>Ga0208084_1000421_pt1 | contig 10148 bp, 10 predicted proteins | sample LakMenEpi14Sep09_FD_150698 | JGI IMG/M metagenome (GOLD analysis project Ga0208084, IMG submission 150698) | Freshwater microbial communities from Lake Mendota, WI - 14SEP2009 deep hole epilimnion (SPAdes) | ecosystem: Environmental > Aquatic > Freshwater > Lentic | place: Lake Mendota, Madison... | reverse complement strand
GATAGCCATCGATGATGGCAAAGACACAATCGCCACTGTCACGCAGTTCGCTGTTGCCGAGGTAGAGCAGGTTTCCTGCTGGATTGCGGATCGCAAACCACTCGTCCGCTTCTGCTGATAGTCGCTGTAGCTCAGTATCGGCGCTGCCGTCAGTGTGCACTGTGATCGGCCCGATGTTGCGTCCGACGCCTCTTTCGTTGGCTTTGATTTCTCGACCGCTGTTTATCAAGTACGGTCCAGACTGCCCGTACCTGTCCGCTGGCTTCTGGATCTCGATCGCACCGTCTTGATAACTGATACACTGCATCACGGCGAACGGTGGTACGGTTTCGCTGGTGGTGTTCGCAACAACAAATTCTTGCGGTGCCTCAAACACCGCCGCTTGCCGCTTGCCTGCATTCAGCGCAAAGCCTGCTGCACGCAATTGCAAAAGCAATTGCTTGAACTCGCGAGCTTCATCTGGCGATGCAAAAACACCAACGCGAGTCATTACGGTTTCTGCACTCCACTCACGAGCAAGTTAATGTCGAGCAGTGCCGTTGTTGTAGCGACACCGAGGATCGTCACAAAATCATTGGTTGTCAAATCAGCATACGGTGCAATGCCGCCTTTCGTTGCCGAGCAAACATAGATTTGACCAACCGCCAATGTTGCGCCTAGATTTACCAATCCATCGACTGTTAACAGAAAGTAACCATCGGTTGACGCTGGCGTGATTGCTATTCCTTTCGCCTGTGCCTTAACTGCGGTATCGTTTGCGTCGGTCTGGTAATACTTGCCATCGCTTGCGAGATACGCCGGTTCGCCTTGGTCGATTGCCTCGCCTGCTTGCACAAGCTGCACGCGCGTCGATGCGGAACCTGCTTTGACGTTCGCTGCTGTTATCGATAAATCAGCCATCAGATTAACCCTAGCCCTTGGTATGGAAGTGAACGATAAACCTGGAACTCAAGCCAGTGTGCGTTATCGGGATTCGTCTCGCGAGTGCCATCGGCTTTCAGTAGCACCGGTTTCGTGACCGGCTTTCCGTTGCCGTCTGTGGCTTGCACAATGATTTGCTGCGACGAAAACGAATCGGTGACTTTTTCGTAAAAGCCCTCATTGCGGATTCGCTTGTACCATGCTTTGTCGTCTGTCGTGCGAATGCCTAACCGAAACTGAATCGAGCCGGTAACTTCCCAGTAGGATTGGTTGTCGTTGTAGAACGTATTTTTCGCACTGTAGCGAATCAATCGAGCCGTTCCTGGCGGATAACCTAAAAACGAATCCGACGATACGCTGTGACGATACAAGCCTGTCACATACGGATTGAACGTGAGGAAGTTTCGCTTGATCGTGACGATGTTATCGGCAATCTTCATTGTCACACCATCGATCGGTTCGCCGTTGACGTTCACAATCGGTTTTCCGTTGATATCCTCGTCGGTTGGCTCGTCGGTCTCTGTGTCGCTCCACGATATTTCCGGCGGTGCATTGAGTGGCGAATCCTCATCACCTGCCGGGCCGATCTCGCCTTTGTAGGACACGCTAACGATAGTAAAGATCGGTGACACTGGCGATAGCTCAATCGAATCGCAATAAACATAGATCAGGCCGGGATAGTTATCGCCGATTCGCGGAATCCCTGCGGCTGCTTCGATCTCGCCCGGATCGGTATCGGCAGTATGAACCACTTGATATGAATCGCGGATCGTGCGAGCCTTCTTTTTTTCTTGTCGAGTTAAGCTGCTACCGAACCTCGACCACATGCGCGTTACGCTATCGACTGGCATTAGACAGCCTCCGCCACGATAAAGTTGCGTGCAAGCAACTGCTCAAGCAGTTCAACCATTCGATCACTCGACTGGCTGGTTTTCTCGGCTGCCTCTGCGGTTTTTTGCGAGGCTTGCGCAACCGACTGCATCGGGCCTTCACTAGGTCCGCGCGTTAGTAGTCGCGATTCGCTGGCGGTTAACTGCTGTGCAATCGACGCCTGAGCCTCTGCGACCTTTGCTAATCCTTCAGTGGCTTTCTTCTGCTTCTCTTCTTCCTTCTTTTGCTCCACTGATGGCAGACCAGGAGCTCGTAGCGCCGACATGCGATCACGCAGTGTCGAGGTAAATTCATTGCCGACATTCGTCCCGATCGTATTCATCTGCATAATCAATGCTTGCTCTGATTCCGTCAGTTTTCTCGCTGCGATCTCTGGCAATGCCTGCGTCTGTGCCTCAAAACCGTCCGCAAGTCCGACCATCATTGTCTGGCCGAGTTGGTTCATTAGCCCATCGAGTCCGCCCTTCATGCCACCTGAAACCCACATATAGATTGCAGCGCCGAACTCGCCGAGGTTCTTTCCAAAATTTGTTAGCACTGTAGCCATGCCAACCGCTGCATCACGCACGAGATTATAGGCGTTCTCGCCGAACCACTTGATATAGGACGGTATCACGACCGTAAATGTGTGCTTTGCGTCTTCGGCCATTCCGAGAAATTTAAGTTGCAACGCCGACAATGCAAACTGTACGATCGGCCCCAGATTCTTAAACGCAACCTCGGCAGTCGTCACCGCAACAACAATTCCGACCTTGAATGCTTCAATGTACGGTGCCAGCGACTCGAAGATAGCTTGCATCCCACCAACCGCTGGCGAAAGCGATTGTGCAATGACCTGCACAAGCACCATAAAAATTTCTGCTGCAACTTGCACCGCTGGAGCCAGTACAGACCCGATAACAACCATCATGTTTCTGAGCGCGACATTAGCAAGATCGAGCGATTCTTTTAGCTCCACGCCTGCTGGCGTTCCTGCGGCAATAAATTCCTGAATAGAAGCTGCGCCAAATCGAAATATCGCAAATGCGGCCTGCATGCTTAAGACAACCGCAAGCAACGGACCAAGTGTTGTGTATAGACCGCTGAATGCTGCTGTCATCGACCTTGTGGCAGTAACCACACCATCAGCCATCTTTTCAACACTAAGACGCATTATCTTGGTTTGCGCTGCGATATTCTTCATGACACCAGATGCCATGTCTTGAGCGCCGATAACTATGTTTACGTCAGCCATGCCGTCTTTCTCGCTCTATTCTGTCTTGGTCAATCTGACTGCAATCACTGCGGAACGCTAGCCACAATTCGACCCACCATGCCGACTGATCCAGTACGCCGCCTGTCGCTGGTAGGTGATTGTCGGCAAGCTGTGCCAGATTCACTTCGTCAACTATTTCCTGTACGAATCGTCGTGGACATTCTGCAAGCGTCCACACGCTGCTTGGATCGTCACTATCCTCGATTTCGATTCGCTGGCTTGGTGTCGATATTTCGTAGCACGTTTTCCCGCAACCTCGGCAGAGCTCGCCACGCGAAAGCAATGCCGCTATTCTGACTTTTTTCTTTCTATCTCCGAGAGCTTGCCGCCTTCGGTGATCTTCTTTCCAATGTCCATCGCCTCTTGGAAACTAATCTTTTCAAGCAATAGAGCCACTGAAAACGCTTCGCCAATCGACCAACGCACAATCGCTTTCTCAAGGATTTTCTCAACGAGGTTCATCGCCTCTTCTGGGTCGGTGTTCGTTTGCAGATTTTTGACAATCCGAATCAATTCGCGCTGTTGCTGAAAACTGAGCGCTTTGCATGTGATCGGTCCAATCGTCGACTCGATATCGTATTCTTCGCCGGGTCGTAAAAAGCCCATAAACCCTCTTAGGTCGGTGTGAAGGTAAAATACAATTCTTCGTTTTGCGTTGCGCCGTTTTTCGTGCACAAGAACTCAATATCATCCACCACAACGCGATTGCGGTCCGCTTCTTGGATATTGAGAATCTGTGCTTTCGGTGCAGTAATTCCTAGCGTCGAGGTAGAAGGACCGTCGAGCGTAATCTGAATCGCGTACGGCGTGTAGGTGGTCCAGATATTGTGCCGGTTTTGCGTCGCAACCAGAACAGATTCAGGATTTGCTTGTATCGTTGGCCGACGATCGACGATGATGCCGTGAATGAATCCGCTGGCCTGCGTCGGATCTTCAAGCATGATAACCTCGTTGCCTGCGGTAATCGTGATTTGCTCGACCGGCAATGCCACGCTATTAAACGTGCAAGCGGCAGCCGACGTGAACTTTAGTGGATTCGTCGTCGGGTACGTCGGTGCGATGATCGCTGTCGATGTTGGCTCAACGTAAACGCCGGTAAACGTCCACTCGATCGTAATCATCCGGCCCGTCGGCAATGTCATGACCCAAGTGCCTACTGCACCTTTGATCGTCTTGAGCAGGCCATCGACGTACACGCCAAGCGTCAGCGTTTTGACGTTCGTGCCTGGTGCCTCACTTCGTGGTTTCCAGACGTTCGTTGTTTCAGTCCAGCCGCACGCTGGCATGAGTACCGAAAAAATCGTTGGCTCGGTTGCGGTTCCATCCCAAGCAAGATCGGTTCGGAATGTTACCGTGGCCGTTTGGCCTTCGGTGATTGCAGTCAAGTAATTAAATGAGCCGCTACCCTCGCGATCCGTCATTGCAATCGATGGCTGAAGCATAATATCGTAAGCGTTGAAAACACCTTCCGAGGCCGTTAGTGATTCAGCAGTTCCTGGCGTCGCTTCGATCTTCGCGGCAAGCGTACGAATTTTTTTCAGTAGTGGCATCTATTTTTACCCTTGCGATTTCTTGAAATTGACTGCTCGGATTCGTCGCTCAATCTGCTTGATTAGCGTTGGCTCGATATCTCGCTCCACAATGAGCTTGTCGAGGTTGTTCACGACCGTTACGCCCCAAGGCGATACACCATCTTTTTTATCAATCGGCTTTCTCGCTTTGCCGACTCTTTTGTAAACGTGTCCGCCAAGTGCTTCGGAAATAAACGCTCCTGCGATAAACTTGCCGCCCGATTTTCGACTGACTCGATAGCGAACGCCTTTTTTGTTTTGCCGTGGCCGAAATTCCTTCAGCGAAAGTCTTGCGTTTTCTTTTTGCCGAACTTTTGCGGTTAGCTTGTCTTCTGTAGCTTTATCAACTTGTTTTATGTCTTTCTTGATTGCCTTCTGCGAAACCATGATCTCTTTGTAGATCTCTTTCGCCAGCAACGATTCTGTTTTTTTCGCGGCTGCGTTTAGTGCGATCTTGATTTCACGCTTGAGTTTTTTCGGTGTATCCTCTCCGAGTGCCTTTTCCAGTTCTCCGATTTTGGCCTGAATGTTCATCGAAATCATAAGGCACCTGGAGCCACACGAATCCGAACAAGCAGCGACAACACATAGCCATCGCTTTGACTTGTGCCGTCGTGTATCAATCGCTGCATCGTTGATCCCCACGCCGCATCAATCGCTTCGCCGCCGAACGTGTACCACTCTGGATCGTAGGCCGTTGCACCTGTGATCGCACGCCGAACGTCACGCACGAAACGAATCAGTTTCTTGTCAATCGACTCTTGATCGGTTTCGCTTGGCATCAGCCGTAATCGGATTCGGTAGTCGATTTCCCAGCATTCCCTCGGAGGATTTCCTGGCAAGTCCAACTCCGGTATGCGTGTGCAATCTCCAAGGCTAACAACGATCTGCTTATCCTTCGGACTCTGCGGAATGCCAATATCGCCATCGTCGTAATTCTCGCGACTTGGAATCACGATCTCTTCGGCCAAAAGATGGCTGAGTCGTTCTTCGATCGTTTCGAGAATTTCGACAATATCTGGCTCTGCTACTGGCATCTCAGTACAAGCATCCCTTCGTCCTGCTCTTGAATCTGCACAATGGCTCTCGGTCTGGCTGTCTTGTCGACTCGCTCGGCAATGTCAAGCGTGTCGCCGCCGAGGTCAATTTCGGTCGATGCAATGCCAAGCGTGCTGTTGTTTACAACGTGCGCCTCGAACACTGTCACCGACCGATTTTCGTCTTCGCTTATGAGTTCCGCCAGTTGCCGAAAAACGACTGCACTTATTGTTCGTGCGATGTTATTTCGAGTTCGGTACACGACCGATTCACCGAAATCACTCGTCGATACAAGTTTTGCAGCATCATCTTCGATCATCTGGCGGAGTGTCATAATCAACCACGATGTGAAACGATTTCGATGTAATCAACCACAACACTGTCAACGTTTGCGTTCGCAGCCTTTTGAATCTGAATGATCGGTTGCAAGCCGGAGCTATAGGCCGACATATCAAAGGTCTGTGAGGCACAAACGCGAACGCCATCGATGTAGAACTTGACGTTCGATTTTCCGCCAGTGAAGTCAATCACGAAATCTTTGTAGGTCGTGCCGAGCGTGACGCCGGTGGAAATGTCGTCAACGTCGCGAGTCCCGTCGTCGGTCTCGGCATAAACTAGCGTCGTGCTGTTTGCGCCTTCCATGCGAAACCAAGCGTTTGCCGCAACGCTGTTCGCTGTGTCGTTGCGTGCCGAGCCAACACCGAAGCACAAAATCGAACCGCTTGTAAACGTTGCGGCTCCAATCTTGACTCGCATGGTGACACGCTGAATGTCGTCGATATCGAAATCGAGCGCATCATTGAAGTGCAACGCAACAACAACCACATCGCTGTCGTTGTTCAGCGTCAGCGTCGCTTCACTGGTTCCCTTGGTGTAGACTGGTGTTCCAGTTGTGGAAACGTCGTCGACTAGCCAAGCGGTTGCTGGATCGGCAGACGTTGGGAAGGTTGCCACCGCTCCATTGAAGTCATCAGAAAAAATCTCAAAATCTTGCATACCGGCCATATTGAAAATCTCCAAAGTCGTTTTGTTTTAGGGGAAAACCCTAGCCCACAATGGAGCTAGGGGTCATCTCAAATCAAGATCAAGCAGAGTTGCGGAACAGCCCACGCCAGTCGATTGCGGCCACGCCGAACGTTTGACGCACGTTGTACTTGTAGCAATCGATATCAAAGTCTTGTTCGCTGGTCAAAACCGGCGACTCTTCACCCGACAAGAACGCAAGCTCCACGGTATCGACTTGGTTCGTGTTGGCAGCCAAATACCAGTTGGTCGTCGAGGCTGCGTGCAAGATCGGCTCAACAACGACCTGTAGTGGACGCACGCCATTCACACCGTAGATGTTAACCACACCTTCGTTGTTGTTGGCTGCGTTGTAGCTCTGGCTATTGACGATTTCCAAGGCGGTCGCCGAGTAGCCAGGCGGCACGATCAAAAACGATGGCGTTAGGCCAAGGATTGCATCGCTGTTGATGCCCTTCTGAAGCATCATCTGCTGATAGCCAGTGTTGAGCGTAGCAACAGCAGGTGCACCGGCACCGCCTGATACGTTGCTGCCCGATCCGTGCGAAGCAGAGAATAGCGCCTGTCCGTCGCTCATCGTCGGGTTGCTGGTAAGCACTTCGTAAACCTTCTTGTTTTGAAGGCGACGAGCTGCGTTACCGTGCATTGCTGGAATTCGGCTGAGTGCGTCGAGGTCATCGTTGATGACGGTTTCCCACGATACGGTAAACTGCTTGCCGTACTTCTGCACAAAATACGATGTCTTCGCATCAGCCATCGCACCTTCAGGATACGGAGCACCTTCTGGAATCGCTTCGAGGTCTGGCGATTCGCCTAAGCGAATACGGTTGATCGGTTTGAAGTCATCGACCGATGCGGCTTGACGAGCCCAGATGGACCAAGTGTAGGTCGCTTCTTCGTAAGCGGCCAGCAAGGTTTTGTTGGCTGCATCGAGTAATAGGTTCGGGAACGAGCCGGTGGTGTGATAGGCATCACGCTGTACTCGGTACTGAGCCGACACGCCGCGAGCACCCATCGCAATACGTGCGATTTCTGGCATCGATAGCTTGTCGGTTTTGATTCCCATACGCTCAACGCACATAGTCGCCATGCGTCGCAAGTCCATTCGAGCGAACTCGTCAGCACCAGCAACTGGTGCCACTTGCTTTCGCAAACCTGCGGCTCGAAGCGAACGCTGCACAAGTCCTGCACCGATAGCCGATGCAAATTTGTCTTCCGAGCTTTCAGTCACTCGGACGTTGGTTCCAACTGGCTCTTGAGTGGCCATTTTCTGAATGATCCTTTCACGTGCGATTTCCACTGTTACACCGGCATCAATCAATTGCTCGGCAAAGCTACGTTCGAGCTTCGCGAGCTTCACATCGCTGTAGATGGTTTGGCGTCGCGTGCGATCTGCTTTCATTCGTCGCTCGACTTCTTCGGTCGCCATCATTTCGACCTTTTTTTCGTCGCCCATCATTTCGCGGGCAACGTCTTCAGGTTTTGGGCTTTCCATCGATTCGATTTCGATCTCAGGCTTTGGCATGTGATCCGCCAAAAACTTGATGATTTCCATCGGGTCGGTCACGCCTTCCGGCAGACCAAGCATTTTGAGCTGAGCCATCATGGACTCATCCATACTCGCTTTCCTTTCAATTTCCTGGTCGTATGACCGTCTTACCGTGGAATTAGGATCGGCACCTGTTGCACAGATGCTCGCGTTGTGCGGTTCCCAAGCGGTTACAATTTCCGCTGGTCCGTCAATCACGACGCCACGTTTCGTCGTGTATGTCTGCCCTTGCTGAATGTATTGCCGTTCTAAAATGACGGCATCAATCGAAAAGTCGGTTAGGTGTCCCTCTGCGTATCGCGTCGCGACCACCTGCGATTCTGGATCGCTGGCGAATTCCGCCACGCCGACGAGCTGCCCGTCCTCGATGGCGATGTTGCGGATCGAGCCAAAAACGTTTCGGACTGTTTTGTCATCGTGCGAATCGACAATCGGTAACTGCCGTCGACGATTGCGGAACCGAACGCCATCCATCAGCAAAACTTGCTTCATGTGGCCCCGCTGCGGATCGTAGATGTCTACCGGCGTCTCGGTGGCAATAACTGCTTTTCCGTCGCGCGGTGCATCGAAATAACGCTTGATTCTCGGCATCGTCGAAAGCCGCTTCACTTCGTCGCGCACGTCCATCGATTTTGCGATTTTCGCACTCCATGTTTGGCCGGCGTCGCCTCCCCAAAGTGCCCAAGCAATCCGACCATTGCTAGGGAATCCATCTTCGCCCGGACTCCAGCCTTCGCCTTTTTTGTCGACTTCGTGCCGTGCAAAATAACTGACCATCCGGCGAATCGTTTCGGGACTAACTGCGACACCGTTCGATAGATCGCGAGCCCGTGCGATGCCGACCGCTGTTCCACCTCGGCCATGTTCTTTTCGCCAATCAAGCCCTTGTTGAGCCTCTTCGCGAACGCCTTGCGGTGGAGTGAAGTCGATATCGTCGTACTTGGCACGCTCAATGCCTTCGCTCGCGTAAAGTGCTGCGACTTGCTTTTCGGCATCGAACTCCGACGAGTGACAACCCATAACTTCGCCGTCTTCTTTGACGACGCCGTAAGGTTTATCGATTGGGCACGCTTCGGATTCTTCGACGCTATACGGCATCGCTAGCCTCCGGTAGTTTTGTATCCACACTGCCGTCAATCGCGTCGTTGATTAGTGCTTCGACGTTCTCGGCGCTCATGCCGATGGACGACAAAAATACTCTTGCTTGCGTCTGCGATATGGTTTTATTGGCTAGGTCTTCGAGCGTCTTGGCGATCGCTTTTCGGTTGCGATTAAACTGCAAAGTCGATAGACCCATCATCTCGCCGCTGCCGGTTTGACGCTGTTCTTGTGGTTGCGTTGGACTCGACTGAGCCGTTGGCGACTCTGCTGGTGCCATAGCCGCCGTCTGCGCCGCACTGATCTGTTGCTGACGTTCTTCCGGCGTGATCAAGCCGAGCTTCTTTCGCATCCGTTCTTCTTTTGCGCGCTGATAGAAGACACTGCGGAACGATCGACCGCGCGAACCTAGCACATTTTGATAAGTATCGGTAAACGAATTAAGTGCCATTTCGCTGGCGGTCTGCTCGCTCTGTGGATCGACCCATTCCCATTCTGGCGTCTGCCATTCCACCGGTGCATAGCGCCGACGGTCGTCGAGTAATTCCGCCGAAGTTGCAAAACCACGCAATGCGGAAATCGCGGCTGCGTCGCAAAACGCATCCCATACCGGCTGGCATAGGTGCCGAATCAAATACTGTTGCCAACATCGAAACCGGCGACGATCTTCTAGTTGGCTGGTTCGACTCGACGAGTACGACGTTTGGCTGTAATCGCGAGCCACGACCTCATAGGACAATCCGGTGCCGACTGCGATACCTCGGAGGATCAATTGAATCCAAGGCTCTGCGCCTGCGTTAGG
>Ga0208084_1000410_pt1 | contig 10275 bp, 10 predicted proteins | sample LakMenEpi14Sep09_FD_150698 | JGI IMG/M metagenome (GOLD analysis project Ga0208084, IMG submission 150698) | Freshwater microbial communities from Lake Mendota, WI - 14SEP2009 deep hole epilimnion (SPAdes) | ecosystem: Environmental > Aquatic > Freshwater > Lentic | place: Lake Mendota, Madison... | reverse complement strand
ATTTATGTTTGGACTTGGTTGGACGCCATGTATCGGACCAACCCTTGGTGCAGTCCAAACTCTTGCTCTCATCGAAGCAAGTGCAACCCGTGGCGCAATTCTTGCGATGGCCTATTGCATTGGACTTGGTGCGCCATTTATCGCATTTGCTATCTTCCTCGAGAAATCACATAAGTTACGTACTTATCTCTTACAACGAGGAAAAGCGATCTCATTTATCGGTGGCGCATTTTTGATTCTGATTGGTTTGTTACAAGTATTTGGCATCTGGGAGAGTTTGATGGCGGGGCTGCGCGGCACCATTAGTGGATTTATTCCGGTGATCTGATGAGCGCTCCCGAACTCCAAGGTTTCTCGCTGCTGCGCTATCTCTGGCGCCAACTCACCAGCATGCGTACTGCGTTGATTCTTCTTCTCTTACTTGGCCTTGCATCAATTCCGGGTTCGTTATTTCCCCAACGCACTCAGAGTCCGCTCAAGGTCCGCGAATACTTTGAGAACGATCCAACTGGCGCGAAATGGATGGATCGCTTCTACCTCTTTGATGTGTATGGATCGCCGTGGTTTTCTGCGATTTATCTTCTGCTCTTTATCTCACTTATCGGTTGTGTGATTCCGCGTTCGTGGCATTACTTCCGAGAGATATTCAAAGCGCCAAACCCTGCACCTAGTTCTCTTAATGCGATGGAGGGCTACCAAGTCATCGATGGAGACCTTGCTGCAGCTGAGAAGTGGTTGAAATCAAATCGTTTCCGAATTGCAAAGAGAGGCAAATCAATTGCGGCCGAGAAGGGTTATCTGCGCGAGACCGGCAATCTGGTCTTTCACCTATCCCTCATCGTTGTCTTGCTCGGTATTGCAGGTAGTTCAGTCTTCGGCATGCGCGGAGAAGCAATCGTCAACGTTGGTGAGAGATTTATTAATACCCCAACCACCTATGACAATCTCACTCCCGGACGTTTCTTCTCTATTGATGACCTTCCACCATTCATCATCAAAGTAAATAACTTTGATGCCACCTATGATCCTGAAAACAATATGCCGTTGGATTATGAGTTGAAAGTTACAACGCAGGATGGCATCGATGCAGAACCTGTTGATCGCATAGTAAAAGTTAATTCCCCTCTGACCTTTGGAAGTACACGGGTTTATCTGCAAGCAAATGGATATTCCCCCTTGGTCACAGTGCGCGATAAGAGTGGCGCCGTTAAGTTCGAAGGCCCAGTTCCTTTCTTGCCACAAGATGCAAATTTGAGTTCGATTGGTGCAATCAAAGTTCCTGATATGGATCCACAGATTGGTTTTATCGGATCTTTCTTGCCAACAGCTGCACGCGATGAAGTGCGCGGCGGCTTCTCATCATTTCCTGAGTTACTTGATCCACGTCTTCTTGTTTCGGTGTGGCAAGGAGATTTGAAGATGGATTCTGGCGTTCCTCAATCGGTTTATCGCATTGATACCGAAGATATGGAACGCATCGGTTTGTGGGCCTTAAGTGTTGGCGAGAGCTATGAGTTTGAGGTGGGTTCCATCACATTCAATGGCGTGATTCCGTGGGTTAACCTGCAAGTGGTTCGAGATCCGGGCAAGCAATACGCGCTCTTTGGAAGTATTCTCGCCATCATCGGTCTGATGACTTCGCTCTTCATCCGTCAACGACGGATCTGGGTACGCGAAGTCAACGGCAGAGTTGAGATTGCAGGTTTGGCGCTCAATAGATTGCCGGGCTTAGAAGATGAAATTAACCGCATGGTGAATGAGATGAAGGAGGCGAAATGACGAAGAGCGATTGGGCGTACATCTCTAATGATCTGGTTTATGTAGCGCTCTTCCTTTATACGATCTCATTTATCGTCTATACCTACGAAACAGCATTTGCAGTTCGAGCAATCAAAGAAGAGAGCGCTAAGACTCTCGATCGCACCACCACTTTGAAATCAAACAAGATTGCTACTGGACTCTTTGTTACATCCACGATCGCGCTAGGTCTGGCTGTTCTCTCACGCGGAATCTCGGCAGAGCGTGTGCCTCTAGGAAATATGTATGAGTACTCGATTACTGGCGCTTTTACCTTTGCGCTCGCTTACTTAATCGTTGGCATCAAGCATGATCTGCGTTGGCTAGGGCTGCCGATTTCAGTTTTAATTCTTCTGATTCTCGGTACAGCAATTACTCTCTTGTATCGCCCAAGTGCGCCGTTGGTGCCTGCTTTGCAATCTATGTGGCTTGTCATTCACGTATCGGCTGCAATTCTTTCGGGTGGAGTTTTCTTACTTTCTAATACGGTAGCAGGAACCTACTTGTGGCTCGATCGTATGGAGCGTAAAGGTGAACGTTCTGCCTTTGCTAAGCGATTGCCATCATTGGATTCACTAGATCTACTCTCGTATCGCTTAGTCGCATTTGTATTTCCCTTATGGACCTTCGCAGTTATTGCCGGAGCGATTTGGGCTGAAGCTGCATGGGGTCGTTATTGGGGATGGGATCCCAAAGAAACGTGGGCGTTTATTACCTGGATTCTTTACGCTGCGTATCTCCACGCACGCGTGACTGCTGGCTGGAAGGGACGTAAAGCTGCGTGGCTCTGCTTACTTGCAGGTTCCACTTATCTTTTCAATTACGTCTACGTAAATGTATGGGGCACAGGGCGCCACACGTACAGCGGCTTGTAATTCATTAATCTGTAAGAAAACTACTCCGAGTAATTTGATTTTCTGAGATACTTTTGCAGTTGCGCATAGCAACAATTGGTGAAGAAAAGAGTTGGTAACTCTTGATATATGAACTTCACCTGGGGTTGACGAAAAAAAAGAGTCTTGAATTAATCCTCAGGACTCTTTTCTCCACATTTCATTAACGTTTAGAAATCCATTTGTGAACTTTGAGCCACTCTTCGGCCGCGGTGTTGACGTGGCGTAATGGCAGCGCGTCAACTCTTACCAAGTTGTAGGTGCGGGTTCGATTCCCGTCGTCAACCCCGCACCTTCAAGAGAGTTGGAATTTAGCTCTCTCAGCTTCAGGAACCAGAAATAGATATTTGTCAGGATCCTTGGCGATTATTTTGGCAACAAATGGACAGTACGGTGCAGCATTGAGCTTCTTCATACTTGCTTCATCAAGTGCGTAAGCAACTAGCTTTCCACCAAGGCCTTTGCCACCGAATTTAGGATCGATGACAGTGTGAGGAAAGACCATGGTGTTGCCACGCATCCGAAATTCAGCGAACCCTGCAAGCTCACCATCAAGGTGAATTTCAAAGCGAGAGAGATCATCATTGCGCGTAATTTCAATACTCATAGAGCAAATATAACCATGAGATTTGGCATACTTCGAAGATGATGCAACACATAACTTGTGCCGAACTCAGTCCAGATGATTGGCAACGTCTGCGCGATCTTCGCTTAGCGTCATTACTTGATGCACCAGATGCCTTTGGCGGAAACTACGAACGAGAGAGCGCGTTTACTGAAGCGCAATGGCGTGAGACTTTCGAGAAGTTGGCATACATAGCCGCATCGATTGATGGCAGAGATATCGCAATCATGAGCGTCGAGCCGATGCGCGGTGATTTTGGTGCGACGTGTTGGATTGGTGGTTGCTGGAGTAATCCGGATTATCGGGGCAGCGGCGCAGTACGAGCGATGTTTGATTTTCTAGATTCCATTGCGGAATCAAAGGGGTGGACTGTGCAGGGACTTGGAGTCTTTGTCGTGAATGAATCAGCGATTGCGGCCTATAGGAAGTTGGGATTTGTTGCGATGGGCGAACCACAAGAGAGCACGCGCAAGCCAGGCAATTATTACCAGCGGATGATTAGGGGCTTATAACTTACGTAGGAAATCTGGATTGTCATCGGGTGGAACAATCTTGCCTTTGCGACGACGACGTCCATTGCCTTTTGGTCTACCAGCAATAATCCACGCGATAGATCCGATTCCAGGAACAAAGATGATGATGACGAGCCAGGCCCATTTTGGAAGGCTTCTAATTGCAGTTTCTGGGGTGCGTGAGCAATCGATGATGCTAAAGATCATCAAGGCAAGAACAATGATTGCTGCGATGACTGCGACGCGGACCATGTCTGGATTTTAGCGCGCTACGAGCAAAGCAGCGAAAGAAAGCGCAGCAGCGTAGATGATCTGGATTCGACCGGTCTTGGCGAGAAGCTCAATGAGCGCAGGACCATGCGCTCCAGCACTTACAGATCTCACTGACTTTGAAATCAGAGGCAGAGAGATGAGAGCAAAGAGATAAAAGTATGAGAAGAAGGTCAAAACAACCGACATAACGAGAGCAAAGAACATCAGCCACTTGTAGAGATCGCGTGTTGATTGATCACCCATCACAACGGCAAGTGTCTTCTTATCTGCAACTTGATCCTTTTCAAGATCACGAAGATTGTTAAGTACCAGAATCGCGCACGCGAGTGCTCCCATTGCAAACGATGCAAGGAGAACTTCGCGAGATACCGATTCGACTTGGATGTAATAAGTGCCGACTGTTGCAACGATTCCAAAGAAGATGAATACGGAAACTTCACCGAGTGCTTGATAACCATAGGGCTTTGGACCACCGGTGTAAGTCCATGCCGCAACAATCGCTAAGGCGCCAACAATGAGTAGTAGCCATGATGTTCGTGATGAGATCACCAAACCTGCGGTTGCTGCGATGAGAAAAGAGATGATTGCCGCATTACGTACATCCTTCGGAGTTGCCGCGCCCGAACCGACAAGGCGCATGGGGCCGATGCGATCTGTATCAGTGCCTTTGATGCCATCTGAGTAATCGTTGGCGTAATTGACGCCAACTTGTAGTCCGAGGGCTACAACGAGAGCTAAAAAAGTGTGAAGAACGGTGGCGTTGTATCCCGCAAAAGCAGTGCCCACCAATACCGGCGCGATAGCGGCAGGCAAGGTTTTAGGGCGAGCCCCAGCTATCCATTGTTCACGCGTGGTCATCTGCAAGCTTCTTTCGATCTGGTTTTCCGATAGCTAAGTATGGAATAGATGCAACCTTGAATAACTCTTTTGGAGATGCGTGTGCCCCAAATCTTTCCTTGAGTTTCACTTGCAGTGATTCGAGCGCGATATCAGTTGTGGTGGCGATACATAACTTCTCGCCCCATTCACGATCTCTGTGTGCGAAGGCGATGATGTCAGGATTTTTGAATTCGCTCTGTAGATAAGTCTCAATAGCGCTCAATGAAATCTTCTCGCCGCCCGAAATGATCTGATCATCAGCGCGACCATGAACAATCAACATTCCATCTTTGATTTCACCGAGATCGTTGGTGATAAACCAACCGTTGTTGGTAGGCAAGGTTGAGTCGAGATAGCCGAGTGCGACCTGTGGACCTTGTAGAGCAATACGGCCATCCTGAATTTCGATAGAGATTCCCTCGAGTGAGTTGCCGTCATAGACCACGCCACCAGAGGTTTCTGTCATTCCATAGGTAGTAATTACCTTGATACCGGCATCGATTGCTCGTTGACGAAGTTCTGCATCAAGCGGACCACCGCCAACCAGAACAGATTGACATTTCTTCAAATGCGCAAGGAGTTGAGAATCTGACGTTAGAGCGCGATGTAATTGTGTGGGAACAATCGCTGAAAAATCGGCGCCACTTTCTACAGTGACAGGTTGTGTTCCCAGTTCAATCGAGCGGATCAAGATATTCAAACCCGCAATATGTGAAGTAGGAAGGAGAAGCGACCATCTTTGTCCTGCACTTGCTCCGATGTATTTATGTGTAGCGCGCGCGTTTGCAAGTAAAGAATGTGCAGATAAAAGAACTGATTTGGGATTACCGGTTGAGCCTGAAGTTGTGACAATCAGGGCTACTTTGGGATCGACCTCATCGGTATCGATGGGCGCTGTCGCAAGTGCGGGGCCATCGCCCTTGAGGGCGGCAAGTAAGGCATCGAGTAATTGTGGGGTCGACCACGAACTATCGATTACCTGCACTTTTCGCTTTACCGTGGAAACCATAACCACCGTAGGGTATGCCATATGAGCAAGCCGATTAAGCGCGAACCAGGAAGTCGCACGATTCCGCAATGGCAACGTGGCGCAGGTTCAGAGAATTTCACGGATGTGCGTTACGAAGTAGCCGAGGGGATGGCGAAGATAACAATTAATCGCCCTCAGGTACGTAATGCATTCCGCCCAGAAACCTTGGCAGAACTACAAGAAGCTTTCAATTTCGCACGAGATGATGACAAAGTCGGCGTCATTATCTTCACCGGCGAAGGTGATGAAGCATTCTGTTCTGGTGGCGATATCTCAGTGCGCGGCGATGATGGATATATCGGCAGCGATGCAGTCGGCAAGAAAGGTATTGGCCGACTCAACGTTCTAGATTTACAAGTACAGATCCGTCGCACACCAAAACCAGTGATTGCAATGGTTGCGGGTTGGGCAATCGGTGGCGGCCATGTTCTGCACGTAGTTTGTGACATCACAGTCGCAGCAGATAACGCAAAGTTTGGTCAGACTGGGCCGATGGTTGGATCCTTTGATGGTGGATATGGCGCAGGGCTACTTGCGCGCCATGTTGGCCAGAAAAAAGCACGTGAGATCTGGTTTATGTGCCGCCAATACGACGCTAAGGAAGCGTTGGAAATGGGACTTGTAAACACAGTTGTTCCAGTCAAAGAGTTAGAAGCAGAAACAGTTTCTTGGGCGCGCGAAATGCTCCGTCATTCACCGATGGCTTTGCGCCTTTTGAAAGCAGGGCTTAACGCAGCAGATGATGGCCTTGCTGGAGTACAACAACTTGCTGGCGATGCGACCCTGCTCTTCTACCTCACTGAAGAAGGACAAGAAGGTCGCGATGCATATAAAGAGAAGCGCGCACCGAACTTCGATAAGTTCCCTAAGCGCCCATAAATCATGTCTTTAACGCTGGAGGAGGCTCTCGCCTCTCTGCGAGTTGTAGCTCTGCCGATGAAGACCAAGTTTCGCGGCATCGAGGTGCGCGAAACAGCGCTCTTTAAATCGACTGCAGGGTGGGGAGAATTTGCGCCATTTCTAGAGTATGACGCGCTCGAATCTCTACCTTGGCTTGAAAGCGCAATCGAAGCTGCGACTACGCGTTTTGATGCACCGCTTCGGATGAAAATTCCAATCAACGCAACAGTGCCTGCATCTGATGATGAAGCTGAGATAGAACAGATTTTGTCGTGGTATCCCGGCGTCAATACAGTGAAGATCAAAGTCGGAACTGGAATACGTGAAGATTTAGTTCGCATCACGCGAGTAAGAAAGTATTTACCTAACGCAAAAATCCGTATTGATGTCAATGGATCATGGAGCGTTGATGATGCGGTCTTCAATATCCGTACCATAGTTGGTGAAGTTGCTGGGGAAGCTCTGGAATATGTGGAGCAGCCTGTTGCAACTCTTGATGAATTAAAGGAATTGAAAAATCGTTTAGTGGTTGATGTCAAAATCGCTGGCGATGAAGTGCTGCGCAAAGCTAAAGATCCATTCGCCATTAGCCTTGATGGCGCCATCGATATTCTTATGTTGAAAGTGGCGCCTCTGGGTGGAATTAATCGCGCGCTACAACTAGCGGCGCATCACAAGCTTCCAGTTGTTGTATCGAGCGCTTTGGAATCCGTGGTGGGAATCTCGCATGGGCTCAAGCTTGCTGCGCAATTGCCAGAGTTGAAATACGCGTGTGGGTTGGCAACCGGCGCGCTGATGGCAGAAGACCTCGGTGAAATCCCGATCACTAACGGTGTGATGAGCGTTGATACCTATGAACCAGATCTTGAGAGGTTGGAGAGATTCAAGGTTTCCCATGAGCGATTAGAGTGGTGGCGAAATCGCCTGACAGAAGTGTGGAATCTAAAGGGGGCAGTATGAGCGTCTCAACAGCTCTTGCGCGCCATACCGTGCGCCAGTTAATTGAACTCGGCGTGGAAGATGTAGTTCTCTCACCAGGTTCTAGAAATGCGCCGCTCTCTATCGCTCTTTATCAAGCCCAAGAGAAGGGCTTGATTAATCTTCATGTGCGCATCGACGAACGTGGGGCTGCTTTCTTTGCACTAGGAATCTCGAAAGCCTCAGGCAAGTATGTTCCGGTTGTCTGCACCAGCGGCACAGCCGTAGCCAATTACTACCCTGCTGTATTGGAAGCGCATCACAGCGATATTGATCTTTTACTTCTTACTGCTGATCGTCCATCAAGGCTGCGTAAGACTGGTTCAAATCAGACCACCAATCAACACGCAATCTTCGGTGAATTTGTCCGCCACAGTATTGATACAGCAGCGCCTTTAGATCTTGCCAAATTCCTAAGTGGACATGGTCCAGTGCATATCAATCTGCAATTTGATGAACCTTTGCTTCCCGAAGATTCCAACGATTGGCTATCAGGAATTCATCCCTCACCTGTAGTTCACCTCGAAGTAGTTGCGGGTGAAATTAGCGTTAAAACCCAGAAGAACATCGTGATTGTGGGTCATGATCGCGCAGGATTTGCAGTCGATGAGATTGAAGATTTTGCTGAATCTCTTGGCGCACCGATTGTGGCCGAAGATCCATTGGTCTTTGAGAACGCAATTGCTCATGCACCCATCGTTTTATCTGATGAGCGAGTACGCCGCGAACTTGCCGCTGATCTCGTCGTGGTGATTGGTCGCACGACCTTGTCACGTAGCATTAACGCTTATATTCAAGGCTCTAAGCGGGTCATGGTGATTGATCCACGCTTAGAGAAAATCGATACATCACGTAGCGCTGATGAGACCCATCGCGTGATTCCACAGGTAAATGCGCTGGATATCGATAACACTTGGCATGAGGCTTGGCATAAGTTTGAAGAGATCGCAGCAGCAGCTCTGGCAGAACTTCCAGATTGGTCAGAAGCCGAAGTCGCTGCAGTTGTGTCAGAAGAGTTGGAAGATGATGCAGCCTTATTCATCTCATCGTCTCGCCCAATTAGAGATATAGAAAGTTTCGCTGTGCCACGTACTGGAATCGAAACCTATGCCAATCGTGGACTGGCAGGCATTGATGGAAACATCTCTACTGCGATGGGTATTGCAAGTAAGCATGATGAGACCTACGCAATCATCGGCGACTTGGCTTTCTTGCACGATATTTCAGCCCTGGTGAATCCCACGTCAGATGCCTTAACGATTGTTGTGGTTGATAACGATGGAGGTGGAATCTTCTCAACTCTTCCTCAACGTGGTGTTGATGGCTTTGAAACTATCTTTGGTACCCCACACGGCAAAGACATTGGCAAGATTGTTGCAGGCTTCGGAGTTTCAGTAGAAGAAGTGCGCAGCGGAAAAGAGCTTCATATAGCGATGCAACGAATCTATCCAGCGCTACATGTGATTGTTGCCAAGATGCCTCATCGAGAGCAGAACGCTGATTCGATCTATAACGTGGTAAAGAAATATAAAGAGTTAGTGCTTCTCTAAAGCGCTGCGCATCGGCAATAACTTAGCTTGGCTCTCGGCGTATTCACGCTCAGGGTCAGAACCTGCCACAATTCCGCAGCCTGCATAGATTCTGATTGATTGGCCGTCGTGTGAAATCTGGCCACACCGCAGCGCAATACCGAGTTCACCATCGCCTTTTGCATCGATCCAACCGATCGGACCTGCGTATCGACCGCGAGAAATGCCCTCAATCTCATCAATTGTGCGCTTTGCGACATCGGTTGGAGTTCCGCAGACTGCAGCAGATGGATGAAGGCGCGAGACTAAATCAAAGACATCTGCTGGGTTAGATGAATCAGAGAGAACTCCGGTGACATCAGTAGCAAGGTGCATGACATTCGATAAGTGCAGAACAAATGGAGTTTCAGGAACGTTAGTAGAAGTACAGAATGGCGAGAGCGCTTCAGCAACCGAGCGAACTGCGTATTCGTGTTCCTCTAGATCTTTAGATGAACGTGCAAGTGATCCAGCAAGTGCAAGATCACGTTCATCATCGCCGGTCTTGCGGATCGTCCCAGCAAGGATGCGCGATGTGACAAGAGATTTGCTGAGGCGAACCAACAATTCAGGAGTTGCACCGACTAGTCCGTGATTGGAATAAACCCAGGTAGATGGATACTCGGTAGCAAGTTGGCGAAGTAAATTGCGTTGGTCGATTTTCTCTTGTGTTGTGCCGGTGACAAAGCGGGCAAGAACAACTTTCTCTAATTGATTGTTCTTAATCTTTTCTACGGCGCGCGCGACGCGGTCTTGCCAGACATCGCCGTTACTGCCGCTCCACGAGAGATTGAGGGGGGCTGATTTGTGCGTTGCTTTG
>Ga0208084_1000397_pt1 | contig 10438 bp, 2 predicted proteins | sample LakMenEpi14Sep09_FD_150698 | JGI IMG/M metagenome (GOLD analysis project Ga0208084, IMG submission 150698) | Freshwater microbial communities from Lake Mendota, WI - 14SEP2009 deep hole epilimnion (SPAdes) | ecosystem: Environmental > Aquatic > Freshwater > Lentic | place: Lake Mendota, Madison... | reverse complement strand
TATAAAAATTCCCTCGCTCCCCTTCACTGGTGCTCATCCAAAATTTTCCTCGCTCCCCTTCACTGGTGCATCGTCCTAACGCAATACATTTTTGCCTTACCCGTGCCCACCTTTGACTTGTTCTTTTTTTTCTCTCTGTCTTAAGGGAGGGACATAAAAGATTTTTCAATCGTTTATATCGAATTTACCAATACTTTATCACTTTTGAACAGTTGTAGAAGTGTAAGGAGGTGAACCATATTCTGTTTACTGAAGGCCGGACTTCATTGTCGTAAACGTGGTGCTCGTTCACCCGCAGTGAAAGTTTACAGAATACACGGTTCATAATCCGACAAGGTTTAGGTCCAGGCGACCAAGAAATTGGTGTACCTGTAGTTGCCTTGTTTGATTAACCTTAATAAAACACTCTATAGCCGCCAAAAGGGAACAAAAACTTTGAATTAAGAACGTTAAGTTTATTGTTACTTTTGGATAGTCACAGTATAGTAAAAGGAAAGACCTTTAGTCTGTGGTTGAAGGCCGGACTTTATTGTCGTAAACGTGGTGCCAGTTCACCCGCAGAGATACCACAGTCCAATCGTCTCTAAGAAAGCAAGGTTTAGGTCCAGGCGACCAAGCAATTGGTGTACCTGTAGTTGCCTTGAACGATTAGCCTTGACATAAACATACTGTGACCCCATAAAAATCTCAAAATAAATATATAAAATTATATATAAGATTTGAGTGAATTTACAAAACAATATTTTGTAAATTACAAAACACAAAAGATCTAACTGTAAAATAAGGACACAGGAGTATACTGTTATATCCTGGCACATCCCCTTAATTATCTAAAAATTGAAAGCAATTATATGGTTTAAAATCTACATAGAGAGGTAGATCCATTATAAATTGAGCGTTGTGAATAGACAACATCAATCATTTGCCGAGGACACACATACGTCTGTGTGTATAGGTAATTGCAGACGGTCACAGTTGGTGATCTTAGAGGTAGCCACACCTCTGTTTGGTTTAGAAGGTAAAGAGTACCTCTAGAACCTAATTACTTTGATATCAAAAGTATACACTGGTACTGAATAAAGAAACAAATAAGTAACTGCTGCATTTCAGTTTACCAAAAGAGTGTATTGAGATAGTCAAGAGTAAAAACATTGTGTCTATTGTTAGAGGTTTAGCTACCCTCACAGAAAAATAGAACAATTGTTGATAGTGCGTTGACACATATTGAGTGTACTGAACAGCACTGATAAGGTAGTACTACTAATTGAGAGTTTGCCTTATACAAATCTTAGATCTAAGTTAAAGCTTTAAGTAAAGCAGGAGATAGATAAATTTGAGGAAAATCTCCATTGTTAGTGTTTGCATACACTATTTGAAGTTTGTTCGCGAAACTTTGGAAAGTCGAAGTATCTGATCAATACGTCGCAAAATTTGTGGGTACATTTAGTGTACAACGGTCATTGATTATAGCCTTTGTTCTTTGGAAAAAGGTTGCTTCGGAAATTTGGTGTGAATTTGAGTGAAGAGTACATATAGGTTAGCGCAAGCGTCAGAATGTCTCTTCCTAGCAAATCTCCTCATTCTAGTCGCAGAAATAGTTTTTCAAATCTCTTTGGATTAAGCAAAATGCAAAACAATGAGAATAATGTTGACAGCATAAATTTAGCTGACAATCATGAAGGTGTACAACTTTATGAGCAGGCCCATGAAAATGAACGTTCCAGGGATCAGCATCATTATGATGGTGATACAGAGAATGATGATTATGATGAGCTAGCAAAGTCAGTTACTTTTACTAAAAATCATCCTTTAGGTAGAATATTGCTAACTATGAAAGATTCTAAAAAGAAAGATTTTAAAATTGAGGATTTATGCTACGAATTCTACGAAGCTATGCAGGTTGAAACACGCAATAAAGAGCGTCAGTTACTGCAAATGACCAGACAAGTGGAGGATAACCTTATAAAGAAGGAATTAACCTCGCACACTGTAGGCATGGATATACGTCCCCCTACTTGCTATGCACCTAGGCCAGCATTGTTGACTGTTGCCCAGAGAAATGAGTGCATTAGATTGTTTCCAAGTAGAAATAAGTTTGGAGGCCCCTCTCGTGAGTCTAGCACTGCTGATGTGGTAGAATTCTTGTATGCCATGAATGCTGCACATGAAGTTGTAAAAATTTCAAAAGAAGAGTTTAAACAAATGTTACTTCTCTGTACCACAGGGAAGCCACATTCCTTAATTAGAGGCTGGATATCTAGCGGTTATGATATAACCACTATATATCATTACCTACAAGTGCACTTTGATACAAGAATGTCTGCTCAAGAAGCAAGTGAACAACTCAGAAATTATATTGCTCCAAAGACATCTAACTTGGCTAAGGTACAAGCATACTTGATGGAACTTGCCACAAGAGCGTGTACTCAAGTGCCTGAAGGTCCTTCTAGAAATATGATTTTCGATGTAGAAGTGACTCAAGCACTTTCACGGTGTTTACCGTTGGAAAGTAGACAGTTGGTTAAGACAAAGTATCAGGAATTGTCTGCCAAGCAAGGAAGGTCTACTACTGCAGCAGAATTGTCACAAGCGTTACATAGTGTAAGACATGTAATTGACCAAGATATAAAGCAGAATGGTGCAGAACGTTTTAATAAACAGGCACTCAAAAAGTCTTTCAATAAGATAAGAGAAAACAGGATGATAATAAAAAGACGTCCTTCAGTACATATGATTAGATCCCCAATGGTTGATGATGATGAAGAGCTAGAAGGTTTCCCTGATTCAGATGAATATGATGAATTGTATAAGTGTACATCTGATAGTGATTGCGATGTTGAATATAGAGCTAATGTAAAAAGAAAATTAGCAAAGAGCTTTGCAAGAGGTTTTACCTTTTCAGCTAATGCAGCTAGACCTGTGAGTAAAGATAGAAATGTAAAACGTGTACACAAAAATACTCCAGGTACCCATATGAAAAGGAAAACAGATGAGAATAGACCCACAATGAGTTATTCTCATCCAAAGAGAAATTATTCACATGCAAATAGATCAGAGACCAATAAGGTAAATATGAAGTATTGTTCCTTATGTGGTAAGCGTAACCATATAGCAGCACAAGGTTGTTATAATATGGTAGATGACAATGGTAATAGAGTAAATGTTTTACCCACTCATAGTACATGTACTGAGTGCCCAGAGAGGATTGTACCACGCTTGAACCACCCTGTACAATTGTGCCCTTTCAGAAGGTTAGGACCAATGAGCCATCTCGCATGACTAGGCCCGGTTTCTAACAATAGGGACAAAATATACGCACATAAAGATCTGAACAGAAACGGTAAATTTATGATTGGAACTAAAGCAAAGACACTGGACTCCAATGCTACGGGCATTGTAAAAAACCCCCGTGATAACTGTGATATCACTTCTCATTTTGAAAAAATGAGAGTGACAAAAAGCATTGAAAATGCTTGTATGAATGAGCATATGTCTCAAAAAGTGAGAAGCAACCAAGTTGCTTGTATAAGTGATAATAAAATCAGTGAACCTTGGCATGAGAACCTAGGAGCTACTGGAGATCATAGAGTGCCGACTCATAGAGAGTTGACACTGCCGCAGAGCAGCCCTGTTCAGAGACCTCTCAGCGAAACGCTGATGGAGATGGCAGGTTACAGACAAATCTCAGCTACAGCTTGCACCATTAAGGTAGGAAGTTTGAGCACTTATAATAGTAACTCGCCCTGTTCTAAAAACACATCAGACCCAGGTATTGTTAGAAAAATCTACATTCCCACTTATCTAAATAGGATTAGAGTAGTAGGATGTATGGACTCAGGCAGTGACATAACTATTTTACAGCAGAGCATGTATGATAGGATATTCAAGAGTAAAACCAGTAAGTTATATAAAAGTGATATACCTTTTATTACCACTTTTAGTGACACACATGTCAGGATCATAGGAAAGCTGCATACTTTCATGAAACTGTCAGTGGATCACCCTGGTCTCTTGATAACTGTCTATGTCATTCAAGATATCCCTAACGTCCCTGTCTTTTTAATTGGTAATGATGTATTTAAACTTGGTCTAGTTACACTATCTTATACTGGTGATTTACAAGAACCGTACCCTGAGATAATATTTAACAACCCAGAAAAATGCATTTGCCCTGTATATTATGATTCGGCCCTAGATGTTTATGATTGTGAACTTGAGTGTGACATTGGTCCGCAAGAAACGCAAGATGTGTTAGTAAAACTGCCAAGAAACGCCCCTTTAATACGAACTGATCATATACTGATCACAAGTATTGCATGGTCTGATATTATTATTACTCCTTCACGTTCAGATGTTGAATTTGTGAATGATAAAGAATATTTTGTAGCTACGGCACAAGCCACCAATCTAGGAAAATCCCATTTCACTGGAACTGTCAAAGCCAAGTATGAGTTAGTAAATTCTTCACACGTGTATGTGTTGGAAGATAAGGAAAATTATCAATTGAAAGAAATGTTTACACAACACCCATTAGCCAGAGAAATTCTATACATCGCCTCACAGAGCAGAGATTCCTATAGATACCCGTACTTCACTGTAAATGAAATTAGTGCTGTATCTGAAAAAGACATAAAGATATCAGATTTTGATTATGCAGATATAATCAAAGATAAGGAACCTGTGTATGGAGGAGAAGCAGTTATAGATTCGGAAATTATAGAAGCTAAAGGATTGGAATTACCAACCATGGTGTATGAAACTGCATTGGACGCAGTAAGTCTACATTCTTTCAGTGAAGAAATCCGCCCTTTCATAAAGGAGATTTTTGTTGATAAATATCCAGAAGTTGTTTCGCTGCACTCACTAGATGCAGGAAACTTGTCACTAACATTAGGCTATACTCAATTGAGATTGAGAGAAGGTGAAACGTTGCCCAGGTCCAGAAGAATTTTCCATATTTCTCCAAATGACACACGTCATTTAGAAGACATTTGCGATTTGCTGATTAAATTTGGCTTTATAAAGAAAGCGGATTTATCTCCAAATGGATGTCATTTGTACGGAATGAGTGCATATTTAGTGCCCAGAGCTAAACCCAATTGTTTAGGAAGATTAATTATAGATTATTCTCCAGTTAATCAGTTGATTCAATCTCCAAGTGCTGTTATTCCTGAAATTGAAGCCACCTTACAGTTTTTACAAGGAAAAGCTTTATTTACGTCATTAGATCTTAGATATGCTTATCTAGGTTTGAGAATTGATGAAGAAAGTAGAAAATTAACTACATTCATAACACCCACAGGAACTTATGAATGGATAGCGTTGCCAACAGGAGCCGCAAATTCCCCAGCATACTTTACAGATGCATGTAATAGAATGTTGCACTTTGAGCCTGAATATGATGAAAAAGGAAACGTAATATATGAGTCAGAAAATGTGGTAAAACAAAAACCATCACCTTTGAAACACGTATGTAATTATTTTGACGATATTCTATGTACGAGTCCCCTTAAACTCACATACCATGACACCCTCATATATCACTTCACTATAGTAGAACAATGCATTAAACGATTAGCCTTCCATGGATCAAAGATCAATGTACCCAAATGTGATTTTGCCAAATCAAAAATATTATTTTTAGGATGGTATGTAAGCCATGATTTTGTCATAGCCGACCCACGTAGAGTACAAAAAGTTAAAGATTTCAAATTTCCTGATAGTAAAAAGTCAGTAAGAGCCTTTTTAGGTTTAGTAAATTCATTAAGAAGAGTTTTGCCAATGGATGTAATTAAGCAAGTTGCCATTTTAACGCCTTTAACAAGTAGTAGAGCTGAATTTAAAATAGAAGCAAAACATAAAGAAGCCTTTGAACAAATAAAAGATATGTTAGTTAAAGAGCCAGTCTTTTGCCATTTAATAAATGAAAAAGCTGAAAAATACCTATGGGTAGATGCCGCTACTGGTTCAGGAGTATTAGGAGCAGTTTTAGCACAAAAATTGCAACCCGAAATAGATGAAAAGATTGTACCCACATGTTTAGATTTAGATGACCCTATACATAGGATAATATTTGATAAAGAATTACAATATGAACCTGCCATATTATATACAGAATCACCAATAGAAATACCAAAGCCCTCTATGCGTAAGACAATGCCGCCCAAGATTATCCAAGAAAAACCCTTATTAGGATTCACACCTGAAAATATAAATGATTCATTTTTCTGGTCCACCCTTTCAATTTTAGCCATATATGGATGTGCAAGTAAAGCAGACTTTACCCCACAAGATTTAAGAAAACTAGCTGTTAAGAAAGTTAAAGAAGGAATTTTAGGAAATAAACTCCTTGATTTTGTATTTAATTTAAACAAAGACGAATATCACACCTTTATTAAAGAATTTATTAATGGAAATACAGGACTCGATTCTGAGTATATTTTAGCAGATGCTTTAGCAATACAACTGTCACGCCCAATGATTTTGATTTCCTCTTTAAAGAAACATCAAAATAACCCCGTTATAAAATTTAACTCCCAAACAGATAAACCGCCTTTAGTTTATGGAATTTATGAACGCAATGGACATGAAATATTTTTACCTTTCTTTCACAATAGAGATGTAGAATTTAAAATTGATAGTTTAAAAGGAAAAATCCAAATTATAGCTTATGTAGCAAAAACAGTCCCTGAAACGTTTAGATCCCGTTCCATATTAGATTTAGAAACTTTTGCCATTTTGAGCGCCTTAAGCACCCTACATAGATATATAAGTAATGTAAAAGTAAAATTGTTCACAGACTCTAGAGTACTGTACTATTTATTTAGTCCCACTGTAGGTCATTCAAGCGTAAAAATCAAACGTTGGTGTTTGAAGTTAATTAGCGATTACCCTAATGTAACATTACACTTTATAAGAACAAATGAAAATTTAGCAGACTTTCTAACAAGAGAAGGTTTACCCCCAGGAGATTTACAAAAATTTAATATAAAAGATATACAGATTTCTGAATTTTCTCATGAGTTACCCAAAGCAGAGTTTACATTTCAAGAATGGATAAATTTTGTTGCTGATAACCCCCAATATTTAACGATAAATAACCCTTCAAATGTTGTAAAACAAGGAAAGCCGTCAAACAAAGATATAAAAGCCATTACTTTAGCCATAACGCATGCTATAGATAATATTAAAGAGACACTTCAACCAATAGATATTTTGAAAGAAAAATTGGAAAGACATATTCTAGTAAGACAACAAAAAGTAGAATTTGCTGAAATTTATGCACAATGTTTAGCCGCCAAGAAATTTGAGTACATTCCTGAGATGAATAACGACCCAAATTCCCCATCTTTTGTAAAATATAAATTAGTAGGAGATTTATTATTAATTCACAAACAAAACTATCGTATTTATGTACCCCCATCATTAGTTGGATATCTATTAAGTTATACACATTTATTAGGACATAAAGGAATTACAAGAATGATTGCTGATTTACAATCATATTATTTTGAAAAGATGTATACACAAACAAAAGAACTCGTTCAGAGTTGTTATGCTTGTTTCTTAACCAATAAAGGTACCCGCCATTCAAAATTAGGATCTTACAAATCCCCTGATTACCCTTTTCAAGAAATAAATATAGATTTAGCTGAAAATTTAAATCCAATAAATAATTATGCCCATTTACTAGTTGTACAATGCGCTCTAACAGACTTTATATTGATTTACCCTTTAAAATCAAAGCAAGCCGAATATGTTACACACATCCTCCTTCATAGTGTTTTAATGCCTTTTAATGTAAGACGAATACATAGCGACAATGGTCCATGTTTTAGATCAAACCACTGGTTAGAAATTATGGCATCATTAAATATTCAAATTATAGCATCAGCTGCACTTCATCCGCAAGGAAGAGGTTCAATTGAGAGACAAATAGGTTTAGTTAAACAAATGTTAAAGAAAATGTTAGCCACACGCCCTACCTTTAATTGGGAATATTTACCATTTTTAATAGCAAAAATTATGAACAATAGTGTTTCGCCAAAAACAGGATTCAAACCACAAGAATTTGTATTTGGTTCAACAGGAAAAACTGATTCGTTTTTAAATTTAGAAAATTGGACACAACCCCATTATTTAGTGAGAAACAATAAACAGAAAATTGATGATTTAACCACAGAAATAAAAGAAATGATAGCAGTAGCTACTGATAAATATACAGAGCATAAATTACTTGATTTGGAATACCAGAATAAAAACAGAATTGAGAAACGATTTAAGAAAGGAGATTACGTATTTGTACTAGATAGGACATATAGTCCTGGTAATAGTCGCCCTTTAAGAACACGTTTTCACCCTAGCCCATATGTAGTTGTAGATACTAGGCATACCACAACAAGAGTAAAACGCTTAGCTGATAATTTTGAGTCAGTTTATGGAAATGATGATCTCAAAAAGTATGATAAAACATCACCACTTTTTGCACAATTGCCCCCACAAGTTTCAAGAGTTTTATTGCATGATTTTGAAAATTTATTAAATAGCGATTTATGTACAATAGCAAAATTTGATACTTTAAACGGTCCAAATGGAATACAATTATTTGATAATAATAATGAGAATGATAATGATGATCCCCACAGCGATAATGAAGAATTATCTGCCCCTCAGATAAACGTTGCAGAAAATATACAATTAGCGAATTTCAATACAAATAACCTGCCACCTCAAAATGTTGATGTTCAAGATGAAATTTTAAATGATCCTTTAGACACAGTAATAACAAATTTTTCACAAACTCAAACTACACAACCTAATTATTCTGAAGTTCAAGATAGTATTTTAAATTCATTAAAACAAAAATCTGATTTACCTAAAAATCCAGATGATGTAAATATAAATCCTCAAAATGTAACGTTAAATCCGCCAAATTTACCACAAACTGTCCCAAAACAACGAGATACACCCCCAGATATTCAAGATATGATTATTTCAGATTCAGATAGTGAAAATGATACTAATACTGAGAAAAACGTTAAGAATACTGAAAAAACTAAAAAAGTTACATTTCAAGATCCTTAATGCCACCCCATTGTAGTGCCCAATATACTTCATACATACACACCTACATAAAGAACACAAGAATCAATTGACCATTACAGTCCCTTTAAAAAGAGCCTCCCTTTTTTATCTCATTCAGTCTGATCCTGGTGTTTGCACAGTGAACGTCTAGTTCCGCTCTTCCTGTCCTTATTGTAATCCATCATATCTATTTCCACCCCACCTATGTGTAATGAACCGCAACCTCCTCCCCCCTCTGCGTAGTTACTGGTCAGCACTTCAGTATATAGAATTACGCATTAAATCTTTCATATTATTTTATTTCATATAACTTTAAAAACTTTTTCAATTCTTTACATAGCATCAATACATATATAACATATACTATTTGAGATTACTTATATAAGTCATCAATTACATATTTTTGATACAAAAACTTTTGCTGTAAATACTTAAAAGATTGCATATAACACTGAAACGTTTTTCACCCCCTGACAAACGCTTCCTTATTTTTCACACCCCCTTTCCAAGGGAGGGGTACCCAAATTCATTTTGAAAATCATAAAAATATCAAATTTTTATGCTTCCCAAATTTCTTTAGTCACCTATAAATACATACATTCTTTTTGCTTTTTATCTTCACTCATAGCTCATACATACACACATTATACAGAACATACATTTATATATACATGTACACCGACAATACACACACATGTACATATACTGCTAATAGGCCGCACACTTCTGTAAGATAAACACACAGATAAGAAAAACATTACACAGCCACAGAGATTTAGGTATCATACATCACCCAATATTGAGTAGCACACTTTTTGACATATATATACACCCATTACATGCTGTCATAATATACAGCACACTTCACACTTCCCCTCACTCATCATCAGTGAATAGGTCCTCTCCACACACTGTTACCACAGTGCCCTTCTCCACCTCACCCTCAGCCTTTTCCTCAGGCATTCCCCCAACAGCCAGCGCCTCCTTGTGCGCATCCTCCTCAACATGCACCTCATTAGAAGTGTCCCCCTCATTGTTCACTCCCTTAGGAGCCTCCCCCTCAACATGCACCTCACTAGGAACACCCTCAGTGTCACCCCCCTCAGCAGTCACACTGTCCTCAGCGCACCCATTGTCTATCACAATCCTCTCCAACTGCACCACAGCAGAAGCCATGTTCTTGTACTGTCCCTCAGTAGGCACATGCACTTGCACCTCATTTAAGTCTATGAGCTGATTTAGCTCCATCTCCACAGTCACAGCCGGTCTGATAATCACCGCGTTCCCATCAGCCTGTAAAAATACACACACATTATTACACAGATACATATAAGGGAATTTATTATATTGAATA
>Ga0208084_1000392_pt1 | contig 10528 bp, 15 predicted proteins | sample LakMenEpi14Sep09_FD_150698 | JGI IMG/M metagenome (GOLD analysis project Ga0208084, IMG submission 150698) | Freshwater microbial communities from Lake Mendota, WI - 14SEP2009 deep hole epilimnion (SPAdes) | ecosystem: Environmental > Aquatic > Freshwater > Lentic | place: Lake Mendota, Madison... | reverse complement strand
AGATGTGGAAGTGCGGCATAGATGCGATGACCATAGAAGTCACCACCTGTCTTGCCTGTGTTCTCTTTTAGATACTGAACTTCACATGATTCTAATGTATTCATGTCCCAAACTTTTTGATTGTATTCTGGTCCATCGACCACAACCAAATGCTTACACTTATAAGTCTGTTTAGCCACAGACTCAATAGCATCTTTTAGTTTAGGAGAACCGATAGTAGGTGTGATAACAGTAACGGGTTTTTCAATCACTAGATTCATAATATATCCTCATAAAGAGAAGGCAGGGACTTGCATAAGCAGAGGTCCCTACCGTGTTATTCTTATTTAGATCACTTTGGTGTCATCGTTTCAGTGAATTTCTGTATGCCTTGAGCCCAGACCTTGCCGCTCTCGGTGAGAAGTTGCTTTGTCGTCTCCTGGATGCCGAACGGATCCATGATGTCGATTTTCTTGACCTTCTTTTCCTCAGGAACAAAGCGTTCCAAAAAGATTTTGAGCATACCATTAGCAAGTTCTGCATTCTTGACCTCCACGGAATCTGCGATAGTAAACTTACGAGTGAAAGCACGATTTGCAATACCCTTGTGAAGGTAATCGCCTTCTTCGGTTTCGGTACTGCCAGTGATCGTTAGCACATCATTCTTTAGTTCAACATCAAGATTGTGCTTGCCAAATCCAGCCACTGCCATTTCAATGACATAATGTTCCTCATCAATCTTTTTCACATTGTATGGAGGATATGCTGGAATCTTAGGGAGGTATTCATTTGCTTCCGCAATTCGCTGGAGCACATGATCAAAGCCGATAGCGCCCTTTGAAATGTCGTTAGCGAATGTGAAAGGATCAAACCAGAAACGGTCTGTAGAACGATTATTATTACTCATGTGTTTCTCCTATAGTTAGCGAGAAGTGATAGAATGATTCCTTCATTGAACCATTCTGATAACATTATATAGTATTTTTGTCACAAAAGTCAAGATATTTTTAACCCACCAGCCAATATGTTCCGTTACTGAATACAGGAACAGCATTTGAACCACCAGTAAATACTCTGGAATAGAATGTTCTGTTATTACAATCCGAAACAAATGCTCTTGCACCAGATCCAACAGAAGATGCGGCTGGTAGATTTGGAACTGTATAAACTACACTGTATATGATATTTGATGTAACCGTATTACCAATATATGCATTAGCATTCACAATACCATTCGTGGTAACGTCAAAAACTGTATTAGAGTTTGCCTGTAATCTGATTAGACGAGAACTAGTATTCTGTCCAATATCAACGGCATTGAAACCTAATCCGACTTTAGCGTTGGCATCAACCCATATTGCATTAACATTTGAGATTGCTGTAGTCATGTTGTCACCAAAGATGCTGTAAGATTTTGTGATGGATATTCATAAAATGAATCTGTAACTATATAGTCGCCATCATCTGTAAGTATGGCTGTAGTCACGGAGGAAGCGGCTGGATAAGCGAAAGCATTGGCAGTTGGTGGATATAGCTGTCTGCTATCAATATAACCTGTAAAAGTAAATGTAGCGCCTGTGTTCTGTCCAACGGCAGTCTGGCCAACTTGTGGAGGTTGTCCTTGCATATTGTTCATTTGCATAGAACCGCCACCGCCACCAAGATTGGCAATACTGGAAACTTGACCTATGATTTGCTGTCCGACTTGTAGTAACTCACCAACTTGCATATTACCCGAAAGCATACCAAGACCTAAAGCACCGCCACCTGACCCACCATTACCAATAAAAACTTTTTGAGATCCTTTGGCAGGAATAGGTAATCCAGTTTGATGAACAATCATGCCTATAACATCCGGAGACGCCGTATCTTTGATAGCAGCAATAGCAGGCTGTCCTTGAATGAACACTTTAGGATTGTTAGCCTGTAATGCTCCAAGATTGTTATGTGAGTCCGTATCGCCTTGAACAGCGGCGAGAATGTTATCAGAAAACACCTTCGTATTCAGTCCCAAAGACTGTGTAATAGCACCACACATTCTTGGATCAAATATTCTAAAGAGTGGAAACATTCTTTCTTGGTCTTCCTCTACCTCTCTTTGGAGGCTCTTGCTTGATAAAATCTGGTATCTTAGGTTCAGAAATATTTAGTGTGAGAACGTTGCCCTCGTCCTTGATACCAGTTGAACCCATGCCACCAACACGACTTGTCTTTACGCCTGGTCGTGCTGCGGTTTCTACAATAGAATATGTTTCGTCTTTGATTAGTTCGGCTTGTGCGATTCGATCACCTGTATGAATGTTGATGGCATTGTCGGAGATATTCCAAATGAGAACCATCAACTCTTCCACATAATCCGAATCGATTACACCTTCTGCATTAGCCAAAACGAGACCTTGCTTTAGAGATAGACCAGAACGAGCATGAACACGAACAGAATGTCCTTCAGGAATATCTAGAATAAGTCCTGTTGGAATCATAGTTCTATCGCCAGGCTGAATGCTAATCATGTTATTCAAAGGACGAGTAAAGGCTTTGTTATGCCTTGAAAAGCCTTTATACTCTGTTTTGCCGTGTCCTTGAAACTGTAGATCGAAACATGCAGAGCCTTCGGTCTGCTTTTTTGGTATCTGATTAGAAGGATGTGTTTTCCAAATTTTCAACTGCGTCATAACAAACTCACTTTCTTATTCGTCTTCGTTATATCTCTTTTTACCTAGTGAATACTTGGCAACCAAGTTCCATTCTGGCTTTTCCATATATGAAATGATTTTGATTCTGTTTAGAGGCGTTAGAGGTTCGGCACTCTTGGTAGGTTCGACAAGAGTTACCAGTCCCCATTCTGCTAATAGATTAGCAATGGTATTACGACGCCCACGATCCTCCTCAGAGAAATCTGTTGCTTTACCATCAAGCATGAACATTTCTTTGAAATGAACTAAGTAGTATCTGCCTTGCTTATGTAAAATATGACAAGACTGATATAGTGTTTTATCTTTTTTGGATGCAACACCTATACGAGTCAATGTCTCTTTCACCTTCAAGAAGGCTTGAGGATCAGGAAGTCTTACTTCCACGAAGTCTTCTAGGTTTGCTGTCATTTATGCCACCTTTATTGATTTCTTTCTTTATTGTTTCAATCTGGGTAGCGTCTAGCAAAACCAAAGCGTCTTTTGCCTTCTGATTGGAATAGTTATAATACTCCTTTACAGCGTCCAAGTTCTCTATGGTTTCACGCTTCTCCCATTTTCTAAAAGGTCTTTTATAACCTCTAATGCTATTTAGCAAAAACTGATATTGCATATTGACAGGCAAACTTGGAAATCTATTCATCTCATTGGCTTGTAAAACGCAATCGTAGTGAAACGAGATTGCCCGATTCACTACGAAAGCGGAATAGTCCTTGTCATTATCAAGGACATGATTTTTGGTATGAAGAATAGAGGGTATAATGTCCTTGAATAGATCGCTCACTTTACCTCACACTCAATCATAATCTCTGTAAGACAAGCAACCAGATTTAGTTCTTGGTCAGCAACAAACGCTGCTTGATACTGATACTTTGCTAGTGTAACAACAGCGGCAGGTATTGTCTCTGGCTTTAGATACTCATACAGATTATCATACACGGAACGATAGATGCGTGATGGATCAATGTCAGAGTTTAACACAACCCACTTCCGCATAGCGGTAAAGTCTTTACCCTTTAGTGCTTTGATTAGATCGTCAAGGCTGCGAACGCTGTCAAGTTGAGCAGCAAGACCAGCATCAATGCTTCCAGAAACAGAATACCGTTGTAGTTCGTTAAGAGTCCTACGATAGTCTGGGAAATACTTTTCAACAACCTTGACAAGGACTTGCTTATCATATTCAACACCTTCATCATTTAGGATTTGCTGTAGTCGCTTGAACATCTTTGAAGCCATGGAAGGCTTCTCAGCATTCTTCAAGGTAAAGTCAACGACGGAACATCTAGAATGAATAGCGTCCTTGATCTTTGCCTTGAAGTTACATGTGAAAATGAAAGAACAGTTGGACGAAAACTTTTCAATCACTCCTCTAAGAGCATCTTGCGTATCTGGTGTAAGACCGTCGGCTTCGTCTAGAATGATAACCTTACGACCACCAGTTAGCGATACGGTTGACGCATAACCCACAACCTTAGTTCTTAGAACATCAATGCCTCTTTCTTCTGAGGAGTTGATGAAAAGATAGTTACAACCGATTTCATCACACATTGCCATTGCGGCTGTAGTTTTACCACAACCAGCAGGACCTGATAGAAGGAGATTTGGAATCTCTCCGTCTTTTACATACTGTAGAAATGTTTTCTTGATGCGGTCAGGAAGAACGCAATCCTCAACTTTGTGAGGTCTATAGCGTTCCACCCAAAGGAAGTCGTCACTCATTCATTGTCCTCATATCGCATAGCATTCATATACATTATAATAGAGATTAGAAGGAAAGGCAACCAATGATTGATATCGTTGTGATCAACAATCCAAAAATACATTGCCAAGATAAAGTCTATTGCTCCCATAATCTCAAAGATTAGTGCCATCATGGTGCAGTCTTCCTCATAACTTCATCGTAGAAGGATTCAAACTGATTGTTCTCTTCCACTTCATCATTGAAGTTGGCTTTGAAATATACCTTGGCGAGACGGCGGATCATCTTCTTATCCACACCGAGTTTATCAAATGTCTCATTGATAATCTCTTTCTGGAGATCACGTTCAGCGCCAACACGGGTCATGGAGTCATTCATCTCCATGATTGCCTTGCGAAGCACCTTCTTGTCTTCTGGAGAAAGAGCCTCTACAGAAGTTGTAGCACTATTATGACCGATCATACCCATTAGTCCACCTCAATAACTGCTGCTGGATTTACACAAACACCGGCAGAAGGAACACCGCCAGCATCAATACATTTCTGTCTCCATTTCACATCCACAATGATTAGATAAAACATCATAGCAGATAATAGAAACATAATAGTGAAAAGATACTTCATTACTTTGTCTCCAGAGCGATGAAATACTTTAGATTACCATTAGCATTCACAAACTTGGCAAAAGCGCCTGCCTGAATCTCAACATTGTAATCATCGGGAAGCAACTTTAGATTTTCGGTCTTGAAGGTGGCAGTAAAGTCCTTGCCAGCATAATCACCAATCTTTTGAACACCATCATTAGATGTATCGTTTGCCTTCTCATGAATCTTTAGAAGCAAGGCGCCTTCTTTACCGATGACGGAAAGATTCGGTAGGCTAATCATGGTGGCTACCTTTAGAAGTTTCTGTGAAGTAGCATTTGGTAGAGAGAACTTGGTAGTGATATCCTTGAGAACAAGTTCCTTATCTGGAGGAGTGATAACAAGATTGGCAGAACACCCACGATAAGAAACAGATAGTTCACCATCATCTAGAACAACCAGATTTTCACCAAAAGTGATATCAGGATTCTTTAGAGTGGTCACGATACCTAGAAACTGATTTAGATCATAGATGCCAAACTCATGTGGAATAGTATCTTCTAGAGTTGCTTCCACCAGAATAGACTTTTCGGGTGAGATTGTTTTCTGAACTGTTCCAGACTTTAGAACAACACCGCTATTGATTGAGGCAAAGTTCTTTAGAACGGACAGAGTATTTTCACTTAAATTCATTATATGCTCCTTGTATCATTCTCAATGATGTTTCATTGTAATCGATTTATCTTCAACTGTCAAGATAAGTTTTACCTTTTCCCTAAGTTGCTCTATAGTTCCATCGTTTTCAATTTCATAATCCACTTTACGATCTCTCCACGCTGTTTCCGAAACGTGTAATGTAGCGAGATGTTCTTCTGGAGGATCTTCTCCTCGTTTTACACGAACAATGACACCACCGGCACTCCGAACGAAATCGATTTCATTAGGAAAACGAACGTCGGATATAACCACGTCTTGATATCCAGCAATGCGTTTCTCTAATGCGGCAATCCAGATGTTATTCGAGATTCCATGTCTACATGCTTCGGTGCCCATCTTCTGGAGAATGAGCCGAGGAGTCACCTCATATCCAAACTTATGTGACCACCAAGGATCAACTCTTTCACGAAATGCTCTTGATGCATTAGAGTCTCCTTCTAGGAGTCCACGAGGCCATAGAAAGATAGAAGCGACGGCATCTTTCAATGCGTCAGCAAAAGCAAACTGGTGATATCCATGCTCTCTAACAAGAATATCACCAACAGTGCCCTTGCCGGATCCAATGAACCCAACAAGACCTATGATCATCGTAGATTACCACTCAATGCGGCGACTGCGGGAAGATCGCCCTGGAAGCCATATGTGCCGACATGTGTAGTCTTCATCCATGGACATAGCCAAACATGAAAGCCAATCTCACGGGCATACTGGCAGAACATATAATCTTCCGAAAGATAACGGTGAGACTTTGGATCAATAACAGTATCAAAGAAAGCATGAATGTATCTTGAGCCATCAAAGTTAGCCTGACCAACATGATCTGGCTTATAATGTAGATGCGGATATTCTTCGGCAAACTTTTCAAACACTTCACGCTTTACCATCATGAAGCCTGTACCGATCTCCATAACCTCAACAGGTTCGGTAATCTTAAATGATGTTGTACCTGGCACTGGATTGAAAACGAAATCGCCAGTAACTCCATCTAGATCACCTGGATTGAACTTTTCATTATCAACATTACGCTTTACTGCATTGACAATGTTCGACCAGTTGATCGACTTCTTTGGATATGGACCGCCGATGATATCACGATCTAATGCCAATAGAGCGAGAATGTCCTGTGGATTATACTGAATATCAGAGTCGATGAATAGAAGGTGGGTGCAGCCTGATCTTAGAAACTCGTCCACAAGATAGTTTCTAGCACGGGTGATTAGGGATTCATTAAAGATAAATGAAAAGCGGCACTCAATGCCATATTGAATACATGTTGCTTGTAAGTCTAGGCAGGCTTTTGTATAGAGTCCAAAACACTGACCGCCATAACAGGGTGTAGCCACAAATATTCTTTTCTTTCTTAGGTCTTCACTTGAAATCTTGATTTCCATATTGTTCTCCATACACGAATAGCGCAGGAGCAATTAAGCTCCCACGCTATTATATAGCACACTTTTTATTGATTAACCAGCAAAGCGATAGAAGGCAGTGCGCTTGCCCTTGACATCACGATAGTTGGTGTAGATAGTGTAATACTCACGAAGATCATAAACACGCTTGCTAACAGCCTCACGTGGAACACGGGCTAGTGAAGCAATCTTCTCGGCAGTAACACCAGCACCAGTGTTATACTTGCGAAGGACATTTTCAATCTTCTCAATCTGAGACTTACGGGTTGTAGCCATTATATATTTCTCCATTCAATGTTTTGATGCTGGTGGTCGTGAAAGGAAAGGACCCGTGTATAACCACCAGCATCGTTTTATTACACACGGGTATTCTTGTTATGTCAATCAGAAAGCCACTTCTTCACCAAAATCTTTCACCGTTTCTACAACAGGATTCGGATCAGCGGTTTCATCGACTTTCTTATAGAGTTCCAGAAATGCATTCTTAGTGTCCACATCAAAGCGGTTGAGACAAAGTTCGATTGCCTTAACACGGTTCTGGTTAAAGATGGCAAATGCCTCGCAGATATGGACGAGGCGGCGAGTGGAGATGATTTCCGACAAAGCACCTTCATAGAAAGACTTGCGAATAACATCTGCCCAAGTCACCAGCTTTTCAACAAACTCGGTATTCTGAATACCAGAAGCACCAAGAACATTGTTAAGGATTTTAGTTTCAATCTTAGACGAAGGATATTCTTGTTCCATCGTGATAGAGAAACGCTCTAGGAACGCTTCGTTCATAACGTTAGTGCCGATAAAGCGACCATCATCAGAACCCTTACCCTTTGTATTGGCAGTGGCAATGACATTGAAGCCATTTTCAGGATGAACAAGACGGTTAGTCTTTTTGAGATAAACAGACTTGCCTTCGAGGACAGGCTGAAGACACATCAACTTATTGGAACCAAGGTCAACCTCGTCCAGAAGAAGAATAGCACCACGCTGCATGGCAACAATAACAGGACCATCCTGCCAAACAGTATGTCCATCAACAAGACGGAAACCACCGATAAGATCGTCTTCGTCGGTTTCAATAGTAATATTGACACGGACACACTCACGCTTTTCAGCGGCACAAACCTGTTCGACCATCATCGTCTTACCGTTACCAGAAAGACCGGTGATATAAGCGGGATAAAACTTTTTAGACTTGATGATAGCACGAACATCGGTGAAGTTACCGAACGGCACATAACCATTTGCCTTCTCAGGCACAAGAGAAACTTCCGCAGTAGATGCTGTGGAAGAGGCTGCCATAGCAACCGTAGAAGCAGGTGCCATAGCAACGATGGAATCAGTCACAGGAATATTGGACTGGATCTTGGCAGTCTTACGAGGAGCAACCGTCTTTTTAGCAACGGGAGCAGGAGCAACAGAAACGTCCGCACCATGATCGGTCAAAGCATAAACGCCACGACCAATACGGAGAGAGGGATCCTTAACGAGCCAAGCGGGATAAAGGTCATACTTTTGATGAATAGTCAAAATCTGCTGGCGAGTAATCTCACGAATACCACCAAATTCAAAACGAACTTTGTCCATAAAAGCGGCACGATCATTCTTCTTAGCCATATCGAATCTTTCCTTTCACGATTTTCGATTATGATGTATTATAGCACAAGGAAGGGATCTTGTCAACCCCTTCCTAAGTCTTTGATTTTATGCAGACTTCTTGGCCTGATGGGTTACGTTATTGATGAACTGACGGAGAAGGACACGATTTACGGACTTTTTAGCGGCAAACTTGGAGAATGCCTTAGCCATAGCTTTCGTGGTCTTCGAATTGTCAATTTGAAGTTCGTTCTCAACAACACGGAGAGAACGGGCATCAATCACATAATATTCATCATAACCCTCACTCTTGATTGGATAGAACTTGTTCTCTTTCCAGAAAGAGGTCACCTTCTGGAGATATTCGTGAGAACCATCTTTGATACCAAAGCGAGTAACGAACCTTTGAATACCATCACCAAACAGGAAGAAACCAATAAGATTGCAACCAGTCTGATCTTTTAGCATCTTCAGGAAGTTTGTAGTGTTATTGTTACCCTCTTCACCCCAACCATGAGGATAAATATCATAAGTCTTACCAGTCGTTGGATCGGTATACATATATTTGATACGACGACCAAGAGTAGGATGAACGGTCTGATTTTGCACACCACTAAGACAGTTGGACTCACCATCAGTAAGAAAGATAGTATTGACGATTTCCAGTTTGTTTCTGGCACGGAAGTCATTAATGACTTTTGGTGCAAGAATGATAGCCTCGTTAAGAGGAGTACCACCAAGACCGTCAGTCGGAAGACGATTACGACCAGCCAACCAAAGAAACGCCATAGCATCGTTTAGTTCCGCAAGAGTCATCTTGGAAGACAGAAACTGGCGAAGCACCACATGCTGGAGACCAACAACATTTTCTTTACCAAGACAAGAGAACGGATTGTCCGCATCGCTATCTTTGAAGGCATATACCTCGAAAGGCACTTGGATTTGCTTGCAGAACAAAACCAGAGTAAACAACTGAGACAAGGTATGTTTCAGATTGCTGTCCATAGAACCAGACCAATCAATAAACATGATGAAGCCATGGTTCTTGCCTTCAGGCACTACAGTCAACCGACGGAAGATATCATCATTGAACTTGTAAGAATGGAGTTTGTTAGTGTCAATAACACCAGTCTTAGCAACAGAAATGCGAGAATACATTTCCGCAGCCTTGCGCTGTTCAAACTCTTTTACAAGGAACGAGATGCTATCTTTTTCTTTCTGACGCCATTCGTTAAACTCCCGACGAGCCTCATCAAAAGTATGCTGATCAATGGCACGCCAATGATTACCACCAACAGACTTACGCCAATCAGAAAGAACACGCTTGTAATCGTGAACAGCCTTAGTCCAGTTTACATCAGGAAGGGTAAGATAGACATAATCCACATTGTCATCTTTCACCAGATTTTTGATCTTTTCTTCCCAAACACGATCGGTATGCGACTCAGGTGCCTTAGTATTATTCGAACTGGCACCAGCACCATCAGAGGTATTGCCAGAACCATTGGCTCCGATATCACCTTCACCCTTTAGGGCATCCGATTTACCTTCGCCTTCATCACCTTTACCGTCTTCGGCATCTTCGCCGGAGTCATCATCAAGATCACCGTCCCAATTGTCAGCATTGTCAGAAAAACCGTTAGCGTCATATTCATCTCCTTCGTCTCCATCTTCGCCTTCACCGAGACCAAGGTCGATATGGTTTTCATTTTCAATCTGATCTTTACAGAAACGATACACTTTCTCGGTAACTTCCACAACCTCTGCAAAAGTTTCCAGATTTTCAATCTGCTTCAACAGGGTTCGCTCTTCGGGAGAAAACTCAATATTAAGATTGATGTTACCACCCTTGAAGTAG
>Ga0208084_1000388_pt1 | contig 10594 bp, 4 predicted proteins | sample LakMenEpi14Sep09_FD_150698 | JGI IMG/M metagenome (GOLD analysis project Ga0208084, IMG submission 150698) | Freshwater microbial communities from Lake Mendota, WI - 14SEP2009 deep hole epilimnion (SPAdes) | ecosystem: Environmental > Aquatic > Freshwater > Lentic | place: Lake Mendota, Madison... | reverse complement strand
GTACAAACTGAACGCTTCGCGCGATCGAGGTCAGTATGACTGTTATATTACTGCCATCGAAATTGGTAATAAAATTGGTAATAATGAGGAAATTTAATAAGTTACCTCCATAAACATTTTTGTAATTGGGAATAATGGGAAATTAAATAATTTAGATATAAATGTTTTTTTTAATTGGGAATAATAGGAAATTAAATCAGTTTGGATATTAATTTGGTAATATTAGGGTAAATGTTTTTGTAATTGGGAATAATGGGAAATTAAATAAGTTAGATATTAATGTTTTTGTAATTGGGAATAATGGGAAATTAAATAAGTTTAGATATTAATTAGGCAGTGTTAGGAAAAAATATAAATTGGGAACAATAGGAAATAAATAGAATTAGACATTAATTAGGGACGAATAAGAGAATTACTTATCAAAACAAATTTTTACATATCTTTGCCATCATGTTTGTTTTCGATGTCTCCCTTGTTATTAATTTCTTGTTTGGGTTGTTGTTGTTGCAAAAACTGAGTCAGTAGGTCCTTTACTGTTTCCGTAACTTTTTCCGTAACCGTATTTGTAATTTTTTCCTCCATATCTGCCATTTTCTTATCAGAAGAATCTAATTTCAATTTGTTTTCCACAGTCTCCTTCTTAGTTTCTTCAGGACTGGCTTTCAATGGAGTTGGTTTACGCGTAAGTATTTGTTGGGCAGCCTTGATTTGAGAATGATATTTTTCAGATTTTCCGGGTGAACTTTTGAAACTTTTTTCACCTAGATAGTCTTTCAACGCCGATTTTTCCGATTTTGCCTTTTTTTTATCTCTCTCTTTGTCTTCTTCAATTTCGTCTTCGTTATTAATTGCATCACTCTCTTCACTTTCTTCCTCGTCTTCATCTTCGTGTTTCAAATTTGCTACCTTTTTCTTTGGACTTTCCGTTTTAGACTTAGCTGCAATTGGAGTCCTACCCTTTCTTTTAACATCCTGAAACTCCCCGAAAGTAGTCACTTTATAAGCATTTGTTTTGGTTAGTTCAATCTTCAGGATTGGATTTTCTGTAATACCCTTAGTAGCTCCAAGTTCCTTGGGAATCTCTAAGGTCTCAAATTGGAAATCTAAAAGGCTTAATACCTGTTCGTCTCGTTTTCGTGCATTAAATTGAATGAATAACTAAAAAAAAAAAAAAAAAAAAAAAAAATTAGGAAAAATTGGACAAATTGGTGTAATTTAATAAGAAGAAAACTTACCTTCATATAAGGTACTTGTTGATTTTCTTCGTCGCTTCCTAGATATACTCCAGTAATTGCGTATTTTATGCCTTTTTGTGTGTTCGGTACATATGAAGACAAAGTAGGATCAAACGTTTTATTCTTCTTTGTATAGGCTAGAATTTCATGGATAGTATCAATGTCATCATAATCGACAGGTCCAATTTTGCACCACCAATTACAAACGTTCGGCATGTTTATTTTGTTTTTTTTTTTTATGAACAATTTAATTTTATTCGTGTTGTTGTTGTACGCATGTAAATTGTTGCCTAATTTGCGCACGTTCGATAATAATGTTCGTTATTAAAATAATGTATTAACAATATTATTAATATTATAACGAAAATATTATGATAAAATATACAATATTGCCAACACGTACACAGGGCCAAATAGCGCTGTCGTACAGCAAGCACGCATTAAGCACAGAAGTAAGTATTTTCATCGATGAAAATAGTATTTTCATCGATGAAAATACCAGCAACGTGAACGAAGAACTCGATCGATAAAAACCATAAAAAGGTAATAAAACAATATATTAGATTAAATAATGATATAATTGGAAATAATCGAAACAGAATAGAACACATCGCTATATATATTACTATTATTAAACATAGTATATTATTTTATTTGCAAAATTATCTATTATTAATATATTGTTGTATTAGTATTATATGGATAAAGCGAGCTGGTTTTGTTATGCGATACACCTGAGGAACACGGGAGTGAGAATTTTCATCGATGAAAAATACCATTTTCATCGATGAAAATACTAAGAACACGCAATAAATCATTGCACCATAAAAAACAAAAAAAAAAAATGAATAAATTGGAAAAAATATATAAGGAAATTAGGGATAAAGGCGATATTGAAAAAACAAGTATAATTTGTTCGAACTTGTTTATTCAGACTGACTTCAATTTCCGTGTTTTCGTCAGTATTCAGATCCCTGTCTTTACAGATTATGATCCTTATAAAAACGAGTCTCTAGTTATGACTCTAAATGTGGAAAAAAACGGTCAAATTGAGAAGTGGTTGGAATTGAAGAAAAGCTCCATCAATGATGGAGGTTTTGGAGTTTTTGCTGCTCGTGAATTCTCAGCAGACGAATTCGTTACTGTGTATTTAGGAAAGAAGTGTGACGTAACTTATAGATTTGGAGATATTTTGGCATTACCAAGCAATTTCAAGCCAAATGGTTTCCAAGAAGAGTACTGGTTCGGTCATAGGATCAACCATGCTAGTGGTAAAAGAAACAATTTGGTAATTACGGATCTTAATGTGCTAAGAGCCACGAAAACAATCAAAGCAGGAGATGAATTATTTTGGGACTACAATCGTGACTGTTTTTGCAGGGTTTGTAGAAAAGATGCCTTCTTTTTAACCCAAGAAATGTCTACATATAGTAAATGTAGTCATTGTGAAGAAAGCAAAAGATGCTACAAGGTGTGTGAAACTTGTAGTAATTTCATGTGCCCTAAATGTTACGATAATTTCCAAATTATACTATAATTTTATTAAAGTTTCTATTGGATTTATGGAATTTATGGTTTTTTTAGGAAATTTAGTAATACATTATTTAATTTCAACTGGGTGAGTGTATCGCATAACGTGCATGCTGGAGCACTCTCTGTATTTTGTATCGTGGTTGTGACATTATATGCCTTATTGTTAGAAGTACTGTATGTTAGTATTAAGTTTATATTATAAAATATTATAATAAAGTTTCTGGCGAGATTTCCAATTAATACTTTCGATTTCCGATGCGAAATGGAAAAGTTTTTAAGCGTATCAGAAGATACTACATTTTTTCTCCTTTTTTTATTTCATAAATTTAGTTATGCCAGATTCCAACTTAATTCGTAAAAAAGTTGAGAGTGTGAAATTTAAGTATTCTCCACAGAAGAGAAACTTAAACAAATACAATCAAGTGTTTGTTAAGGAATATAAATTTGGATTACTCTCTTTGCAGTTAAAAAAAGGTAATTATAGTTTTTTCCGATATTATGGTTTATTTAACCTCCCAAATTATTTTCTAACACATGTCTTTTTTTATATGTTTTAACAGGTAACAATTCGAACGAAGATGCGTTCTTTAAAGATTTTATGGATAAATTAGAAGACGAACCCGAAGTAGCAGAAGAACTTGGGATAATTAGGTTTACCTATGTCCGAGAGTCTTCTAAGTGTAACATTCCTAAAATCCAGGCTTCAGGGTATAAATCCCGTCAAATTATCGGGATTGCACCGCAAGAAAAGGAAAACGACGCTATATTTAGGAAATATTGGGCCGAGAAGATTATTCATTATTTGAATAACGAAATTAAATGGAAGTATGAGAACACCTTCAAGTTCAAGGCTGACATCACACTAACTTCTGATGAAAAAGTCAGTAGTAGTCTAGATGAATGTCTTCTTGATGAAGATATTGGTGGCTTCGTTGGTTCTTATTTATTTGATGACATTGGATTGATTAAAGAAAGCGATGAAGTGATGAAAGCAATTTTCGGGCATGAAGAGAATCTCTTTATGGGTGAAACTGTTCTCCTAGCTAATTGGGATAATTGGAATCCAGGGGACTAAAAAATTTATCAATATGATTGTTTGTTGTACATTGTAAGAAAAAATTTATTTGTGATAAGTTAAGTTGTTTTTATTTTCTAAGCAGTAAAAGACTTTTCAACTATATAACAATTTAATTGGCTCGTAGTGCTCTTTGTAATGCCAAAGAATTACATTTGTATCACGAATTCCTCCAAAGTGTAGTGGACGTTCACTCCTCAATTCTCCATCAATTATGGACAATAAAGAAGATGTATACACATCAATCGAAATATTTAAAAATGCACATAACATGATAATATCATATTCTGTTCCATATGTATACGGGTTTTCCATAAAATCCAAATATTCTAAAAAACTATGTTTCCCATAATTATCCAAGTTTCCTTCCCTATCTTGAAAAGTTTGAGAAATTTCTCTTCCCCATTGTGTTCCCTGTGTAACTTGTAGACGTGCCCAATTTATCGTTTGTAATCTCAATTCGACTTGTTTCCCTTCCCATAATTGGATACAATTCGCTACACTTTCATAAAGACAGTTTCCATATTGAGATGTTTGATGTGGTATTCTTTCCATATTTTTAGATGATAACCACAAGTCAAATGAATGTACTGTCGGGGATAGAGTGATCCCATTTTCTGATTGTAGTAGTTGAAATTTTTGTTTTTTTGTTTTTTTGGGATTCTTAGAATTTGAAGACTTATATTTTTTTTTCGGTTGTTCTCCATCTAATTCAGTAGATTGAGCTGCATCTGTTGTAGGCAAATTTATTTCTACAGCTTCATCTATTGTAGTCAAATCTATTTCTATTGGAAAATTTCCAAATTGTTGCAGATGTAAAAGTGTATCTCTTTCTAAATGTCTTTGGAACATCCATTCTTGTTGGAGTAATTTTGTTGGTTTAGGGTTGAAATTTGGTTTCAATGGCTGCATAAGAAAAAGACCATCTAAGCTTGTCACTCTGGACAAAACAACATAAATCCAATTTGCAGTATTGTAATTGATCGATGAAACTATTAGAAAATTTTTGGTCATTCCTTGGAGTTTGTGACCTGTTGTTGCCAAATCATTATTCACTGGAAACATAAGTATTCTTGATTTCTCTAAATTCAAAAACTTGTTGGAAGTTCCTATGGGAAACTTGACAGTGACATGAAAAATTTTTGGGGGAAGCTTAAACGTTCGAGAAGGCTCATTTACACTTTTTTTGGTGTGTTCACAGAGAATAAACTGAACGTCATTGGCTTCCACTGTGTGTACCTTGTACCCATTCCATATTTCCACCTTTGGGCTTTTTCCTCTTTTTAGTTTGACTCCCAAGAATTTTGCCGTTGTACCTTTGACTGCTCCCAAATTCTTATTGTCATTGGTACTGACCATAATTGGGCAACCCTTAAAAAGCTTTAAACATGGATCAACTCGTATGATATTTTGTTTATTTCCACATTGAACATTATCATCACCGCATTTACTGTGAACCATTTTGTGGTAAGCAGCTGACTTGGACTCATCAGTCTTCAAATCCATAAAGTTTCCTTTTATCATGATTGTTTCTTCAGGTACCATAAAATCTTGATCTTCTTTTGGGTGTCTTTGTTTTAGTATACTTGCAAAGATATTATCACAGATCAAGTTCCTGTCTGCATTTGTTGCACATGCATACGTTATATCTGCACCATTTAATTCTTCAAGAGAAGGTAAACTTAAATTTGGACCAACAACTCTTGTATTAATCTTTTCTACATCTTCCTTCCTGGTTCTTCCTAAGTGAATCCTTTGTAAACTCTCTCCCCAACCAGGATCTGTTGCAAATCGATGATTCTTGAAGTTGAGGATAACTACCCTGTTAATCAAATTCCATAGCGCATTGACATTCTTGTCATATATTACACTTCGGCCTATCGGGTTCAACTGTGAGAAATCTCCACATAAAACTATGTTAAGACCCCCAAATGGAAAATTCATTGCTTCTGGATTGTACTGAGCCATAAAATGTCTGAGATATTTATCCAATTTCAAGAAGTCCTTTATGTCAAACATGGAAATTTCATCCAAGAACAATATTTTTGTCACTTTCCAATTTACCTTTCCATTTCTCAAAATATTGGAAAATTTACTTCTTAAACCAACAAGAGAATGGATGGTGTCACCTTGCACTTGTGCCGCTGCTGTATTTGTTGTTGCTGACACAATAAAAACTGAGTCATCAAAGGGCTGCCCAATCAAATTACAAAATTGTTCACAAAATGTTTTCGTTGCTTTCAACACAAAACTTTTCCCACTTCCTCCAGAACCTGTTAAATGCATAATAAGCCTCGAAGTAGCCCCTCTTTCCATTAAGATTTTAGTTGCTTGTTGCTTTTCGATATCTGTCCCAAATTTTGTAATTGTTGGGTCATTCAAAAATGCTAGCATGAACGAAGAGCAAATAACATTAAAGGCTGCTGCTTGTTTTGGGTCTAAATTAAATTGTTGAATACAACTTTTCATAGACAGTGTAGTACTTTCAAAACCGAAATTGGGATCTTCTGAAGTAGTTTCCAACCCATTTTTCCCATTTTCCCTATTTTTATCCAAATTCAAAATTATTTTGACGACATCATTATATCTTACTGGAATGCCTCCATCAATGGATGTTTGATTTTCAGTCACACTAGGTTCTTGCTCTTCATCTAATACAACAGTGGAAGATTGAGAAATTGGATTTGTAATAATATGGATCTCTTTCATTTCGTTGTTCAAAGATCCAATGACATTGTCTTTCAATATTTCTCCTAGTACACTTTTTTCATATATTCCAAATTCCTCAACAATCAAGTCAAGATTAACTTCATCAGAATTTGAAGAACTTGAAGGGACTCCAAGGTTGCCATTATCTTCATCTTCTTCACCATCACCATAATCCAAATTAAAATCGGGTGATAAATTGGGTTTTTCAGTTTTATTGGTCAAATCATCATTAGTGGAAAGAATTTTTTTACTGTTTTCAACATCTTGAATATTTTGCATCAACCTATCTGAATCCCAATATAGCAATCCACTTTTAGAACAATTTTGGAAAAATTTCCATCTATCTTCAAACTTGGGAAAATCTACCTTATCTCGAAATGGGAAAAATAGGAGTAACATCTTGGTAGCATATTCATTCCGTATACTCGTTGTAGTTGCATCAATATCATTTTCTCCAAATGCAGTACCAAGCTTACATAGTTCGACATCAGGGATCTTGTCATTATAGTAAAGCATCGGAACTTTACTTTTCTTCAACCTTTCCACACAAGCAAATTGGTGACCTGGATACATTTCATTGAACTTAAAAAATTGGTTTTCTTCGTAATCATTTTCCAAATTAGCCTTCTGATTAGATGATAAAGATGAAATCAATCTCATTTCATAATCCTTGAAATATTCCCAGACACAAATTGAATTAAGATGATCGTAGTCAGGTCTATATAAATATTGGAATAAATTAGAATCCACCCAACCAGTACCTTCATTTTTTGTTCTTCGAAAACGGAAATGAATGTCTTCATCTTTTAACCAACTTTCAAATTGTGACAACAGTATATGGGAAAATTCGTGCGAAAATTGAAATCTCGATTCCTTAATTACTAGATGCCATGCCATGGTTGCACTGATAACAGTTGATGAAAGATGTGCAATAATACCTGACAATACATGTCCCAATCCAACGGAAAAATTTGGAGTTTGTGCATAAGTTCTCACTTCTCCATTATTTCCAAATTGATTCTCAATTTCCATTTCTGCTTGTCTGAGTTTCCTAATTCTTTTTGCAAGTGCAGTACAATGTTTCAAAAATGGGAATTGCTCCTCTTCTTGATTACCTTTTGTGTTATACAATGTAACATAGTAGATACAATTGCGATTTCCCATCATAACATTATTGTTGTAACCAAAAATTTTGGAAATGACAGGGTTGTTTGTGTTCAAGAATAAATCTGGAACATGTCTCTTAGATTCGATTGTAAATGGGAAACATAATGAAAACGGCCTCTCACAAGAAACTGAAAACCATTTAAATGGCTCTGAACTCCAATTTACAACAATTTCATTATCTGACTGAATTTGTCGTGGAAAAGAAAATCTGCACTCATTTGACTTTTTGAAACAGTTTTTTCTGTGACGATGGTCATGTTCGTTATAATGTAACAAAACAATTGTCTTTAGAATCTGTTCCATTTCTTCACATGGTTGCCGGTTGTAGAACTCCATATCATAACTAAATCTCAAGGCTAAACTTTCCATTTGGTATTTTGTCAGCGGATAACCTTTTTCCAAATTTGGAAAAATTGGAACTTGTTGTTGATTTAATTTTCTGACCCAATTTTTGACAGCGTTCCAAATTAATTCTTTGCTTGTAAATGATTTGCTACATCCATCACATTTTGCTATTACACCTTTCAACATATGACAAATCCTTTCATGTCTCATGTTCCTAAGTGTTTGTTCTGGGACAACTTTTGGAATAATTCTGCACAAAGATTTAGGATCTTCATCTTCTTTTCCTTTTTTTTCATGTGTGTAGTCTTCTTCAACAATTTCATAGGAGGAACTCATAGTTCGTGATATATATTTTGTCAATTCTTCTTTGGCCTTTCTTCTAACTTCCTCTGAAGTTGACCATAACATAGTGATCAACCTGTCAAACAATGCAATGAACAGAAGAATATGTGAATGCAATGTTTTTCTTCCTTGCTCTTCAGTTGTGTCACTCCATCCCAGTACTTCACCAAATATCCCAAAAAAACCTTGTTTCCCTTCTTTGAAATCCCATCCGATCAATACTTCCATTATAATCTGCATTATGGAATTATATTCCCTTGCACAGGCACCGGGATTATCAATTCTTAATTTTGATCTGAAAACTGAATCAAATATCAATGCATTCTCATCATCTGTCGGCTGGGGTAAAAATTCCATTTTCAGATTTAAATATAGTTTTATTCGGAAGCTGCATTCATCCCCTGGTGATATTGTGAAAAAGACTGAAGGTGGCCCTAAACTATACCACATAGAAAACAATTTGGTTCTTGCTTCTTTTGCTGCCTCATCACTATATGGGATGTTTTTGCATGCAGCACTCACTGTGTGTATTAATTTGGTTGATGAATTGGAAATTCCTGAATTTATGTCCAATTTGGTTTTTTTGGATAATTCTAAAATTTCAGATTCTGATATCTTGGACAAGTGTTCTCCTGTTGTGTAGTCATTCAAAGTTGATTTTGACATGCATTTCAAATAAGCAGATTGAAAACTTTTTCTCCTGAAGTACATATGACTGATCACAAGAATAATGTCTGAATGTTGGAACATAGGTAGAGAAATATTTAGATAATGCTTCAAACATTCTTCAATTGAAACATGTGTTCTTCTATCTTCCTCTATACCCCCTGATCCAAAGGGAAAATGTGTTGGGAATACCAAAGGTAAAGTCAATTTGTAGTCTGGTTGGTAATTCTTTGATGTAAAAATCAATGTTGGTTCCTTGCAGTTTAACAAAGCATCAACCAAATCAGATTGAGAATGAAAAACTGAGTTAGAACATGTAGGATTTCCATTATTTGGAAACCAATATTGAATATCAACATGGTTTTCAACAGTTGCATCTTCAGATTCTTCATCAATGCCTTCATCATCTTCCAAGATTATTGGAGTTGGACAATTTTCAACAGACTCCATTTTGGCAAAAATGGGATTATTGGTTCTCAACCATGAAAATATAGTATTGAATTCATTCACATCAATACTGCATCTTGTCTTCACAATGTTTCTCTGAGCTGGTGTAAAATTCCCACTTAACACCACAAATACTGTATTATTCCCAGTAGTATTGGAATGAAAATTTAATGTCCCAATATTTTTCTCCACACTCTGGTTAAAAAAAGTAAAAGTTCCAATTATAGTTTTGTGTGCACCACCACTATAAGACATCATATATGCAAAAGGTCTAACAGGTGACAATAATGGGCTTGTTACATCTGTCAATAACCCAGATAATTGCTGAGGTAATGTACCAATTGCAAAATTATTGGCAATTGCATATTTTGGTGGATTTTTGTCTAACCTATCATATTGCAGAGCTCTCTCACATTGTGTGCAGCACAGGTATTCCCCATTCTTTTTAAATCTTGCTCTTGGTGATAATAACAATTCATGCAAATCAGGATCTGAAACTTGGTAACATTTCTGGAGTTCACTATTAATATTTTGAATTGAAAGTCTTGCTTTGTGTTGGATGAGAGTGTTTTTCTTGATCCAATTTAAATCTGCAGTTCCAGTGATAAATCTGTCACAAATTATACAAACATTGGCTTGATGCAATTGATCATACAATGGGATTTCAATATTTCTACCGTTTTGTTCATTAGAGTTAGACCGATGGATCACTTGCAATATATCATCCGAGATAGTTTCATCCTGTCCAATTTTGGTTTTCATAATATGCTCAAAGGCTTTTTTAACTGAATTTTCAATCTCAATATTTTTGGTTATCATAGGAACATGTATGCTTCTTTCATTTTCTGAAATTTCATCTTCAAATTCATTCAATAAAGATATTCCATTAATTGAATTTTTTCTGTTGTTCCCTTTTTTTTGACTTCGAGAATAATCAAGCATTTTTTCAATCCTGTTTTGATGTTGTTGAGATGTCTCCAATTTTCTAATTTCTGCCATTTTTTCTGCAGTTTTTCTTTTCCGAATATTTGCTTGTTCTGGAGTTTCCAATTTTCTAATTTCTGCCATTTTTTCT
>Ga0208084_1000378_pt1 | contig 10834 bp, 21 predicted proteins | sample LakMenEpi14Sep09_FD_150698 | JGI IMG/M metagenome (GOLD analysis project Ga0208084, IMG submission 150698) | Freshwater microbial communities from Lake Mendota, WI - 14SEP2009 deep hole epilimnion (SPAdes) | ecosystem: Environmental > Aquatic > Freshwater > Lentic | place: Lake Mendota, Madison... | reverse complement strand
GATCAATCCACCTTGGCAGACTTAATCAATACCCGCCTAGCGGCTGCTGACTACGTTGCCCCAAACAATGCAGGCATTCTTACGGCTATCAGTGCTCTTCCTTCGGCTCCCACTATTGCCGATGCCGTTTGGGATGAGCCACTGTCCGGCCATCTCACTGCTGGCACCACCGGAGCTAAACTCAATCTTGCCAGTACCCTAACGGTGGGTGATATTCCCGCTGGCTTGACTGCTCAGCAAGTGTGGGAATATGCGACTAGAACTCTTACCACGGCCTCTGGCTTAACCACCGAGCAGAACACCAGGCTTAACGAACTATGGCGCAAGGCTGGTCTGGATTTAGCTACACCTGTGGTACGCACCCTTAACCCAGCCACCGGCAACGTCACGGAAACCTTAGGGGCCACCACCATCACCCACACCGAAACCAACTCTGGTAATACCGTAACGACAGCGAGGCAACCATGACCCTGAACCCGTTGCGCCTGGCTACTGATGGATTCTTCCTGGGCACAGGTGAAAATACCCTCAACCCAGCCACCCTCAACGCCATCACTGGGGCGGTGTGGGATGTGCTCAGCAGCGATCATCTTGCCGCTGGCACCACGGGCGCTAGCCTAGCTACCACCCTGGCCCTGGCCCAAGCCTTCACCCTGGGGCGCTTCAAGATCGACTATCCCAACAGTACTGCAACCCAGTACAACGTAGATGGCACCGTGCGCAAGGTGTTCAGTCTGCTAGATGATCAGGGCAACCCTGCCATCGATGCCCAGTCTGCCGTTGATCGGGTGCCGTTGCCATGAGAAACCATATTCCTGACGTCAGCAAAAAGGTGTAGCCATGCTCTACCCCCTCGGGCTAACCGGCACCCTTTACCCGCTCGGCCTACATCCTGGCCTGATCCTGGGGCTACGCCTGCTCAAATGCATCCCCTGCATCCACCTAGACAACCTTGCCCCAGCCCTGGACCTGCTAGCCCAGCACCCTAGCCTATCTCTGGCCAGCGCTATCCCTAGCCTGGACCTGGCCACCCTGGCCCCAGCGCTAGCGATAGCGGCAATCTTGGCGGGGCTGAATATTGGATCCATTGCACCCACACTTAGCCTGGAGGACTGCGACTGTGACTGATGCACTTAATGGGAAAACAGTATTGGTGGGGGCTGGCCTAGCCGGGCTAACCTGGGCATTTACCCGCCCTAGTGCGGATACTGCCACCAACTACACCAACGCCAGTATATCGGTGCGGTTCTTTGAGTTGGACAAGAAGTTTAAGCCGATCAGCACCACGCCAGCGTTGTCGCTCAGCATAGGCTCTGGCATTACCCGCAGCACTAACACCGCCAGCTCCCAGGCTGGCCTGTTCCAGGTGACAGCGGCCCAGCTAGGCACCCTGCTAGGCACCGCTGAGGCCAAGAACTTTGCCTATGTCTGGTACATTCAGCCAGCGGGCTATGAAGCTGTGCGGGCATTTGTGGGCGATGGCTATGATGGGCGGTTCCTGCTAGCCAAGGAAGGCTATGCAGGCTCCCAGGACGGGGAGATCAAGGTATCGTAGCAGCCCTGGCCGCAGACATACTCACCCAATAACAGCGATCCCCAGTTGGCCAACTGCTGGCATATCCGGCAGGGTTCTTCCCGGTTCAGGCGGATCAAAACGTCATGGCCATAGTCTACCTCATCCGCCCCCAGCGGCCAGCCGGGTGGCTCTGGTGTGTACCCGGATGGATTTGTTCTAATGGTCACCCTGAAACTATTTTCTCATAAGTAACTTCAAAAATATCTGGCTTGCAAGGATACAATTCACCCTTCACACCACAGATAATATAATCACCCCACGAGACACGCATAACGCCTTCAAGGCTTTGAACCAGTAAATTGTCAGTTCCATCGGAGTTAGGATATTTCTCACAATAGATTGCGCCAATCTCAGTAATGTCTTTATTCCATGCTTTATGCATCCAATTAGGCCAGTCCGCATTATTTTGTCGGCGTTCTTCCGTCATTTGGAACGCTTCAATCACTACGGGCTTTTTCCGATATTGATAATTCATTTTTCCACCTTATATAATCTTCTGTGCTCAGATTGTCCCCGGCTAGCTCATCCAGCATGGCCCTGGATGTTCACTAGAACCGCCCCGTGGCTACCAGCCAGGCCAGCACCGCTACAGCACCGATGGCCATGCCGGACAGCGTGAAGCGGATCTCGTGTTCAAAGACCTCGCGGCGGGCGATCTCCAGTGCAATGGCTTGAACTTGGCGCTTGATGTCCTCGCTCATGGTGGATCCCTCAGAGAATTTTTTATAGGGTGCCCAGGTTGGTGGTTGTGTGCTATACTCGGGGTAGCACATTGACAATTTGTGGTGGCAGGTGACGGTGGATCCCACTCCGGTGGGAGTTTCTCTGGCCCCCAGGTATTGGATGCCCTGCTAGGGCCTCTCGCAAACACCTCCCCGCTCCGGTGGGGGTTTCTCGGCCGTCATGAATTGCTCTGGATCCAGGCCCAGATCTGTGGAGCAATGGCAGCAAAAAACCATCAGCTCGCAAACACCTCCCCACCCCGGTGGGGGTCCATCCAACCTCAGCAGCCAGCCCCACTTGTGTGGGGGTTCCTCTTAGAACTGCATCATCCCCCACTTCGGTGGGAGTCGCTCCGGTCGCTAGATCACCCCGCCACCGTGGGAGTGCTTCCCTCGTGAAACCATCCCCACCCCGTGGGAGTCCTCAGCCAGCCTTGGCGATCCGCCATTGCTCGGCCAATGCCGCCACAAATTGCTCTGGATCCATACCCAGCTCTACTGCCCTGGCCGCCAGTTCAGATGCCGTGGCGGGGCTTAATTTATTCTCTAACTCAATCAGCTTTACCAGCGCCGTTGCTAGGCTACCAATGGCCCGCAGGTCGCTGGTAGCCCGTGCGTCACAGATCGACTGCACCACCTGCTCAATGGCTGTGCGCACATGCTCCAAGTTGGTCTTTTTGGTGCGGTAGCTGCCCAGGTCCGTCGCTGGCGGTGGGGGCGGTGCTGTCTTGGCCTTGTGGGGCACCTTTGCCGCTTCGCCTGGTGACTCCGACAAAGCCAGCTTCCTGGCGTGCCAGTCGCCTGCCTTGGCCCAGCCGCTGATCGTGGTATTGCCACAGCGGTCAAAGCCTTCTGCCTTCAGTCGCCTGGATATTTCAGCCCATTGGGGCCCTAGGTCGCAGTACAGCTCAAAGGCTCGTTCCTTGCAGGCTGGCGTAGCAGGCTGGCCGGAAGTCTTCACCACCTGCCGGTTGCCCCGCCTAGCACCAGGAGCTGGCTTGGGCGCATGCTTGGATCGTAGCTTTGGTGTGGGTTTCTTGGTTGCCATGGATCCAGAATGCCCAGGCAACAAAAAACCCCAGCCGTGGCCGGGGTCGGAGTGGTGCATCTACAAAGCCTAATTTAACACGACTGGCTTATAGTTGGGTGTCAAAAGAAAAACCCCCACCAGGATGGGGCTGGCGATATCCGGCGACACACTCCCACCGAGGTGGGCGCCCTTAGCAAAACCGATCCACCCCCACCAGTGTGGGGACTCGCCAGAGTCAAGAAGCACCCCCACCAGCGTGGGGCGAGGGAGAGAACTCTGAAACATCCCCACCACTGTGGGGAAACATGCAACTATAGTTTGGATCCACCCCCACCAAAATGGGGCTAGGTATTGTCATCGACACACCCCCACCAGCGTGGGGCCATCCAGATCGTTACCAGTCTTCGGAATCACTCCCAGATAAACCCCCACTGGGGTGGGGTAGGCTTTGGCGCTAGGCTCATGGCTGATGGCTCAGAAAAACCCCCACCAAAGTGGGTCCACCGTCACCAAATTTTCAAGATTCCTGTCCCCTACTATAGCACAGTTAGCACGGTTTAGCTAGCCGGTTCCAGTGAAACCACAACGCCAGCGGACTTGGTGGGAGTCAGCCTCAGCCAGACGCCGCCTAGGGACTTTGGCATGACGATCCGCTCCACCGCCCAGCCGTTGCCGCCCTGAAACTCCTCCTTGTAGGTGCCCGTCTGTACATGGTATCGGGGAGTTACCCGCACCTTGCCGGTTTCGATCAGCCGGTAGCAGGGGTGAGAAATAATGCTCCGCTCATGGTTGTGGCCATTGACGATCACATCAGCGTCCGGCGCAATGCTGGCATACCGGCCACCGCCCATGGTGCCCTTGGTGACGATACCGCCCCAGGCCCCATGGTGGAAGAACAGGTTGCACCGCCGAACAGACTCGACGCCCTGACCCCGTTCCTTGTAGAACACAAACCGAATCCAGCCTTGATAACCCATGTGCTCGGTGATAGCCCCATGGCGGTCCCGCAACTGCTGCACCACATTAGCCAGTGGGTCTATCTCCTGGTGGTTGATGATGGCGGTCTCATGGTTGCCGTTGCCCATCATCAGGATCTCCTGGCCGTAGGGTGCCAGAATATCGGCGGACTCTTTGAATACCAAGTCAAAGTAGTTGGCGCCCTGGTGCTCGGGGCGAATGCTGGCCTTGCTGCCGCGCCTGTCGCGCTTGCCCTGCATCAAGCACAGCACATCGCCAAAAAATAAGGCCCTGCCGTTGAGAGCCTTCATCTTTTCCAGGTGACTAAAAAATAGCTTGCGATCACATTTTGGGTTATCCAGGTGAATGTCGCTGGCCAGCAAAAAGTGATAGGTTTCCTCCCCGGTATAGCGCATCCGGACTTCGAGGACTTCGCTTGATAGTCGTCGCGTGGTTAGCATTTTGTTACAACCAGCACTATCTAAATAGTGCCCAAAACAAAAACCCCAGCTTATAGCCGGGGTTTGGATGGCACAAAAAAGTTTACTTTTTGCGCTTCTTATCCCGGTTTTCCGCTGCGGCAATGGCGATCACCGTAGCGCCCGTAACAAAAAACAGTGCTGCATCAACTGGGCTGGCCACGCCTTTGCTGGCGGGCATGGCTAGATCGGCGGGTTGGATGGTGTTCATGGTCTGTGGTCCTCTGTAAGTGGCCTGGTTAGTCTCCCCCCAGGGTGTTAAACGTGAATCCGCTGGATGTCGCGGATCTGGACTTGGTTAGGCGATAGCGCATGGATCTCGGCTATCTTCAACTGAGCGGCAGAAGTAGCCATGCGAATATCTCCGCTAGCGATCTGGACAGTCGAACTGCCCTCCATCACCCCGCTTGCGTAAGCTTTCTGCCATTTAAAAACATAAGTCGCCATATCAATAAACCTCGTCTAGTTGTTGCTGTAGGGTCTCCTGCCAGCCCTGTTGCTGGCTTTGCTGTGCTTCCTGGCCTTGCTGCTGCTGTTGCCGCAGTTCCCGGCGTAGTTCAGCAGCCACGTTATCGGCCAAGGGTTTACGACGCTTCATGGCTCTTCCTCCAGCCGGGCTTGGTTTACTTTGGCCATTTCAGCAAACAGGGCAGCGGCTAAGTCACCCTGGAGGGCGTTGATACTGTTGTGCATCACGTTAGCCTCATCCATGGCAGACTCCAGTTCACCCCGCCAGTAGGCCAGGTAGGCCAGCAGGCAGGCTAATATCTCGGTGCGGGTAGGATCAGTGGGTAAGTTCATGGGTCTAATCCTAAAAACGGTAGGTTTCGGATCTGGGCCAGCACTAGCTCTAGTTCTTGCTGTGCAGCCCCATCCTCAGGGTGCCTAGCAATGATCTGGCGCATGTACTGGGCCCGTGTGTGCAGAAAAATGGATAGCTGCCCGGCCAGGCAGGGGCGCAGCCGGGCAATGGTGGCGGCCATTACTTAGCCGAGCGGATCATTTGCTCTAGCTGGTCGCATTGCTCCGGCGTAAGCTGGTTGGGCGAAGTTGCGCCGAAGGTAGCCAGCATGGCTATCACTTCCTCGCGGCTAACGCCAAGGCTTTCCCGTATGTCCTGGATGCGTCGGTTTTGGTCCAGGGCGGCACCAGGGATAGTGTCAGCTTCGGTTTCGTCGAGCATCCCTAGCCCGCAGATCGACAGGGTAACCCGGCGCTTAGCTTTGGTCTCTGCCTTCATCAAGGCATTGGCCAACGCCTCACCAGAGAGGCCTTTGATGGGCACCACGCCGGTAGACTCATCTCGGCGGCCATAGGCGTTGGTGGCCCTAGCTAACACCACATAGCAGTCATCTACACGGGTACGCTCCACCAGCTCCACCGAGATACCGTGGATGCTACGCAGTTGGTCGGTGGCGTCTTTCCGTGCGTACAAGGTTAGGCGGCCAGACAGTTTCAGATACTCGAAGGGCCTAGACAATGGGTTTAGGCCAACACTGCTACACAGAGCATTGTAATAGTTCATTCGCTCTGCTGGCGATAGTGCGGCCAAGTCCCCGTGGACTAGCACCTTTTCGAGGGTCTGGGCCTGGGCTTGAGGCTGGGCAATAATGTCAGTCATGGGTGGTTCTCCTAAGGGGCCCGGAGGCCCCAGCGTGGTTTAGAATTCGTCGTCAGCAAACGCTTCGGCCCGGACATCGGCGGGACACGATACGTCGCCCACCCTGGCCCCAGGGACTTCATCGGCGAAGATACCGGCTAGCTGAGTAGCCAGGAACACCTCACCACGACCAGGGATAACCCGGACGTTGAGGTTGTGCCACTCGCCAGAAGGGTAAATGACCTGGGCAACGTAGATTTTTACTCGGGGATCGTCGCTTACCGGGGAATCCTGGACTAGATCCAGCGCGGTGGGCTCGTAGCGTTCGATGGTGGTGGTGTATTCCATGGTTCTCTGTAAGTGGCTTGGTGGAACAGGCTGGGGCCAGCCGAAGCCAGCCCCAGGGAACTATACGGCGCGGGGGGCAGGCAGGGCAGGGCCGGAGCCACCGCCCTGGCGGTTGCCAGGGAACTGGTCACCCTGATGGCGACCGGCAACCACCGCAGTGCTGCGGCGGTTCGTGCAAGTCCCATTCATGCAGTCAGGGAATTCATCTCGGCTGGACTTGCTAAGTTGCTGGCTACCCTCGCGGGCACAGTCGGGATCGGTGGCAAGTTCAGGGATCGGGCAGTGGCCATCGCCACCTCGGCCAGGCTGGCCAGTGGTGTCAGAGGCCAGGGCAGGCATGGGCAGGAACAGAGCAGCGGCTAGGACAGTTGCGGGGAAATGACGTAACATAGTAGGAAGATCCTTTGTAAGTGGATTGAACGAAGGGGCGAGTCGTTGGCGCGACGGACCCCTTTTTCCGGGACTAACAGAACCCGGCTATTAGCTAGCGGCTGTGGGTTGCTGTCTACAATTTCTATAGTAGGGCCTGGGCTTGGCATCTGTCAACTCATTAATAGCAATATTTTAATAGCTATCGCTTATAGGTATCCCAGGAAAGCATCAGGTATTGTGCTACCCTGTTTTGGGAGATCTACGCGATAATTGGGAATGTCCAGCCAAGAGGAGATAACTATGAAATCCCTAAGGGTGGCCTCCGGCCTCACTCAGGAGCAATTGGCGCGGAAGTTAGATATTTCCGTGTCTACCGTTCGCAATTGGGACGCTGGCAGATCGTTCCCTCACCTAAGCCCTGCAGCCATGGAAGCGCTAGCAGCAGCCCTGGGAACTGATCTGACCACTTTGGCGGCCGCCGAGCGAGCCCAGCGCAATGGTTAGAATGGCGGTGTTTTGTTGTATTAGAACCCAACTAAAAGCCGCTGATTATAAGCTACTTTCCCACTGCGGTGGGAGTGTTTCGCACATTTCACCCGATAAGTTGTAGGCACTAGGCGCACAACAGATTCTCCACTACAGTGGGAGTTCCCTGAAACCCAACCATAAGCCACCAGCCATCAGCCACACACTTAAAGACAACCGCCATGCTGGCCAGACAACCCCTCGACTTCTATCCCACCCCCGGCCTGCTCACCTGGGCCTTGCTGGATAGCCATCGCTTTGTCCCCTGGCGCAACCAGGCCACCGTGCTGGAGCCCTGCAATGGCGAGGGTGCGATCAGCGATGTGCTGAAAGAATCTGGCTTGTTCCGCTTGGTGGATACCGCCGACATTGATCCGGCCAAGACCAAGCCAGCAACCGCCATCGGTGCCACCAGCTTCACCATGGACGCCACCGATCCGCAAGCCTGGGCCCGGATGGCCCGCTACGACTGGGTGATCACGAACCCGCCCTTCAACGAGGCCCCAGCCATCCTGCCGCTGGCCTTCGGCAACTGCCGCGTGGGCATGGCCATGCTCTTGCGGCTCAGCTACCTGGAGCCCTGCGCCAACCGGGCTAGCTGGCTAGCGGAGCACCCACCGGCAAAGCTGATCGTGTTCAACCCCCGGCCACAATTCCGGGCGGACACTGGCGGCACCGACTCGGTGACAACCGCATGGTTTATCTGGCACCGCTTCGGCAATAGCCAAGGGACTGAGCTTGAATTTTGTACTAACTGGAGAAACCATGGAACTAACGATTGATGCCAAAGACCTAGCCACCGTCCTGGCCCTGCCCAACCGGGCGGTGCCCAGCAGGCCTAGCAACCCTGTACTGACAAACCTGCTACTCAAGGCTGAAGACAACACCCTGGCGGTGACAGGCTCTGACCTGGGGGCGGTGACCATCACCGCCAAGGCCAGCGCCAGCATTGCCGTAGAGGGCGAAGTCTTGCTACCTGCCAAGCTGCTCACCGATATGATGGGGCGCATGGATGGGAACCTAGCGCTTAACTGGGATCCAGAAACCAGCCAGGCCACCATCAGCACCCAAGGCAGCAAGTATTCCCTATCCGGCCAGCCCGGGGAGGACTACCCGCTGATCGAGCGGGCAGAGGGCCAGCAGCTAACCCTGGAGGCTAGCACCTTGGCCAGGGCCGTGGAGTCCACCTTGGTCACCGCTAGCGATGACGAGAGTAAGCAGATCCTCTGCGGCGTTCACCTGCAACCCGTTGCCGATGGCCTGGAAGTTGCTTCCACCGATGGCCATCGCCTCAGCGTGTTCCCGGTGGCCCAGGAGGCCCTTGAAGCATTTACCCCTGTCACACTGCCTAGCAAAGGCCTGAAGGCCCTGAGTGGGCACCTGGGCAAGGCTGAGGGGATGGTGACGGTAACGCTAGACAACACCATCGCCACCTTTGACCTGGGCGATCTGGTATTCACTACCCGGCTGCTGGAGGGCCAGTATCCAGAGTACCGCCGACTGATCCCCACTGCCTTTGCGGTGGAGACGCTGATCAACCGGCAAGCCTGGATCGATGCCCTGAGCCGGATCATGGTGGTGGCTAGCCAAAAGCAAGGCATCATCAGGCACCAGTGGAATGACCAGGGACAGCTAGTGCTAGAAGCTGACGTACAAGGCTCTAGCGGGCGGGAGCTGGTTGACTGTGAGGCCAGCGAAGGCCAGGGTGAGGACGTGCTGGGCAAAGCTAAGAATCCCATGGCCTTTAACGGCGACTACCTGCTGGATGGCCTCAAGGCCTTCGGCAGCGAGCAGGTGATCCTGCACACCAACACCCCGACCAGCCCAGCCACGATCACCGCCCCCGGCAGCAGCCAGGTGTACTTGGTGATGCCAGTACAAATCAGGGACCAGATTTAGGTTAAAACCACTTACGAAGGAGACAAGACCATGCCTGCAGAACCCTACGCCTATAATTCAGTCCAATGTGTCGGCAACCTTGGGGCCGACCCCGAACTACGGTTCACCACCACCGGCGGCAAGATCTGCGAAATGCGGATCGCTGTCTATGCTGGCAAGGACCAGTCCGGCGAGGCCCGCTCCGCCTGGATCACCGTCAAGTGCTTCGGCCATGCCGCCGAATGGGCTGGCGACAACCTGCTCAAGGGTGACCGGGTAGCCATTACCGAAGGCCAGATCGACGAAGAAAGCTGGCAGGACCGGGAAACCGGCAAGCGCCGCTCCAAGCTGATCGTCAAGGCCTGGAAGATGGCCAAAGTCGTCAGAAGCTCGCCAGTTGCAGCAGTATCGACCGAACGCCCCCAGGACCAGCCAGCCCAGCCCAGCCAGCCCACCTACGAGGACATCCCCTTCTAATGAGCAGACTATCTTTACGCCCCGGCTACTCCGTATCGTTCCGCGTCACCAAAGATAAGCCATGGATGGCGGCTACCGTACAATCCGTGGTAGGCAGTACAGTCTGGATCCGGCTAAATGCCGATATTGACGGGCTCATCAGCCTGAACCTGGACGACCCAGCCGACCTGGACTGCATTGGCACGCCGTTCTAGCGTGGGAGTGCCTACGGGCACGTTTGAGAGTTAAACACCCCGGCATAAGCTGGGGTTTTTATTGCCAGTTATTGACTGAGTTATTGATCATTCCGATCAATTCTTGGCCTGTGCCAGCTACTGTGCCACTAATTTACCTGGGGTATATTGACAAGCCCGATATAGTGGGGGTATATTAGGGACATGGGAGGCGGATAACAGCCGAGTCGGGAAACCGACAGTGTGATGAGCGCCAGGACAAGCCAACCTCCTCCCACCCACCAACCACTTACACCGAGGATTGAATTATGCAAGCCCTTTATAGAGTCGTTACAATCCGTAACCAGTTTGGGTCTAACTCTACAATTACGGCGGATGGGGTCAGCATTTACAAGTATTATGTTCGCAAAGGTGCAATCGGCATGATACCCAATGCGCCCATTATGGAGAGATGCAGAACCGCCAACCCAGAAAAAGAGCTGGCAGACTACAACGCGATGTATTCCAACCAAGATCGGTGGCCAGATCATTATGTCGCTTATGCCCTGGGCTGCTTGCTACCCCGGTACCGAGGGGAAAACCAGGACAACTCAGGCTGGGATGACACCACCCCTGAAGAGATCTTCGGCGACTGGAGACTAGACAACCATTCTAGCTGCGCAGCTTAACCCCTAACCACCCCGGAGCCACCCCAACC
>Ga0208084_1000373_pt1 | contig 10872 bp, 14 predicted proteins | sample LakMenEpi14Sep09_FD_150698 | JGI IMG/M metagenome (GOLD analysis project Ga0208084, IMG submission 150698) | Freshwater microbial communities from Lake Mendota, WI - 14SEP2009 deep hole epilimnion (SPAdes) | ecosystem: Environmental > Aquatic > Freshwater > Lentic | place: Lake Mendota, Madison... | reverse complement strand
TCGATCTGCTCGCGGAAGCGGAGCAGGTTGGCGGCGGCGGCGTCCACCTGTCCGGCCCCCAGCTTGATTTCGATCGCTCCCCAGCGACCGTCGCGCAGCTGCACGATCGCGTCCACCTCCAGGCCGTAGTTGTCGCGGTAGTGGAACACCTCGCCGTCCAGCGCCTGGGCCAGCACGCGCAGATCCCGCACCACCAATGATTCGAACAGCAGCCCCAGCCACTCCAGGTCGTGGAGCAGACGCTGGGGGCTCGCACCCAGGGCCGCCACGGCCAGGGAGGGATCGCAGAAGTGGCGCCGGGGAGCCTGGCGCAGGGCAGCCTTGGAGCGCAGGTGAGGCCGCCAGGCTGGCTGGTTTTCCAGCACCATCAGGCGCTCCAGTGCCTGCAAGTGGTCGGCCACGGTGCGCGGGTCGAGGGGCCCATCGGCGCCGCCTGCATCTGCCGCCAGGGTGGACAGCTTCACCTCGGTGGCCACGTTGCGGCCGAGGGAGCGCAGCAGAGCCCCCAACCGCTGGGGGTCCCGCCGCCGCCCATCCACCCGCTGCACGTCCACCTGACGCACCTGCTCCAGGTAGTCGCGGGCGGCGCGGCAAGCAGCCGCCAACGGCCGATCCACCTGGGCGGGCCAGCCGCCCCGGCACACCAGCTCGGCGAGATCCGCCACCGCCAGCCCCGGATCCGAGCAGCTGGGAGGCTGGCCTTCCAGCAGCGCCGCCAGCGACACCCCGCCCTGGCCAGCACCGCTCTCGCCAAGGGTCATGGGCCGCAGGCGCAGAAAGGAGAAACGGCCGGCACCGGTATGGCGATCGGCCTCATCGGCCGGCACGGCCGAGCCGGTGAGCAGGAACTGGCCAGGTTGCGCAGCCGCATCCACAGCCCGGCGCACCTGGTTCCAGAGGGAGGGCGCCACCTGCCATTCATCCAGCAGACGCGGCCGGGGCCCCGCCAGCACAAGGGCCGGATCCACCGCCAGCGCCTGGCGGGCGGCGGTGTCCACATCCAGCAGCACGGTGGAGGCGGCCAGTTGCTGGGCCATGCGGGTCTTGCCGCAGGCCTTGGGCCCCTCGATCACCACCGCGCCGGCGGCAGCCAGGCACACCCGCAGCTCGGCATCAGCGATACGGGGGCGGTAGGCAGTGCCCGCGCTGGAGGCCATGGGAGGCGCCGCGCTCAGCGGCCTGATGCAGGAAATATCGGGATCCTAATGCCGAAAAAGTCGGCGCTCCAATGCAGGAAGAGTCGGCCGGCTGATGCAGGAAAAAACGAGCCGCGCTCAGGCTGTCCAGTCGCTCCAATCGGGCACCTGCGGCACCACGATCAACCCCGAGCCCGCCTCGCCATCGGCCCGGCAAGGACGGCCGCTGGCCAGCTGGTGGGCCGCAAAGGCGCAGAGGGCGGCATCGATGAAGTCGATGCTGGTGAGGGGGGCCGGGTTGATGCCGGCCTGCCGCAGCAGTTCGGTGCGCTGGCTGCGCTTGTGGGCGGCAGGGCGGCAAGCAGCGGATGGCTGACCTCCAGCTGCCGGTAGAGCGCTTCGCCCTGGAGCATCCAGCCGTAGTAGTTGCTGGGGTGGCTGAGGGCCGCCTGGCGAGTGGGCGAGGCGAAGCAGCGGATGCCGGCGGCATTGAGCTCCCGCTCGCACGGCCGGGCCCGGCCACCTGAGCTCCAGCGGCAGGGCGCATCGATGGCGACCAGCTGGGCACCGATCGCCGAGCGGCACCAGTGGGCCAGCTCATGCACCTCAGCCGTACGCAACCGGGCGGCGTAGGCACCACCGGTGAGCGCCACGGCGTGGAAGCCCTTGCGGGAGCCGCCCACGTCGATGCCGATCACGGTGGGCACGCTCTCCATCCAGCCATGCTGATGGACAGCTCGCTGGACAACACCATGCAGGTGGTGAGCTTTTCGGAAGCCCGGGAGAGCTTCAAGGCCGTGCTGGATCGGGTGGAGGCCGATGCGGACGTAACGCTGATCACCCGGCGGCACGCGAAGGGGGCGGTGGTGATGTCGCTCGATACGACCAACAGCCTGATGGAAACCGTGCACCTGCTGCGTTCCCCGGCCCATGCGGCCCATCTGCAGCAGTCGCTGGAGCAGGCCGGGCGCGGGGAGCTCCTCTCCCATGGGCTGATCGATCCGGATCTGGCCGATGCCGGCGCTTGAGCGGCTGGCCTGGACCGCAGGCAGCTGCGACGCATCAACAAACTGATCCAGGCCTGCCTGCGCGATCCCTTCGCTGGCATCGGCTAACCGGAGCCCCTGCGGGAAAACCTGGCTGGGTGCTGGTCGCGCCGCATCGACGAGGAACATCGCCTGGTTTATCGGCTCGTTGGCGATCTGCTGGTGATCCTGGCCTGCAGGGTTCACTACCGGTGAACCCATGCGCTGGTCATGCAAGACCCCCGCCGCACCAGCAACCGTGCGGTTCACCGTATGTTGAGTGGAATGGTCATTAGTGCGATGCAGGCCATCTCGGCGAACGACCTCAAGATCGGTGGCATCGGCGCCATCTCACGAGCGCTGGAGCACGAACGGGAGGTGGGCCTGAGCGTGCGAGGCGAACTGCTGTTTGTGGTGATGGAAGCCGACGCCTATCAATGCCTGCGGGAGTGCGAGCTGGCAATTGCTCTGCAGGAAGCCCGCGCCGACCTCGTCGCCGGCCGCGTTGTACACGAATCGGTCGACGATCACCTCAAGCTTCTGGATGCCATGGCAAGAGGCTCCGCTGATTGATCAGCCCAATCTCTGCCATATCCAGAGAGGATCTTGGCGAGCATCGAGCACGGCCACAATGGTGAGAGTTTCGCCTTTGATGTCGTAGTAGATGCTGAATGGAAAGCGCTGCGACAAGGCACGGTGGTAGCCATTCACAACCTGGTGGATGCCGCCGAAGTAATTCGGTCCTTCAATATCTGACATCAAGCAAGGGATGAAATAAGCCCCAAGACCTTGTGATTGACCTTGATAAAAGTCGAATCCCTCCTCCAGATCAATCAGAGCATCGGAGGAAATCTCGATGATCATTCAGCCAGGTGCTGCAGCTGGGCTTTGGCCTCTTTCCAGGGAATGCGCGTGGCAGAACCGTCGAGGATTCGCTGGCGGCGCTCAACCAAGACATCAGCGTGCCAGTCTGGCGAGGTGAAAGTATGAGGTTGACCGCAGAGGCTCTGCCAAACTTGCTCAAGTAATCGCACCTTCTCCGCAACGGTAAGGGCGTCGAGTTGGTCGCTGGAGAGTTCGATCGCCATACCGCTGGTAGAGTCCTTTCCAGTCTAGTCGGGCTTCAACGCAGCAGCCAGGCCGTGTAGTGCTGACGCAGCACTGCCAGCACCTCAACGCGGTTTGAGCAGGGTGGCGCGAAGGAAGATGTCATGGTTGCGGCGGAGCTGGTGGTTCAACGTTAGTCGCCATCTTGAAGAAACCAAAGCCTGGGGCTCAGAGCTCGCCGTTGAACGCCTGGTGCAGGAGGGACTTCTTCAGTTCCTCCAGGGCGGCGAGTTTGCGTTCGTAGAGGCGGGTGAGGCGTTGGGTTTCTTCCTGCAGTGATTCAACTCCACTGACAATCTTTGCCTGCTCCTCAACCAACTCTGGAATCGGTATTGGAATCGCGTTCAGTGCCCTCTAGTTGAGCTTTGGCTGTGCAGCGTCAGTGATGAAATCATCAAGCTTGATGCTCTCAAAATAGAACTCGACAAACCGCTGGGTCGCCATGCTCTCAAAGTGGAGAATGTGTGCGTGGTTATTGACCCAGTATCTGCCGGTTACCGAGAATGCGATGGGCATCGATCCCGCCAGCAGATTCGCTCCGTATTTAGAAACCGATAGATTGTCGCCCTCGGAAATGCAGCCTGCAACGTAATCAACGATGCCTGACGCACCGTAGTAAGGATACTCGCCACTGCTTCAGTCATTCTTAGTTATTGGAACTCGCCTACAGTCGAGATTGGCCGAACGCTCATGATCAGCGGCGGGAAGTTGCGTCGCCCCTTACAAGACATATTGGGAGCCCGTCCGCTGCATCTGAATGTTCGAAGGTTTGGATAATCTCTTCGGCAGAGTTCAAGCTTGCTCCGCCACACTTCTCTAACTCCGCCAGCCCAAAGGATGATCAACTCGATTCCTCTAACTACATTGTAGACCTTGCCACCATCACGTAGCTTGATAAACGACTCCCACACTCCGTCCCCAACTCATGTACTCTTTCAATCGCAGGGCCATTACTCAGAGTAGTGCCGAATTTCCAGGGCTCTTTCACCTTTACCCCAGTTGTATCAGGCGCTACGGCGAGCGGATTGGCAAGCTGTAAACTAGGAAAAGTATCTTTGCAAATACACATGAAAGTCTACCTCACTCTGGAAAATAAAGTGATTCAAGTGCCTCCAGATAAAATACCAGACTTCTACCTTGATAACAAGTGGCGCCTAATCTTCTCGGATTCAATGAATATGTATGTAACATTCCCCCCCTCGCCAAAAGATCCACCCATGGCAACTGTTGATCCCTTAGCTAAATAGAGATGAATTCACAATACTAGGCCATTGCTTATCTCCACAAACTCGTTCACAAACTGTTCAATCAAATGAATGTCAAGATTTCCTCAAGTGCATCAGCGTTTTTGCGTGGTTTTACCGGGTTGTCTCTTGTTTTGTTCTCTTATCCTGCCTTCTCCCAAATAGCAGTCCCAACTACAATCACTGGATCTGTCCCAGGATTTAGCAACGCAACATCAAGTTTTGTCCTGAACAACTCCATCACATGCCCCACCTCCACAATTAATCTAACAGGATTTGGAGGCGATACAGATGGATCTTCGACAGACAGGAACGAAGTTTTCCGAACGCAATCCGCTGATGTCACATCTTGGGGCGTCGCTTTAGGTGTAAGTATTCCACTTGGCAGTAACACACTTCGTGATTTTTGCAAGAAGTTTGCTGCCGCCCAAGCAAAATTTCAGGAAACTAGAACTCGTAATCAAGAGCAAAATAGCAAGCTTGCTCTTTTGCAACAATGCCTGTACATCCAGGATTCATTAGGCATTCGAATCTCAAAGAATCCTAGCGTGTTTAGTGGTAATGGACCACTCTCATCATTTGCTGAGTGCCTGAACCTGAGCGAGGTGTTGGATGTGGCAAATCGTAAGCCAAGTATGGATTTGGCACCGTTGCCTCCGGCCCCTAAGGCTCCAACTGATTCGGCTTCACCATCAACCACACCAGTGACAGTTACTCAATAGTATCTGAGGTAGGTAAATAAGTCCTTTTTAACAAACTTAAATGCGTCTGGACGGCAAGACGAAAGTTCAACTATTCTGACCGGATTAACTTTTCTGATTCTTCTGAAAATAGATTTTGTCTGCCGACTCCAGCATTGAGCTGGATGCAGGTTTTGTGAGCAAACCATTGTTCTAACGCCACTTGCGAGAGTCGAGGTAGTTGTCGAGGATGTATCTGTACTCGTCTTCAGTAGCTTCAAGCACTTGTGAAGTGTACTTGTCCCTTCGCAACGCGGATCCTGAGTCGTAGGTGATGATTCCCTTCTGGCCTTCGCACACAACACAGATTGAGAATGGCCGCCTATTCTCATCGAATTCGTAGATGATAAGGTCGCCCTTAACTGCAAACACCTCGTCCGTGTTTGGCGTACTTGAGGGACGCCAGAAGATGTCAGGCCGCTGGGTCGGGCCGAAGAAGCCGTTCCAACAGGACGTGCGATACTTTCCACAATTCCCCTTGGCGAGAATGGCAACCTCGCCGAAGTACTCGGGCTTCTGGCCCATCGGGGATTCCAGGATCGCGAACTCTGAGCCCATCGCCAGTCGTACGATCTGGCCCTCTTCATCCCGCAGTTCCACTCGGGCGATGGCCTTGAGAGTTGTGCCAGGAACTACAAGCCCGGTGTCGGCATTAATACCAACCATCTCAGTGATGGGTACGGCCGGCTCGATGAAGGTAAGACGCCAACTCATGGGTAAAGCACTCGATGAAGAGTCCAGAAAAGTTTACTCCTTGGATCGCAGCCCCTGAGTATCAAGCAGGGAGCCTGAAGTGGCGTTTCAGAGAGCCGGAGGAGGCATGTCCACTCAAGGGGCCATTCGAGATGTCGCCTCTAAACAGGCAACGATCGCGGACCGCCGCTTCACAAGCAGTACTCATGATAGCTCGGACTCCTATTTCACACTGGTGCTACGTCTAACTCATGGACCCGGCATTATTTTGTGAGTCGGGTCAAGACTCTAACTTCTATCTACCGACTGCGCACCATAACCGTCAACGCCTGGTGAACTCGGCTACACGGTTTTCAAGCATCAAAACTTTGGCTTATGTTTCATGCCGACCTCATCCTTTGGCATAAAGTATACGGCCATAGTTGCTGTCAACATCTTGCCACTTGCGCCAAAAGTCTGTTACAATAAATGTTTGATTACTGAGCAAATCCCTCCATGCTCCATTGAATGGAAATGGGATGTCAACATAGTGCTTCGCAGAAGAAAAGTTGAGTACAATTACAAACCGTTCATTATCACCATCTTTGCCTTTACCCCAACGGTGGAAAATGACGATTTGGCGTTCCACATCTACCCCGAAACCATCATGATCAAAATGAGCAGAATTCGCGTTGTACTCAGCAGGATGGAAAAACGGCGACTTGAGACCCGGGTGATCCTCCCGAATTTTGACCAACTTCTTGTACAGTAAACTTAGCACTTGGCCTGGTGCGTCGTTTAATCTATCCCAATTCATCGCTCTTGCCCTAACACGATCATCACCCTGCTCGGGTATAAAGTATTCGTCGCCAAACTCTTGCCCATTATGAATCATCACTGCCCCAGCAGCTGTCAGCAGGCCAATGGCATAGGGTTGAGTTCTGAACCAATGGGCGTTGCGGTTGACGCCGACACGGTTGCCGCCGATCTTATTGACTAATGTGCCATGATCGTGATTCTCGATATAAGTGACAGCACCCTTGCCATAGCCAAAATCCTTACTGGTATTCAGTTTTCGGATAATAGACGTTGAGATCTTCCAGTTTTTTCCAGAGTCGAATGCTTCATACATCAACGGATCAAACCAAGTTCCTGTTGCATTAATCTGATTGGCATCATTGATGGCGTCAAAGCGATTATCTGGAAGATTCTCAAGGATTAGTGAAAAGTTATCGCGGCCAGTATCACTTAAAAACTTTCGTAGACGAGCAATCAAATTAGAGATTCCAGGATCGCTCCCAGCACGCTGAAAAAAGCCCTTAACGTAATCAAAGCGAATTCCATCAATCTCGTATTTCTCAATCCAGAATTTACAAACATCAAAAATAAATTCCTGGGTGCAGCCATTGCTAAAGTCAAAATCTTCGAAAAAGCTCGCCTCTTCAAATCGTCCAATATAGGGACAGTCTTCTTTGTTTTGGTAGAACTCCAAATACGGGAATTCTTTTCTGGCGTGGTTAAAGACGCCATCCATTATAAGATGGATGTTTCTCGCATGCAAGCTCTCGCTCAACTTCTTAAGGCTATAAAGCCTATCTACGTTGTCCTCGGGGACAACACCTTCGCGATCAGTCAGCCTTTCGTCAACGGAAAAGAACAAAAATGGTTCATAGCCCCAGTTAAAACCTGTGCCAGGAACAGTGGTCCATGGCAGAGGCTGCAGAGCAGTGACGTGTAAATCTGTCAGGTAATCTAGGTTGGCTTGCACCAGGTCAAGCTTGTTTTTCAATGAGCGATCTCCCGAAAGCTGGGAGGTAAAGTCATCAATCATCATCTCGTAAATGATGAGATCACTTGGGCTGATCCGGTTCGGAATGGGTGTAACGTTCTCCATGATCTGACCGCCAATGACAAAACCAGAATTGTCATTGCCGTCCAAGCGGGCGCCGTATTTGGTGCATGGATCATTAACCCAACGAGTCTGACCATCCTCAAACTCAACGTAAAACTTATATTGGTAAAAGCCATCTTTAGACAAGGTTGTCGAAAATGTGTACAGAAGCCCCTTGGGATGATCCTGTAGTATCATCTTGGGTGCTTGCGCTACCTCCCATTTGCTTGCGTTGAATGTGCCAGGGATGCGGATCTCCTTTATTTTTGGGAGGGACCCTCTCCCGTATTGCAAAGTATCTTTTGAGCTGTCAGGGAAAAAGAGCTTAAACAACACACTTCTAGTGTTGTGATTGACAATCGGCCCAAATTGCTCGTACATCTTGAAGAATTTGGATAGATTGCCTAAATATATAATGAGCAAGGTGGGCTAAGCTGATCGTTCATGCTTTGGTTAGCGCATCCACATATCTCTTGCGTAATGCCAAGTACGGAAAGCCAACACAGCACGTGCACGCGCGAGCAGGAATCATTCGAACGCCGCCCATGAGTGGCAGGCAAAGATCTTGCGGCGGCGAAGCAGGCAGTGTGCGGTGGCCTGTCCACTCGATGGGCATGTTCGAAACGTCACTCCCAACGCAGACACTACCCACTCACTGATCGCAGTGACTGATGCATCGTCCTTAATCAAGGAGTAATGAGTGGAATCGTCTGTCGACCATGGCGTCTATAGATGTGGAAGTCACTATCGGTTGTCAGAAGCAGAGGTGAGTCGTATATCTCAGCCATTCGAATCAAGGCAGCATCCGCAAGCGACGCGGTGACGTTTTCATAGCGTTTAAAAAGAGAGCCGACAGAGGCGATCTGATCTTGAAGACTAAACGGCAATTGAACAACGCCCCTATGAATAAACTGTAGTGCCAATGCAGGATTAAAACCTGATCGCTTAAGCAGGAAGCAAGTCTCAGCGACAACGGCCTCACAGCTTAGGAGTGGAGGAGTCAACACTCTGAACTGCTGATTAGCCCACTTGTGATGAGTATCATTGCGACAAAGAAGTGCAACCCACGGACCCGTATCAAGCAATAGAGTCATGGTCAGTCCTTGCCGAAATCAGCAAAATAAGCGGGGTTGCTCGACAAATCAGCAGGAGAACCTTCACAACATCCCACTAGATCGGCCAAAAGATCAGCAGCGGACTGGGGCGAGGTAGCTTCTGCATCCTTCTCTGGCGATTGGAGGAATGCCGTTAGAGCCCGCCTAACCAGTTCAGACTTACTCAGCCGACGACGGCTAGCTTGCTCTGTGAGCTGCGCATCGAGAGCTTCGGTGAGCTTGAGGGAGATGATGGCCATGGCGGAGACCACTCCGAGATACTACCATCCTACCCGATGTCAGGCTGTATTACGCAAGCCTTCCTCCCGGGGGGCGTGAATACAGCAGTTCATCACCAAAGTCCGCGGCCATGCCGCTGGGGTAGCCAACATGGCATTGGCGCTTGCTCTTACCGATCTATCGAACGCTCCAGATCAGAAGCGGGAATTCATCTCCGCATAGAAGCAAGCTTGAGCTCCCGTCTTCTGAATCTGGTTGTTGTACGGTCATGCCTTCAAGTCGCCGTTTACTTCTTAGCTAGTCAGTTGACCGACATCTAAATAACAGTGATATTCCATAGATAACAGTGCCCATAATAAATGACTGCAACAGGGCGCTTCTGATGAGCGGTGATATCTGCAACCAGCCAGAGGCCAACCTAAATAACAAAATCCCAAGCCATACAATTACAGTGTAGTCGCTGATTCCGATGGTGAGCTTACTCACGCTCAACCTTCTAGGTGCGAACTGTCTTCGCCAATCATGCCGCTGAGGATAGTGATCAATGAACAAGTCGCCCGTGACTAAGTTTTGCAAATGGACCACCTTATTCTCCCAATATTCCTGCCAATACTTGCTTCCCCTGTTCCCAGCGGACCATGCTAGTGAGCACAAGAAACCAAAAGCAGCAAAGATGATCGACGCACTTCCAATAGCCTTCTCAGTGGCAACAAATCCAACGAATGATGCGGCAATAAACCCCCAGTAGAAAACGCTGCGCTTCCAGAGCATCTCAATTTCAAACTTTCTATTATCATGCGCAATATCAAATGCTTTAGTTCGTGGAGCGCAAGAGTCTTGACCGTCAGAAGCGTGAGCAACAAATAGTGAAAAGATTGGCTCTCCTATGCTCTTCTGGTATCTTTCACAAAGACTTTGATCGTCTGGAATCAAGATATCTTCATGAAGGTCAATCTTAAACCCAGCCTCTTCCAACGCTTTATGATACCACTCTCTGTATCTAAAGATCTGACGCTCACCATATTCAGGTATTGCGGAGACACCATTGGGGAGCTCTCTAACTTTCTTATACAACGAAACTGCCCTTTTCCAGTGAGGGACCAGTAGTACTACCGTTGAGTTTGTCCTCAGGCTTGCTCGAAGGTCGTCGAGTGTTTGTGCAACCTCATGATCCGCTAGATGGTTGAGACAGCAATTGCTGTAGGCAAAATCAAAGAGAACGCCGATCTTGCGAATTGGGCGCGATGCAAGATCGGCAACGAGGAACCGTCCATTCCCAAGCCCCAGCCCACGCGCATGCCCAATCAAGTCCTTGTCAATATCGATTCCAATTATCGATACATTAGATCTATCACATATCTTTGCAGCAATCTCTCCATCGCCACAGCCAATATCAACTCCAATTCCTGAAACAGCAGCCAGCTTCTCTTCAATCACTGGAATAGCGATTATAGCTCGTGATGAGCGCACGACACTCTTATATTCAAGCCAGCCCACGGGTGCCAGGTTGCTTCTGTCAATAAGCCTGCGCATGGGGGACAAGAGCCTGGCCAACATGTTAGCGATCACAGATAGTCATTAACAACTTTGGTCTTCCTTGCTTGCAGTGGATCATGGCATCCGTACAACGATTATGGATAGATCGTGCGCAGCCACGATCTTATCCACAGTTGAACAAGCCTGCAAATCTGGAGCTCTGCCGGGCGGGGACTACTGCAGATAA
>Ga0208084_1000372_pt1 | contig 10885 bp, 10 predicted proteins | sample LakMenEpi14Sep09_FD_150698 | JGI IMG/M metagenome (GOLD analysis project Ga0208084, IMG submission 150698) | Freshwater microbial communities from Lake Mendota, WI - 14SEP2009 deep hole epilimnion (SPAdes) | ecosystem: Environmental > Aquatic > Freshwater > Lentic | place: Lake Mendota, Madison... | reverse complement strand
TCAGGCTAATCCAGGCTCAGATCCGCCCAAAATTGTTCACTCCGAGCAAATTACGACTTTAGTCACGCTTTCGGGGCTCGTTACCCAGAGTCTCCTTAACGGCCAGCAAGTGCCCGACCGACCTTTTGCTGGCCGTTAACAGGCTGCCCTTGGTCCACTTCTGCAAGGAGCGCGCGCTGGAAGCCTCTGTGTTTGGTGACCCAGAGCATGACGGATGTCATTCGTGCCACTCACCTGTCAGTTCCGGAAGGAGTCGGTGTTTCAGTCCTCCGAATCCAATTCGCAGCGTTTCGAAGTGTTGCAGGCCACAGCGAAACTGCATGCTCTGATACGGCTGGCTGATCCCATGTTGACGCAACGCGCCGCTCTGCACACATTTGGCTGGGATTGTGGTTCACCTCATGCCTTCCTCTTTGCTGCTTCAGGCCCTGCCTGATGCCCCTCTGATCGGATTACCTGCCGATGTGCTGCCCCTGGTAGCCCATCTGATCGGTGCACTGGCCATTCTCCTCGTCGGCTGGATTGGGGGCGGTCTGCTGGCGCGCCTGGTGCGCTCGCTGCTGCGTCGCTTCTCCCTCGACTCCCGGCTCACCGCCGCCGTGCCCACTGGTGCCCTGCCGCCATCCGGCATCCGTCTCGATCGGTTGCTGGCCGCCGTTGTGTTCTGGGTCGTGATGGTCCTGGCTGTAGTGGCGGCACTGAATGTGCTGAATCTCACCACCGTTTCCGAGCCTCTCAATCAGTTTCTCAACCAGATCTTCGCGTTCCTTCCCAAGCTCGGAGCCGCCCTGTTGCTGGCGGCGGTGGGCTGGGTCGTGGCGATCCTGGCCCGCACTGCCCTGCTTGGAGCTACCCAGAAACTCAACCTGGACCAGCGCCTGTTCGATGGCGAGGCTGGGGCTGGATCCACACCGGCTCTAGCGGTGAGCGGGGCCCTGGGGGATGTGGTGTTCTGGCTGGTGTTGCTGTTCTTCCTGCCGCTCGTGCTCAATGCCCTGAATCTGGGCGCCCAGGTCACCCCGGTGGTGAACCTGTTCGACACCTTCCTTTCCGCCGTGCCGCGGCTTTTCAAGGCTGGTTTGATCGCGGCGGTGGGCTGGTTCCTGGCCCGCATCGTACGCACGATTGTGGCGAACCTGCTTGCATCCACTGGTGTCGACCGGCTGGGGGCGGAGTTTGGCCTCAATCCCGAAAGGGGTGCCCAGTCGCTGTCATGGCTGGTGGGCACCCTGGTGTTCGTGCTGATCCTGATCCCCACGTCCACGGCCAGCCTCGATGCACTGGCCATCCCGGCGGTGTCCGGCCCCGCCACGGCAATGCTCGACCGCATCCTCACGGCGCTGCCCCAGATCTTCACCGCTGCTTTGATCCTGGTGGCCGGCTTCGTGCTGGGTCGCTTCACAGGCCAGCTGGTGGCCAGGCTGCTGGCGGGCATCGGTTTCGATGGGATCTTCCGCTGGCTTGGCATGCCGGATCTGGGTGGAGAGGCAGCAGCCCAATCCGGTGCTGCCCAGCGCTCACCTTCAGACGTGCTCGGAGTGGTCACCCTGGTTGGCATTCTGCTCTTCGCTTCGGTGGCGGCCACCAACGTGCTCGCCCTGCCAGCCCTCACGGATGTGATGCAGGGTCTGCTGAGGCTGTTTGGCCAGATCCTGGCCGGCTTGGTGGTGTTTGCCGCTGGCCTCTATCTCTCCAACCTTGCTTCCCAGCTGGTGCGCAGCTCGGGTGGTAGCCAGGCCCTGCTGCTGGCCCGCACAAGTCGGGTGGCAATCGTGATTTTCACCGGTGCGATGGCCCTGCAGCAGATCGGCGTAGCGCCGAGCATCGTCAACCTGGCCTTTGGTCTGCTGCTTGGCTCGGTTGCCGTGGCTGCCGCCGTGGCTTTCGGGCTCGGCGGGCGGGATGTGGTGGCGGAGCAGCTTCGGGAATGGATCCGAGCCACCAAGCAGCTGGATTCCTGATTCAGCGGCCTCAGCTGCGGGTCTGGGAGGGCTTCTCGGCGAAGCGTTCCTGGTAGTGGCGGGCCGTGGTGCCATTGCCGGGCAGCCCGCACTGGCGTAGGGCCTCGGCCATACCTGGCCGGCGCCCCCCCTGCAGCAGCAGCTGGCGCAGCCGGGCGAGGCGCAGCTCGCGCAGGCTCTGGAGGGGGCGTTTCTGCAGGTGGTGCCGGAACGCCATCTGCAGGGCCCTGGGCGACACGCCCGTTTCCCTGGAGAGGTCGGCCAGGCTGAGATCGTCCGCCAGCCAGCGGTCCATGGCGCGCAACGTCTCGATCACGTGCCGCCATCCCCGGTCCTGGCGGGGAGTGGCGGAGCAGGGAACGGCGATCAGCGCATCCACCAGCAGGTCAAGCAGCTGGGGTTCCAGCACCAGCCACTCCTGGCTCAGGCCCTGGTCGGCCAGGGAGCGCAACCGACGGATTGCCAGGCCCAGCCGGGCGCAGGCTGGGTTGCTGTCCGCCAGGTAGCCGACGTCATCCAGGGGCAGAAACGCCGTGAGCTGCCGACGGTCGGCAGCCAGCAGCAGCTGTTCCAGGGGGATCTGCAGGGTCCAGCTGAGGGATCCCGGTGAGTGCCGCCGGCCGGGAAGTTGGCAGTGCAGGTCGCCGAGGGTGCCATCCGGCTGTTCCTGCCAGTTCAGCTCCAGCTGATCGGGCTGGCCCTCAGGCCACGGCGCGGGGGACCGCAGGCTGAGGATCGGACCGTGGACGCAGGCGCCAGGACCTGGGGGGCGATCACCGAGCTGCAGGCTGGCAGGGCTGGGCAGAGCGACCCGGGGACGGCCCTTGAGCGGCATGGAGGTGGGCAGGCTGGTGCCCAGGAGAAGGTAAAAATTTAGGGCCGGCCTTCGCGAATTGGGGCATGGGCCAGCACCGCTCTGGCGGGCAGCCTCTCGGGCAGCGCGGTCAACAGCTTTACGATCAGGCCAGCCCCCGTTCCCCGCCAACCCGTTGGAGATCCGCCGCCGGCCCCCGAATCCATCCGTGAAGGTGGCGCACCTGGAATACGCCATCCCCCATCAACAGGCCGAGCCGCGCCACATCCTCGAGCGAATTGTCTGGGAGAAGGACCGGGAGGTGGCCGCCTCCCGGGAGCGCCTGAGCCTCCAGAAGCTGCAGCAACAGGTGGCCGATCTGCCCGCCACCCGCGATTTCCTCGCGGCCCTGCGCGCCAGCTGCCGCAAGCCGGCGGTGATCGCTGAGGTGAAGAAGGCCAGCCCCAGCAAGGGGGTGATCCGCGAGGATTTCGACCCCGAGGCCATCGCCCGTGCCTATGCCGCCGGTGGCGCCAGCTGTCTGTCGGTGCTCACCGACAAGGCGTTTTTCCAGGGGGGCTTCGAGGTGCTGGTGCAGGTGCGCCAGGTGGTTGACCTGCCCCTGCTTTGTAAGGACTTCATCCTCAGTCCGTACCAGCTCTACCAGGCCCGGGCGGCCGGGGCCGACGCCGCCCTGCTGATCGCGGCGATCCTCAGCGATCAGGACATGGCCTACCTGCTCAAGGTGGCCCGCAGTCTCGGACTGGCGGTCCTGGTGGAAGTGCACGACGCGGCGGAACTGGACCGGGTGCTGGCCCTCGGCGGCGTGGATCTGATCGGCATCAACAACCGCAACCTGGCCACGTTCCACACCGATCTGGCCGTCACCGAGCAGCTCACCGCCAGCCATGGCGAGCGCGTCCGGGCCAAGGGCTGCCTGCTGGTGAGTGAATCGGGTCTGTTCAGCCGCGACGACCTCGACCGGGTGCAGGGTGCGGGCGCCGACGCCGTGCTGGTGGGGGAGTCGCTGATGCGTCAGGCGGATGTCACCGCTGCGCTGGAAACGCTGATCGGTGGCTGAGCGGTCAACCGAGCTGGTGGATCTGCTGGTGGTGGGCGCAGGCCCCGCCGGGGCCATGGCGGCGGCCACCGCAGCCCGGGGCGGCCTGGGCGTGTTGCTGGTGGACAAGCGGCAGCTGCCAAGGCACAAGCCCTGTGGTGGCGGCATGCCCATGCCGGTGCAGGAGGAATTGCGCGATCTGGTGCCCGAGGCTGTGGTGGATACCCGGGTGCGCTGGATGCGGCACAGCTGGCGCTTCCAGGAGGCGGCGGAGGCTGCCGTGGATCCGCCGGGAACGCCGCCGGAGCGCTCGCGGGGACTGTGGATGGTGCAGCGGCCCCGCTTCGACCACGCGCTGGTGCAGGCGGCGGCAGCGGCAGGCGCCCGGGTGCTGGAGGGGCATGCTTTTCAGGCGTTGGAGCGGGGGCGCGATGGGGTCACGGTCACGTTGCGCTGCCCAGGCGCCAGCGGCGAGCCGCGCTGCCTGCAGGTGCGGGCCCGCCACGTGATCGGCGCCGATGGGGCCGCCGGTGGGGTTGCCGCCTGTGTGGGCTTGCGGCCCGATCCGCGGGTTGCCCTGGCGATCGAGCTGGAGGTGCCCCACCAGTGGGATCCCGCCGACCCCCTGCTGCGCCCCGATCTGCTCCACCTCGACTACGGGGTGCTGCGCCGCGGTTACGCCTGGCTGTTCCCCAAGGTCGACCACCTCAACATCGGTGCGGGGCTGTTCCATGGCCGTGAGCGCGATGTGCGCCGCGACCCCACGGCGCGCCGGCGCATCCGCGCCGCAATCGACGCCACCGCCGCGGCGCTCGGGGTGGTTCCCGAGCGCCTGCGGGGGCTGCGCAGCTATGCCCATCCCCTGCCCTTCTGGGACGGCCCCGAGCCCCTGCACACTCCTGACGGCCGGGTGCTGCTGGTGGGCGATGCGGCGGGCCTGATCAATCCACTGTTCGGCGACGGCCTGTTCCATGCCATCCGCAGTGGCCGACTGGCGGCCGAGGCCGTGCTGGACGGACGGCCCGATACCCATACCGAGCGGGTGCATGGGCTGCTGGCCGCCGACTTCGAGGCGGCCCGTCGCCTGGCCCGGATCTTCTACGGCCTGCCCGGACTCAGCTTCCGCTATGCCATCTCCCAGCCCCGGGCCACGCCCCTGGCGGTGCGCCTGCTGGGGGGTGAGCTGTCGTTCCGGGGACTGGGCCGGCGGGCCCTGCGTCGGATTGCCGGCGGCCTGCTCGGTGAGCTGGGCCTGCGGCCGGCTGTTGGCGGCCAAGGGCAGCAACCCCAGCCATAAAAAAGCCTGCCACCGAAGACGGTGACAGGCTTCTGGCCTCGGCCTGAACCGAGGCAGCAACGGCTGGGCTCGCTCAGACCTTGCGGGAGTAGAACTCCACCACCAGCAGTTCGTTGATCTCGAGGGCGACCCACTCGCGCTCGCACTTGCCGATCACCTTGGCGGAGAGCTTGGCCTTGTCGAACTCCAGGTGGGGCGGAATGTTGGCCAGACCAGGAAATTCCAGGTTGCCTTCGGCAAGCTTCCTGCTCTGCTTGCGCTCGCGGATGGCAATCACGTCGCCGGCCTTGCACTGGTAGCTGGGGATGTCCACGACCCGGCCGTTCACGGAGACGTGGCCGTGATTCACCAGCTGGCGCGCGCCGGGCACGGTGGGGCCGAAGCCGAGGCGGAAACACATGTTGTCGAGACGATTCTCGAGCAGCTTGAGCAGGTTGGTTCCGGTGGATCCCTCCTGGGCGCGCGCTTTCTTCACGTAGCGCACGAGCTGACGCTCGGAGATGCCGTAGTTGAAGCGAAGCTTCTGCTTCTCTTCCAGGCGGATGGCGTATTCGGAGCGCTTGCGCCGGGCTTGGCCGTGCTGACCGGGGGGATAGGACCGCTTCGCGGCCTTCCGGGTGAGACCGGGGAGGTCTCCCAAGCGCCGCGTGATCCTCAGACGAGGGCCGCGGTAACGAGACATGCTGACGATTCAAGGGACAGGGACGCTGCCGGATGGGCCATGCTGGACATCGATCCAGCTGGCCCGCCGTGCAGCGCCAACGTTCGATCTTATCCGTTGGCCCACAGGCCCTCGGCTTCTCTGCTCCGCTAGACGCGGGGCGTCCCGCCCTCCCCGGTGGACCGCTCGCCCGGGCGGTGGCCGGGCTGCTGCTGCTGCTGATCGGCGCCTACCGCCGCTGGCTCTCGCCGCTGCTGGGGCCGCGCTGCCGCTTCATCCCCAGCTGCAGTGCCTACGGGCTGGAGGCGATTCAGCGCCACGGCCCCTGGCGGGGTGGCTGGCTCACCCTCACCCGCCTGCTGCGCTGCCATCCCTTCACCCCCTGTGGCTGCGACCCGGTGCCCGAGTGATGGCGGATCTGTTGCTCTACACCCGCCAGGGCTGCTGCCTGTGCGAAGGTCTGGCGGACAAGCTGCTGGCTCTGCAGCCCCCGCCGCGGCTGCGGCTGATTGACGTGGACAGCGACCCCGCCCTGCAGCGGCGCTTCGGACTGGAGGTACCGGTGCTGGCCCAGAACCTGCCTGCCGGAGAACGGCTGCTGCCGCGCGTGCCGCCCCGGCTGGCGGGGGAGCAGCTGCAGCGCTGGCTGAAGCTGCAGGGCGTGCAGATGGAGTGAGTGCCTCTGGCCTGACCTTGGCCCACTCCACGCTTTGGTTGCCGGCGGGCGGCCCAGGCTTGGATCCCATTTAGAACGGTGCGCATCCGCAGCATCCAGCAATGACTTGCCTGCTCCATGCCCTTCTGCGCGAGGTGGGTCTGCAGGTGCCGCCGGGCCTGGCCAACCCGGATGTGCGGCTGGTGAGCTGTGACTCCCGCCGCCTGGGTGCCGGCAGTGTGTTCGTGGGCCTGCCCGGCACCCAGGCCGATGGGGGGCGCTTCTGGCGCCAGGCCCTGCAGGCGGGCGCGGTGGCGGCCCTGATCGGCGCCGATGCCGCAGCGGCGGAGCCACCGGGGGCTGACGATCCGGTGCTGGTGGTGTCCGATCCGGTGGCCCAGTGGGCCGGTCTGCTGGCCGCAGCCTTCTGGGGGCAGCCCAGCCAGCGCATGGCCCTGATCGGCGTCACCGGCACCAACGGCAAGACCACCACCACCCACCTGATCGAGCATCTGGCCGACCATGCCTGCCGGCCTTCGGCCCTGTTCGGCACACTGGTGAACCGCTGGCCTGGTCACAGCGTCACCGCCCAGCACACCACCGCCTTCGCCGACCTGCTGCAGGGCCAGCTCGCCCAGGCCGCCGAGGCCGGTGCCCTGATCGCCGCCATGGAGGTGAGCTCCCATGCCCTCGATCAGCAGCGGGTGGCGGGCTGCCGCTTTGCCGGGGCGGTGTTCACCAACCTCACCCAGGACCACCTCGACTACCACCCCTCGATGGAGGCCTACTTCGAGGCCAAGGCCCTGCTGTTCGCCGAGCCCCTGCTGGCGGCTGATGGGCCCAGGGCCGTCGTCAACGGCGATGACCCCTGGGGTGCCCGGCTGGTGGAGCGGCTGGGCAAGCGCTGCTGGCGCAGTTCCCTGGAGGACTCCTCTGCGCAGCTGTACATCGACGGCCTGGCGATCGACCAGCACGGCGTGAGCGGCACCCTGCACAGCCCCGCAGGCAGTGGCGACTTCCGTTCGCCCCTTGTGGGCCGCTTCAACCTGATGAACCTGCTGCAGGCGGTGGGGGCGCTGCTGCAGCAGGACCTGCCCCTGGAGCTGGTGCTGGCGGGCCTGGCCGGTTTCCGCGGCGTGCCTGGCCGCATGGAGCGGGTGCTGGCTGGGGCCAACGACGATCTGCCGGCGGTGTTGGTGGACTATGCCCACACCCCCGATGGTCTGGACAACGCCCTGCAGGCCTGCCGTCCGTTCACCAGGGGCCGTCTGATCTGCGTGTTCGGCTGCGGCGGCGACCGCGACCGCAGCAAGCGGCCCCAGATGGGGGCCATCGCCGCCCGCCTGGCGGACGCGGTGGTGGTGACCTCCGACAATCCCCGCACCGAGGACCCCCAGGGGATCCTCGACGATGTGCTGGCCGGGATTCCCGCCGGCACCGCCCTGCAGGTGGAGGCTGACCGGGCCTCGGCCATCGCCTCGGCCATCGCCGAGGCCGGCCCGGACGACCTGGTGCTGATCGCGGGCAAGGGGCATGAGGACTACCAGATCCTCGGCACCACCAAGGTGCACTTCGACGACCGGGAGGAGGCAGAGATGGCCCTGCGCCGGCGGACTGCCGCCTGAAGCACAGGGCCCATCAGCTCACCCGGGCCTGAGCGCGTCAGCCCCTGTTGACGGAGGCCACCGAGCTGCCCTGGCGGATGCGCATGTCGCTTTCCCGCACCCAGCCGCCGCCAGCCACCTCCAGCCAGCCGTTGGTAGAGCTACCGGTGAGGGAGACCATCTGGCCGTTGTCGATCCGGCGGCGCACCAGGGAGTGCTGCTCGGCCAGCTCATGGATCTCGGCCTGGCCATGCTGGCCGTTGGCCGTGGCGATGAACGAATCAGCGGTACGACCACCCAGCGGTGGTTCGGGGTCGCCGTAACGGAGTTCGTCACCCCCCTGGCCCCGCAGGGCAGCCCAGCTCAGGCCGGCCAGGCCGATCGGCAGCAACAGCCACCAGGCATGGGAGCGGTTCACGGCCTGGGTTTCACTGGCGGCCGTGGCCATCGAGCGTGAGAAGTCCTGGCCGAAGTCGGTGCGGTCCGCACCTGCCTTGAGGGCATCGCCGAGGCCAACCACGCCCTTGCTGGCGCTGAAGGGGCAGGTGAGCCGGGCCTTGTTGACGCCGTCCTTGCTGAGGTCGAGCACGATCTCGACACGGTCGGCATCGATGGCGCGGCGGGAGACCACGCTCGACGGATCGGCGCGCCAGCCTTCGCTGGTCGCCTTGCCCAGACAGGCGGTTTCCGCCTTCTGGAGCATTTCGGCCGGGGCGCTGGCCTGGGCGGTGCCGCCTGCGGCTAGCAGCACCACGCCGGTGGCGGCGGCCAACAGCGGCCGACGCAGAGCCTGAGAGGTGACCGGGTTCATGATCAGGGGGTATGGGAATAGGCGTGGGTTGCGAGCGGTGAATCCTGCAGCGGCTTGAGGGCTGTTGTCGGTTTTGCCCATCGGGCCAGCTCCCTGTTTGGGATGGTCCACCCACGGCTTCACCGTATACAGATCGGTTCGAATGACAACACAAAGTGAGGAATCTGCTTGTTTGCTTCGCCATTGCACGGACTGACCTCTGGGATGGCCTGGCCAACTGGGATGTCCTGGCCTGGAAACCACGAGACCTCAATGCTGTTGCCCCACCTCTTCTGCTGGATTGGTGGCGTTAATTGTATAATCCTGCGGCACTCGTTGGTACGAGGTGGCCAAGCCTGGCGTCTGGCTGGCACACTTCACACGTTCCTGTCGATCGCCCATGGCGTCCAGTCCCTCCCTGTCCAAAAAATTTCTCGCTGAACTATTCGGCACCTTCTGGCTGGTGCTCGGCGGTTGCGGCAGTGCCGTGCTCGCAGCTGCCTTCCCCTACAACGACGCTGCCGCCAACCCGTTCGGCCTCGGTTTCCTGGGGGTGTCGCTCGCCTTCGGCCTCACCGTGCTCACGATGGCCTACGCGATCGGCCATATCTCCGGCTGTCACATCAACCCTGCGGTGAGCTTCGGCCTCTGGGCCGGTGGTCGCTTCCCGGGGTCCCAGCTGCTGTCCTACGTGGTGGCCCAGGTGCTCGGCGCCATCATCGCCGGTGGTTTCATCTTCCTGGTGGCCAGTGGCCGTGGAGGTTTTGCCCTCACCGGCAGCAACCCCCTGGCCACCAACGGCTTTCTGGCCCACTCGCCGGGGGGCTATGGCTTCTTCTCAGCCCTGCTGATCGAGGTGGTGCTCACCTTCTTCTTCCTGATCGTGATCATGGGCGCAACCGACCGTCTGGCTCCCTCCGGCTTTGCCGGCGTGCCCATCGGCCTGGCTCTCACCCTGATCCACCTGATCAGCATCCCCATCACCAACACCTCGGTGAACCCCGCCCGCAGCACCGGTGTGGCCGTGTGGGCCGGTGCGGAAGCCATGGGCCAGCTCTGGCTGTTCTGGGTGGCCCCGATCGCCGGCGCCCTGCTGGCTGGCTGGGTGTACCGCAACCTGCTCACCCATGAGCCTGCGGTGAACGGCGTGATCCCCTCGGATCCGATCTGAGCTCTTGCCGCTCCGCCGCGGCACCGCTGTGCTCTGCCCGGGGAGTCGGCTCCCCGGGTTTTTTTGTGCTCAGCCGCGTTGCAGCCCCCGCAGGGCCTGCAGCAACCGCTCCAGGTCTGCTGCTGTGGTGGTGATGTGGGTGCAGGCGCGCAAGCAGGCTGGCTCGGGGAGCGAGCGCAGCCAGATGGCTTGCTCTCCGAGGGTGTCCACGATCGCCTCGGGCTTGATTGCCCTGCCAGCGGCGTCAGTGAGGGTGAAGCTCACCAGCCCTGCCGGAGGGGGCTCCTGCAGCAGAGGTTCCACGCCAGGCACCTTCTGGAGTTCCTGCCAGAGCCGGTTGGCTGTGCTGCGGAGGCTCTCCAGACGCTGCTCCGCCGATCCTTCCGCCTCCAGCAGCTGCAGGGAGCAGTCCAGGCCGGCGAACAGGGGAATGCAGGAGGTGGCCACCTCAAAGCGCCGCCCGTCGCTGTGGAAGGGGGAGCCTCCAGGGGCGGCCTCGGGCCCGCTGACCTGCTCCGACAGCAGACTGCGCCAGCCGATCAGGGTGGGCTGGGTTTGCGCCAGCAACTGCTCCGACAACGCCACCACCCCCAGTCCCTCCGGGCCGCAGCACCACTTGTGGCCGGTGCAGGCGTAGATGTCGGCGGCACTGGCGGCGGCGGCAACGGGCACTGAACCCAGACTCTGGGCGCCATCCACCAGCAGCCAGGGCCGACTGGGGTGTGAGCTGAGCCGCTCGGCCACCCGGGCTATCGGCAGCAACTGCCCGGTGTTCCACAGCAGGTGGGAGAGCACCACCAGGCGGGTGCGTGGTCTGAGGGCCTGCTCCAGGGCCTCGAGCACGGCAGCGTCCGTGCTGGCGGGCTCCCCGCGCAGGCGCGTTACCGAGAACG
>Ga0208084_1000361_pt1 | contig 11080 bp, 22 predicted proteins | sample LakMenEpi14Sep09_FD_150698 | JGI IMG/M metagenome (GOLD analysis project Ga0208084, IMG submission 150698) | Freshwater microbial communities from Lake Mendota, WI - 14SEP2009 deep hole epilimnion (SPAdes) | ecosystem: Environmental > Aquatic > Freshwater > Lentic | place: Lake Mendota, Madison... | reverse complement strand
TGTTCGGAGCAAGTCATACGATATCCACCATCCTCGGTGGGCCAACCACGGCTAACACTATTGAAACATCCTGGTTCGTCGCACAAACCAAGAAGCGGTTTCAGAGCATCAATCTTTTCTTCTCTAACCTTTGCTCTAATATTGTCAATTCTCTCCATATCAAACTCATTGGAGATTTCCATACCGCCAGCTTCATATAGTGGCACATAGGCGTCAGGACCAAATCCTAGGCGATCATAGATTAGATAACGATAAGAGCCGCCTTCTTTAGCATGTTCCACGATATGTTTCATTACCCATGCGGTAACGGCCAGTTTTGTTTCATATGGGCATTCTTCCACAAGGTCTTCTAGTGTTTTATCGCTCATTTTTATACTCCGATTTGACAAGTTTCTCACAACGCTTGCGCCAATCATTACGCTGCCACTGTGCCTTGTCATAAGATAGTTCGATATAATCGTCGGCGATAAACTTTACCAATTCCTCATACTTCTGTAGTCGCTCAACTTCTTTTTCTAACTGCTTTGCTACTAGCATAGCATCGGTAGTTTTAAATCGACCTTTACCATCAGGCTTAAATTGCTCTCGTAACATATCCCATGCTTTCATTCTATCACCTCATATCCTTCATCGCAAGTGTATATCGTTCGCTTTAGACCAAAGGCTGCTATAGCCCTTTCACAACCAGCACAAGGCTTTGCCAGACCCCACACAAACTTTTTGGTGAATGGCTTCTCTTTCTTTACTCGGGTAATATACAAGTCGCATTTAGAAAAATCGTCAACATCAATCTCACGGAGCGCATTCTTGATGGCATCAATCTCGCTGTGAAGGAAGATAGCATGTTCATTCTTGGAATACTTCGCTTGGAGTGGATGCGATTTCATACTATTCATTCCAATGGAAATGATTTTGTTGTTCCAAACGACAGCGGCGGCAAACTTTTCCGTGGGGTTCGGATTAGCTGCCGCTATCTTTTCCAGAGTATGGAGAATGTTCTTATTGATCTTTCGCATTCTCATAATATATCACAAATGACTTAGGAAGTCAAGTCTCTGTATTAGTCTCGGAATACTTGTCCCACTTTCCTATGGGACAAGAGGAACTTGGAAACATCGTTTTGCCTTTGAGAAAGCAACCACACTTCTTACACACATAATACTGTTTTTCCAAATGCTCACATTGAACACATATATCCAATCGCTCTCTTGCCTTTTTGGCTCGTTCTGTCCATTTTGTTATAAGTTCAACCATAGTGTTTATCCTATAAGAAAGGGTGGAGATTTCTCCCCACCCCCTATATATTATCTTTGAATGTGTATATGGTCAAAGTGACCTGCTACCTTCCAAAGGACAGTATAACCTGCCGCTCTGGCTCTCGCAGCCAAGGCATCAAACCTCGATCTTGTAGAACGATTAGATGCCTCTCTAACACCACGACCTATGTTAATATCGATAGCACGACCAGCATAGTGGGCCCAGCCATGATGAACTGGATGAACCCCTCCAAAAGCAGGATGTTCCGACACACGGAAACCAGAATGTTGAAGCATTCTTCCGTATGCGACAATAGATGCCGAAGCACCTTTGTTTCTTCCTCTACCTGCATAGTGGGTGTTGTGATGTCTCGAAGCAAGTCTGGCACGACCATGGAGTCTAGGCATTACGCTCCAGTTTCCATTAGAAGTGCCAAGAATAGAGTCTATTAGATTAGGCTCTGTTGCTTCGTTTGAATATTGATTTCTTGCCTCAGCGATACCGCTAAGAGCAAGTACCGTAATGAAAGCAAATAAAATCTTCTTCATAGTAGTACCTTTCTGTTATATACGACCACGCACAATCACACGATAACGAAAGATTAAGGAAATGTGAGATTGATTTGGCGAGTGCCGACGAGGTCGTAGGAGTTGATTGTCGGTGCTGGTACATTCGCAGTCACCGACAGGTATTCGCTAGGCAATATGACTGCCTAGCGAATAAGTATTTAGTAAATCTATAGGCTTGGGAATTTATCAGCAGCAATAGAAGCTGCCCACGCCTCCGGCTTAACTCTAGGAGTTACACCAGTCATACCACGAATATAGCCAACTGCTTCACTGATAACACAGGAAGAACCGTGCTTGTGGTTTGGATTGATATCGATATGAACTTCACAAGTCCTATCACCAATAGCATCTGCTAGGTCTAGATACAGTTGTGCTGCCTTCATAACTTCATTCATCAATCGCATACGAGGCTTATCTTTAGCCTGATCATAATCACGTTCGGTTGTAATCTCACCAAAGACTTTAGCACCATGCTTACCGTCTTTATGAATAACCACAACGACTGCATAATCCGCAAACCAGACTCCGCCTCGTCTATGTCTTTCAGAGTCAGAACCAATATAAATCTTGGTTGAGTCCGAAGAGTTTTCAATAAAATCTCTTACTTCGTCCAAGTCTAGTCTGCGTCTCATTTTAGTCCCTTTCTAAGTATCGCTCCCTAATAGATTGTGGAGAGAAAAAATCATTAACTGTTTGTAATACTGTTTCGGTTGAATATGGCTTACATGAAAAAACATCGAGATAAAAGTTACCTGAGTCGTCACAAAAATGGGCACAGATATTAGATGTTTCAATCAACTGTACCAATGTGTATCCTTGCTTATCATCTTCACCAAAGTGAATGATTTGCGGTTCACCATATGCAACCATACCAATACGTTCTACTAATGTTTTGGCAAATGCGGCGATGTTCTGTGCATCGGTGATTTTTGTTTTGTCCGCTTCATAACAATCTAGAATAAGATGATAACCCCATGACATTTCTTTAGATATCCTTCTGCTTGCCCTTTTGCTTCTCATAAGCACTGACCAATGCTTGAAGCGTATCAGGATTATATGTAACATCGTTCATCATGGCAAGCAAACAAGACTTGTCATCTGTCTGTGCCGTGATAGCAATACTTGTGCCTGAAATCCAGATTGTCTCAACAACCTTACTATCGTTTGTCATATTCAATAGATGAAAGAAACCCTTTTCATTCATCTTCTTAGCAACGTCTTCGGTCTTTTCACAGACTAACTTTTCATTCTTGGCAGGTGTTTCAGCATGAGCATGATTTACATACTGAAAGAAAGCGGAACCAAGAATCAATCCAACGATAGCAATAATAACATGTCTCATTTTAATCTCCGTAGTCAAGATGAATCATATTCTGATAAGACATTAACGGAGGAGCATCTGCCGTTTTGTTCTTAACTTTTAGAATATACTTTTTGGCTTGTTCCGTTAGAAGACGATCAAAGTCGCTCTCTATGTGAATACCCTGTGTCACATTGATATCATTATAATACTTAGCACCAAACGCATTTAGAAATTTGGCAGTTGCTTCATTTTTATCTTTAGCATCTAGAATCATGATTGCTCTAGTATGTCCAGAAGAACTAGAAGCACGATCCATTGTTACTGTGTAATAGCACATACTCTTCCTCCTATTGTGTTATTACCAACCAAAGATATCGTCTTCCTCATATACCCGAGCACCCGGACTATTCTTAATGATAATCTGCTTTCTAACAGTTGGACGATAGGCAGGCGCAGCATACACAGGAGCATATCCATAACCACCATAAGGATAAGAGTTAGCAATAGCGGCAGCACCAATAGCAGCCGAAGCAATACCAATACCAGCAATAGCGGCACTGTAACCAAATCCAGCACCATAACCCCAACCAAGACCACCATATCCCCAAGGAATAAACTGTGCTTTGGCAGGTGATGCAACGGCAAAAGAAAGACTAAGAGCGGTAAGCAAGGCAAGAAACTTGTTTCTCATTTTAAACTCCATAGAGAGAAGTGACCCCATTGCGGGGCCACCGTTGTAGAACTATTTATTACTTTCGTGTGGTGAGTTCCACGATCCTCTGATTGACCTTCTGATTATCGGTCTTGCCGAAATTAGTTGGTCGCTTTGGAGGAAGTGGAGCCTCTACATACTTGGTAATAGGCGGTGCGATAACATCGCCCGCATATGCTGTGCCACCAATTAGCATGGCAGCGAATGCGATTGAAATAGTCTTCATACTTTTTCCTTCCTAAAGTTAGCGAAGTTAAACGATGCTGCGGTGCAGCATCTATAAGTATATAGTCAAAGGACATTCTTGTCAAGATGTTCTGAGAAAAATTGTTTTAGAATGATACCAAATTGTTTGTCTGCCATCATAGTATCATTCCAGAGAATGAAGTCCTGATAAAGATTGTGGATGTCGTCCACAATTGCTTCATTTTGCATAGTCGCTTCATCACGACTGATGACACTAAATCCACGATCCTCAATTTCATCAATCAATTCATCTGTGTCAATGTCTTCCAGATCAACATCAACCTGAACTTCCGTGGTGATGGTAGGCATTCCATTTCTCCTCATTCATTATGTCTAATAATAGCACATTGGAATGGAAATGTCAAGTCTTATTTCATCTTGGAAATCTTGTCGAGGATTGTTTCCCCTTCCACTAATTCCGTAAGACGTTTGACTTCGGAATGACAAATCGCCTTAGACGGGTCCTTCCAATCAAATTCGTAGGACAGTCTAAGGCGTTCTCGCCATTCTTTAAGTTCTTTTGCTAGTGCTTGTTTTTCTTTTAGAACATTAAAATCTACTACGGACATGGCAATCACCTCCATAGTATTATATAGTTTAGTTTAGTCGTTCCACGGAGATATTGCTAGTGCTACCCATGCCAATAGCCCGTGCAGCACCGTAAGAAAGATCAAGAGAACGGCCCCTGACAAATGGTCCTCTATCGTTGACCACAACTGTAACACATCCATGATGACATACTCTCAGGTGAGTTCCGAATGGAAGAGAACGATGGGCTGCGGTGTATCCGTGAGGATTGAAAACTGCTCCGGATGCTGTGTGTTTGGAGAGACGTTCACCATGACCGTAAAACGAAGCAACCATATGACTGCCTCCATTAGAATGATGACCCCAACTAGCAGTCCAATCGTCATTGACATTGCTTTGAATGCTTGTGCCATGTCTATTTCTTTTCGCCTTTGTTTGTGGTGTAGATTGATCGCCAAAGATACCATCGAAAAAATCAGATAACGGATCGGCAGCGGCCGAGGTTGTGAGGATGATGAATAGGGCTATAGTCGTAAATGCTTTGTTCATTCTGAATCCTCTTCTTCAAATAACTTAGGATTTTGTGCTTTGATTATAGGTTCAATCAAAGGAAGCAGTTCTTCTACCCATTTCTCCATCAAGGGATGATGGTCGTCTTCCATAATTTCTCTTAGAGAAACTTTCACTTTGTTCATAATATACCTTTCAATGATTGGATCAGGAACCTGGACTCGAACCAGGATTAACGGAGTCAGAATCCGTTGTTCTACCGATTGAACTATTCCTGAATGGATCGGGGACTAGGACTCGAACCTAGAAAGTCGGAACCAAAATCCGAAGTTATGCCAATTTAACTATCCCCGAATGGTGGGCGATCTAGGTAACGATCCTAGCCAGTCTTAGACTTGAGTTTTACAGACTCCTTGGCGTCCTTAGCCAAATAATCGCCCTTAATCATTTCTAGTAAACTAAAATACATCTTACGCAGTTCGTGATTTTCTGCCTTAAGTTCAGTAATCTTCTTTTCTTCTTCGGATATTCCATACATCATATTTCTCCATATTATAGAATTGGTTGTCCCTACTGGTAACGATCCAGTGTCTATGTGTTATCAGCACATTGCTCTACCTTTGAGCTAAGGGACAGTAAACTTTAGAAATCGGCACGATCCTGGTTACACTCGAACACATAGTAACCAGCTTCACGCCACGCATCAATAACACGATGCCGATCTTCGAACACTCCCATTACTTTATACCAGGGAGCAACAGCAAGATACTCATTCAGAATATCCAACTTGATCTTATCATCGTCAGTGCGATCACCACGACCACGCATGAACAAATCGCCATCATTAAAATCGAAATCACAATGATGCTGCAACCAACGGAGAGTAACCGCACGAAAACGCTCGTCACGGGCAGTAATAACAATAACCTTATCACCAGTCTTATGTAGAGTATTCATAAGATGCATAACGGCTTCGTAAGGTTCATCCTTATCCTGTGCCGCAAAGAAAGCATCCCAGTCCTTCGTGGTGTTCTGGGTAAGGTGCTTGATACGGTGCAGGTTGTTAGCCAGCGTTCCATCAATATCGAATATCCACAAGTTCCGCTTATTCATTCCATTTCCTTTCTCATTATGTCTTATAATAGCACATTCGGATTGGAATGTCAAGTGACGAATGTTTACAATCGTTTGTCTACATTCTGGTGCCGGCTCCCGGTTACGCTCCGAGGTTTGATGCTTACGAGGCAACTGTAATACTATTATACTAAGCCGGCAATCTGGTGCTCCTGCCCGGTAACGATCCGAGTTTTCACCCTTACCAAGGGTGTGTAATACCTTTATACTACAAGAGCAAATGGTACTGGGACCAGGTATCGATCCTGGACTCCGAGGTCCACAGCCTCGGGTGCTACCACTACACTACCCCAGCAAATTGGTAGGCGCAGCCGGACTCGAACCGGCAAGCCGAAGCAGAAGATTTTGAGTCTACCGAGTTTACCAATTTCTCCATGCGCCCATAATGGTGCGTCCCCTTGGAATCAAACCAAGTCCTATGGTTCTTCAGACCGTCGTGCGGATCACCTACACCAGAGACGCATAATTGGTGCTTCGTATGGGTATCGATCCCATCTTTCCCGCTTGAGAGGCGAGTGTCCTAGCCAATAGACGAACGAAGCATAAAACTTTTTTGTGAGGAACGAGTATGCATCCTCTTTTCAGTATCCGGGTTCCCAAGGTTACGACAGCCTCGCACCGTCTCCCGACCTCGATGTGGCAATTCTGCTCATCCGGGTTATTTGTATCGATACTGCCTCACAAAACTGGTGGACCTGGACGGAATCGAACCGCCGACATTCTGCTTGCAAAGCAGACGTTCTCCCCCTGAACTACAGGCCCGTGAATGGCGCACTTAACCGGTACTGACCCGGCCGATACTCGGTTGACAGCCGAGTGGGTTCACCTGCTCCCTCTAAGTGCATTAAATCTATGAAGGTTACAACCCAGTCATAACTCGTCGCAACGGTTTTCTTACAGGTCTACCTACAATCCCTCTACGTTTGGTGCGCCTGGTAAGATTCGAACTTACAACATCTGGTTTCTAAGACCAGCGCCTCTACCAGTTGGACTACAAGCGCATTATATGGTGCGGAATGATGGAATCGAACCACCGACACCCTGCGTGTAAAACAGGTGTTCTGCCATTGAACTAATCCCGCATAATTCTACCTTTATTATAACCTAAGGAAATCCATTTGTCAAGGTCTTCCTTCTTAATCTTTTTGTTCTCAACACCATTAGTTATCCACATGGTGCCATATTGAGAATTTTTTGAACCTTGCATATGTCCTATTTCAATATATCTTTGTTTTTGTTTTTGTTTAGCTTCTGGAGATTTACTCCTTTCAGACATCATTTTCATAAGTTCAGGTGGATTGTATCCACCAGGTCTAGACTTTCTAGACTGAATCCTTTTCAATTTAGATTCTTCTGACATATTGGCAAGATTTTTAGCACCAGAAATGCTACCACCTAATATAGATAGCTGACGCCGGACTTCTTCTTTACCAATAGCAGTAGAAAGGGCTTTCCATGCTACAAAGTCTTTTTTATTACCATGTTGTTCCCATAATAATCTATGGGCTTCCGCATGTTCTTCTACTGTCAATTCGACCAAATTGGATGGATCATCTGTTCCGCCCATATGTTTTGGTATAATATGATGTTTATGTTTCATCTTTTTAAAAAAGTGGCGGAAGAGTGAGGTCTCGATCCCCAAACCATATTTCAGGCTCCTTTCGTTTTCGAAACGAAGGCCAGTCCCACTGGCTTACTCTTCCATAAACTGGCGGAGTGGCAGGTATCCGACACCTATCCCCTTTCGGGGACCATCCGCTTTCCAAGCGGTGCAGACTCCTTGCCTGTTGCTCACTCCTAATTGGCGGAGAGTATAGGATTCGAACCTATGGAACCGGATTAGGGCTCAACCATTTAGCAAACGGCCGCTTTCGACCACTCAGCCAACTCTCCGTTATATATTAAAAACCAAACTGCTTCTTTACAATAGCAACTGCCGCTTCAAATGCCTCTTCCAACTGATTGTCTGTAGGACTATCACCTAGAATTTTACGCATTTCCTCAATTGCCGCTGCCTTGGTTTCCTCTGAAATCTTGAACATTCTGATTATCTCCACTAATCTGACTATGGATATTCAAATCCGATAGAACGAACCCTATTACTATAGTCAATAAAAAGAACACTGTCAAGCGAAAAATCATTTGGCGCTTCAAATAGTTTTCATCCATATATATCTTCCTAAATGGTCTAGGTGGCTGGACTTGAACCAACAGCCTTCCCGCCCCAAACGGGATGCTCTGCCAATTGAGCTACACCTAGATAAAACTGGCACCAGTGGAAGGAGTCGAACCCTCGCCCTCTGTTTTGGAGACAGATGTGCTACCGTAACACTTCACTGATATTGGATGCGGACCCATGAGTCGAACATGGCTCTCTTGCTTATGAGACAAGAATGGTCTCCGGACCACCTGACCGCAAAACTTGCTGTTCCTCACGCCTTGGAACGAATGTTGTCTAGCATTACGACACTCCATAAAGGCTGTGTATCTAGATCAAACATGGTGCTGATAGTTGGAATCAAACCAACCTATAACGCCTTATGAGAGCGCCTCGACATCTTGCCGACCTACCAGCATATAATGGCCTTCACGGCAGGAGTCGAACCTGCATTTTCATCCAGTTACCTTACTCTCGGTTCGTAGCCGAGGGGGATACGTGAAGATATTGGAGCGGGCGAAGGGAATCGAACCCTCGTCTTTAGTTTGGAAGACTATGGCTCTACCATTGAGCTACACCCGCAATTGGAGGATCCGGTCGGGCTCGAACCGACAGCCTTGGGATTAAAAGTCCCTTGCACCACCTATTGTGCTACGGATCCATGATTGGTGAACCTGGAAGGAATCGAACCTTCAACACACGGATTAAGAGTCCGCTACTCTACCTATTGAGTTACAGGTCCATAATTGGTCACCCATAGGGGTTTCGATCCCCTTTTTCCTGCTTGAAAGGCAGGCGTCCTAGCCACTAGACGAATGGGCGTTAATTGGCTCCCCGAACAGGACTCGAACCTATAACCAAGTGATTAACAGTCACCTACTCTACCATTGAGCTACCGGGGAATATTACTCTATTAAGAGATGCACCCTAAGCGTATATGGTTCAAGGCCATATCTTTAGGCTTATAAGGATGCACCCATCAATAAAGTAATTGGAGGTGCCGATGGGACTCGAACCCACATAAAACGGTTTTGCAGACCGCCCCGTAACCAGTTCCGGGCACGGCACCTCAGTTATAACCCTATTCACAATGTCAAACAGCGGTAGCTAGGCAATCTTATACTCCTTGAACTTACGCTGAATAGATACAGCGCCAGTTGCCTTCAAGCGAGCATAATCTCGGAATGCCGAGCCGTCTTTATTATGATACTCTTTGCGATAGTTAATCCGACCGTTAGGATCGGATGCCTCTACCACCCAGTAGTAATCACGCTTTACGGTTTCGTCTTTCATCCGTACCTCGTTTCTGTCATCGTTCGCATACTATATAGCACACAAAACGCAAAGTCAAGAACTTTTTTCGAAAAAAAGTGCGTCAGGTTGTCGCACCGGGTCCTTGACTTCTACCCTCTCGTCTCACTGTTCGCATACCATACCACAAGGAATCGCTTGGGTCAAGAACTTTTTTCGAAAATCTGATGCGACAGTTTGACGCACCCTTACTCTATTGATTTTGTAGAATGTTTACATACCACTCGGCAAGACCTTCATCGTTTCGCAAATGATCTTGCCATTGCTTCTCGGACATTTGTCCAGACCTATAACACTGTAGAAGCAACTCAAACTTTTCCATTATATGCTCCAAAGTTGGTAGGGGTGCCAGGTAACGCTCCTGGTCGAGAACGGTAATCGGCCGCTAAAGGGTTTATAAGTCCCTCTTGTGTCTTACACCCACCCCCATAAACTCTTACAGATATCCCAGAATACCACCAACCGGGAACACAAAGACACCAATACAACGAAGGATTAGCTTCGCCGTCAGAGGACCGTCCAATGTATGCCAGATGGTCATAATGTTCATTATCCAACCTACTGCTAGTGTTCCTGCAATAGCCAGATAAACACAAACGGCGGCAGCAGCGCCAATCTCTTCCTCTTTCACTTTTCACATCTCCATAAAATGGCGGTCCCAGAAGGATTCGAACCTTCAACCTACCGCTTAGAAGGCGGTTGCTCTATCCTGTTGAGCTATGGAACCAAATCTCTATTGTCTGAATAGTATATAGCACACAAAACGGAAAGTCAAGAACTTTTTTTGAATTTTTTTTCACTTTTTTTGGAATCTATTCCGCAAACTCTGCCAAGAATGCCTCATTTATATCACCTTTGGAGACCTTTGTCAAGAGGAATCTTGGAGTGAATCCAGCGAAGCCTCCTCCTTCTGACCAGAACTTACACCAATGCTGGGCGTCATCCTCAAAATAGAAACTCTCCACAATCTGATTGGTTGCAGTCTCAAGGACATGCCAAACAAGGCAATCATCTGTATCAAACTCATGGTAATATGTATAAAGTTTTTTCATACTTTGAGTCCTCTAAACTTGCTGGATTTATCTGCTTTGATTCTATCAAAAACCGGTTTCTCTGGTTCTTCCTGTCCTGAATCAGCGAGGTCTTGTGCCGATGCTTCAACATCATATAGTTTCATTCTTGCTCTGTCAACCCCTATCACAAATCTTTTATTCAGTCCAGGATCATTGTATCGGTTCTTTAACTGCTTCACCATAATTTGATTTAGTTGTGATAGTTGTTCCGTTACGACAAGAGCAACGAAGAAGTCGGCTGTTGCAGGAAGACCGAATGACTCTGATGTATCTTCCATA
>Ga0208084_1000360_pt1 | contig 11115 bp, 23 predicted proteins | sample LakMenEpi14Sep09_FD_150698 | JGI IMG/M metagenome (GOLD analysis project Ga0208084, IMG submission 150698) | Freshwater microbial communities from Lake Mendota, WI - 14SEP2009 deep hole epilimnion (SPAdes) | ecosystem: Environmental > Aquatic > Freshwater > Lentic | place: Lake Mendota, Madison... | reverse complement strand
TGTCAACGGCTCGTAAGGGCTTTTATACACCCACTGGCACATTTCATCCGTATTCTCTACAGAGAATGCACTACTCAAAGAAATACGACAATAGCCCAATGCCAAACAGCATCTTCTTCTCCGGAGGTTATGCCATCCATGCTACCCCGCATGTAGGCAATCTTGGTCGGCCTGCTTCTCATGGCTGTGTCAGGCTACATCCTACTAATGCTGCCACTCTATATGAAATTGTAAAGCACGACCCAAACACAACGATTAGGATTGTTCCGTGAACCTATTTCAATGGGGAATCTTTACCTCCCATGCTGGTAAAGAACTAAACTGGAAGATTGAATGTGACGCACTCACCGATGAAGATTGGGAATGCCTTGCTGCTATGATTGCCGAACGATGTGAGTTTGGTTCTGTCTATGGTATTCCAAGAGGCGGCACCAAACTAGGTAATGCTCTACAAAAATATTGTAAGAAGGACAATCCATATCGTCTTGTTGTCGATGATGTATATACCACTGGCAAGTCTATGAATGATGTAATGGAGAAAAATGACATTGGTTTCGTCGTCTTTGCTAGGAAGAGGATCGATTTTGATCCTAATAAATATGTCAGGGCTCTATTCACAATGGATGTAGATTGACCGACGAAACATTTAAAGGCATTATGAGTCTAATCATATTGGTGACTATCTTTGGTATGATAGCACTGGCAACCAACTTGACATATTCGGTGTTTCTTTTTCTCTCTATTACGGGACTTATGTTTTGGGTAATCTAAACATTTCATCTCAAAACACAAAGTCTTCAATGCCAGAAACAGGACGAACCTATGTGTGGGTGGAAATGAGCGAAACGTGGGTAGATGTTAGTCCTAAAGAAAAAGACCTAGTAACTTTCATTAAAATAGTAAAAGAGGAAAAAGATGACTGAATCAGTCTCCAAAATCGTAGAGCATGGCTTCTATGCTGGCATATACTGGAGAGAACACTTCTTTTATAAGAAGGGTGATTTTCATAAAGGACATACGCATGAAATAGATCATGCTACCCTCATAGTCAAAGGTTCTGTATTAGTCGAAGTTGAAGGTAAAGAGCCTTTCGTCGCCTCAGCTCCAACAGTTATTGAGGTTCCTAAAGAAGTATTACACAAGTTCACCGCACTAGAAGATGACACGATTTATATGTGCATCTTCTCAACAAAAGATTATGAAGACACATTGTTTAAGATGCCAGACAATCTAAATGATCCTGAAGTAAAGAAGGGTATCATTGAAGCATTGAAAACAAAGTTGTGTAATGATTGTGATGGATGTTATGTCTCTAAGTGAATGATATAAATAGTTTTGCCTTCTAACCAAAGGAGCGGTGTTGAAGAACAAAGAGAAAAAGAAGTATCGGGCTATCTTTATATCAGATGTTCATTTGGGTACAAAATATTCTAATGCTGAAAAGTTATTAGAGTTTCTTAAAGAAACCGAAGCCGATAGATACTACTTGGTTGGTGACATTATTGATGGATGGATGATGCGAAACAAAGTCTATTGGCCTCAGGCACATAACGAAGTCATTCAGTTCTTTCTAAAGCAATCCAAAAAATCAGTAGAAGTCTATTATGTCACCGGCAATCACGACGAATTTCTTCGTGAGTATGCTGGCACCGAAATGGGTAACATTAGACTGGTAAACGAGACTATTCATCATGGAGAGAATGGTAAGAGATATCTTGTAATCCATGGTGATCAGTTTGACCTGATTACAACAAACGCCAAGTGGCTTGCTCTTATCGGTGGTTGGCTGTATGATAGAATGATTGATATCAATAGATATTTACAGAATCTATATAGTTATCTAAACATAGAAGGTTTCTCTCTTTCTGCTTGGGCAAAACACAATGTCAAGGAAGCAGTAAACTTTATTGGTGACTACGAAAAGGTAGTTGCCGACGCTGCAAGAAGAAGATGCGTTGATGGAGTGGTATGCGGCCACATACATCATGCTAATATATCTACTATGAATGATATTGAATACATGAACTGCGGCGATTGGGTAGAATCCTGTACCGCACTTGTTGAACACTATAATGGAAAGTTTGAGATTATAAGACGATGACAAACATTACAATCTTTACCGATGCTTGGGATCCACAAATCAATGGTGTTGTCACTACACTAAAGACAACCATCAAGCATCTTGAGAAACGTGGATATGAAGTAAAGGTTGTTCATCCTGGTATGTTTAAGGTGACAGTTCCATTACAGCCATCGACTGGCATTTACATGCCACTTTTACCTATGGGTATCGCCGATGAATATGTGAAGAATGCAAAACACATTCACATAGCAACAGAAGGAAGCATAGGTCTTGCCGCTAGACATTATTGCAAGAAGTATAAACGACGTTATACCACATCGTTCCATACTAAGTATCCAGATTATCTTTATGAACATGCTTATATACCACCAAGAATTACTGGTGGGTATTTTCGTTGGTTCCATAGAAACAGCGATTGTGTTATGGTTCCTACCCCCGCCATGGTTGATTACTGTGATGCATTGGGTATCAAAAACCTAAAGATATGGTCCCGTGGTGTTGATACTGACCTTTTCAAACCAGATCCAAACTGGCAGAAGATGAAAGCGGAGAAGGTCATTCGTGCAATCTATGTTGGTCGAGTGAGTGCTGAAAAGAACTTAGAAGCATTTCTAAGCATAAAGAATGAAAGTATCGCAAAGTTTATCGTTGGTGACGGTCCACAGTTAGAAGAATATAAAACAAAATATCCAGATGCCTACTTTATAGGCAGAAAAACTCCAGAAGAAATCGCTAAACTACTGCAGGTTCAGGATGTGTTCGCATGGCCATCCATGACAGATACATTTGGACTTGTGGTACTAGAAGCAATGGCGTCTGGTCTGCCTGTAGCAGCATTTGATAATGATGTGAACAGACATATCATAGATATCAAATCAGGTTATCTTACAAAAGATAATCTAGAAGTGGCTATCACAGGCGCTTACCTGTTGAAACGAGAAGATGCAGTAGCAAGAGCAAAGCAGTTCTCATGGGAAGCAGCAACTAATCAATTTGTAGAAAATTTGGTATGAATGAACTTGACGAAATTTTACTGGAACAGTTACACTCAGCAAGAAGAAGAATAAGATTGATAAAGAGATTGAAAAAACTCTTGAAGAATGATAAGGGTCTTATCGAAGGAGAGAAACTTGTTGAAAAGAAAATTAGATTTTTTGAATCAATGATAGAAGACAAATCATTGTTGAAGAAAAAAGTTAAAAAGAAAAAACAAAAAGAGTCGGACTTACTCGCAAGGAATCCTGTATATGAATGGTATAGAAATGTATTTTTGTTCACAACAGTTGGTTACAAGATTGTTTGGGATTCGCTCACCGGGTATATGTCCTTTTTCAAGAAGGATAAGGAGTAAATGGCAGGAGATAGAGCGGCCATATTTGGTCAGTTTATTGAACAGTTAGTCGAAAGCGATGTTGGTGTTCTAGAACGAGAAGAAACATATAGGGTTCTATTAGAAGTTCTAGAGGAGTTTGAGATCAAAGGTATGGAGGGTTATCTAAACATAGATCCCGCCTTTGATGAAGTCTGGAATGATAGATATCCGCCAGAGGTAGAAGCCTACGAAGACTAATATATAGTTGTATGACATGGACATACAACAAAGAACCTCTCACTGAAATACCAGGTGGATATGTGGCGTTTGTTTATCTAATAACAAACACTGTCACTGGTAAAAAGTATATTGGCAAGAAACTGTTTAAGTTTACTCGCAGCACCAAGAAAAAGGGCAAGCGAGTAAAAAAACAGGTTGATTCAGATTGGCTTGATTACTATGGTTCCAACAAAGAACTCCTTTCGCATGTTGATCTATTCGGCAAAGAAAAGTTCACAAGAGAAATCCTCTATCTATGTAAGAGCAAAGGTGAGGCTTCGTATGTGGAAGCGAAGGAACAGTTTGACCGAGATGCTTTGATTTCCGAGGAATACTATAACGAATGGATTATGGTTCGAGTAAGGAAATCTCACATCAAAAAATCTCTTGACATTCCTAAATGATCCTGTTATAGTATAAAGAATGAGGTGTGTATGGCTATCGTAATGTATTCCAAAAATGAATGTTCCTTCTGCGACAAGGCAAGGGAACTCCTAAGATCACAGGGAAAGTTCTTTATTGAATATAAACTCGATAGGGATTTTTCCCGTGAGACTATCAAGGCATTATATCCTAGTGCCAAAACTTTTCCTGTAATCACTATTGACAGTCGTTACATTGGCGGTTATAATGAACTTTCCAAACTACATGAGGAAGGGAAACTATGATTGATAAGTATGCTCTAAAGGAAGACTTAAAGAACGGTGTTGTTACCGTTGTCTTTGAGAAGAAAGATGGAACGGAACGCACTATGCGGGCAACCCTATCTGATTTATATGTTCCGCAGGTACTATCTGAATATGATGGACAGGTAGCAAAGCCTGCTCGGCAGTTGAATGATGATGTTCAATCCGTATGGGATATTGACGCAGGTGGCTGGCGCTCCTTTCGTTATGATTCCGTGAAAACACTATTGAAGGAGTAAGTATGGCACATCCACATAAGAATAGACCTCGCAAGGGTCGTCGTAAGATTGGTTCATCTAAACGAAAAGCCCGTCGTCTCAAGGGAAGAAAGAAGAAGTAATGCCTATTAATCTACCAGAAGGAATCCATAGAATGAAGGGTCTAGATAAAGCTAAGATTATCAATGTGTCTGCCACTTCTGATGGTCTCGATTTCATGGATGGTCTTGCGTTACTATTGATTGGTCTAAAACTGACTGACCATCTCGCCACCTGGACCTGGGTCGAGGTGCTTGCTCCTCTTTGGGGACCATTCATGCTATCATGGTTCTGGCGTCTAGTAAAAAGTTCCTTTTTTAACGATGATGAGGATGAAGAATAATGTCAGTTGATAACGGAATCTATGTTCTATTCACGGATCCTGAAAAGGGTCCTGAGTATCGTGTCGCCTATTCGCATTCCATTGGAAACATCTATGGTGACTGGAATGCTGACAAGGCATTATATGAAGGAAATCTTTCCGCTATCAAGGAAACGTTTGGTGAAAGCCAAGTATTTCATACACTTGGAGAGGCTATTGACTTTGCCGAAACCCTAGAGTATGATATAGGAGAAACTGAGGATGGAATCTGTGTGATCAAAGACTTCAAGGACTATGGGTATATATTCGAGTAACATGGCAACTATCAAGATTATAGGTACAGCAAAAAAGGTTCATACTAGATCAATTCGATCCGCAGCGAACTTTTTTTGTGATCACCTCTTGAAACGCCTAAGTAAAACTGTTTATGTTGAAATCAAACTCAAGAAAAACCTATATAAGAATACTAGATGTTTTGGTTTCGCTACATGGACAGATGACGAAGCAAGGAACCATCGTAGGTTCGAAATAGAAATGGATGCAGACCTTGGACCTGTATTCCTATTTCGAACCCTGGCACATGAACTTGTTCACGTTAGGCAGTATGCTAGAAAACAACTTATAGATATGCAGTATGGTAGTTATCAGAAATGGCATGGTGTTATGTTCAATGAACACATGGTCGAATATAAGAAACTACCATGGGAAATAGAAGCAACACAACTAGAAAAAGAACTCTACAATCTCTGGAAAGAACATCTTGAAAGACAAGGAGAAAAAGGTGAAAAAGTCGGCTACCGTAAGACGACCTAAGTTTGCAGATGAAAAATATCTGGGTCCTGAGCCCACAGTCACCGAAGATGCCACGCAGGGCGATATGGCCAGAGCATACACATGGTTCAACTATTTCTATAATAGTGAGGACGCCAAGAACTTCACAATCTCCTACCTTAAGCATATCAAATATAACAAAGACATCATCACAAAACTCTCCAAAGTAAATGCCATTAATCTTCATAACATCGGTTGGAACTTTCGCTTGCTCCACAATGGTAGCGATTTACCTAACGGTGTGTGGGATCGTTGCATTACCAGAGTCAACGAATTGGCTGCAAATGTTGCAGATGACACTGAACAAGTCACTGAACAAGTCATCAAGGTCGTATCGATACAAGACCGTATTAACAATAAGGCATCCGACTTGATCGGTGAGTTAGAGGAACAACTGGATGTCTTCTTTCAAGAAGGAGTTATTCAGTTCGATGTTAAGAAGTGGTCCCTTGAGAAGGGAATTAAACCGCAAATTGCGAAGAGGATTGCAGAACACTTCCGTCCTCAATACGAAGAAATCACCGAAGCCCAAGCGGGTAAAGACCCAGACCTTGTGGAAGCGTATAAGGGTTGGCGTAAGCCAGTTCTTAAAATCATGGCGCTTTTCATCAAGCGAATAATCGATCATATGGTAGAACTGGATTCTGCTGGTCAGACTATTCGCAAGCCACGTAAGAAGAAGGTAAAGCCGGCGAGTGTGCTGGTTGCTAAGATGAACTATCTGACTGGCAATGATGAATACAAGAGTGTCGATCCTAAGGAGATTATTGGTGCTTCGCAACTTTGGGTTTTCAATGCTAAAACTCGCAATCTTTCTGTGTATAATGCCGTGGGTAATTCGGGCCTTTCTGTCCGAGGGTCTACGCTTACAGGATTTGACGAGGCAACTTCGATTACAAAGAAACTCCGTAAACCAGAAGCGGTAATCAAACCTCTTCTCGAAGGTGGTAAAATCTATCTTCGTAAGGTGATGGAGAATATCAAGACCGCAGAACAAAAAGCAACTGGTCGTATCAATGTCGATACGATTCTATTGAGAGTAGTAAAATGACCATACATGACGCTATATGGCTATGGATCTATACAGGTATGGTAGTAGGAGCAGCATCATTGTTGCTTCTACTATATCTAATGTTATTCAACAATAAGGAATAGACAATGGAATATGATGATGTGAGAAAACAATATAGACAACTGAATGATGTGTGTCCAGATGTTCTAACGTTTTTCAATCACGGTTACTCTTCTGATAACAATTTGTATGGACTTGATTCAGACTATTTCAATGGTTATCAGAAGTCTTTATATCATCATCTTCTAAGCAATTTGGTAACAGAGAATAAGAATATTCTAGATATAGGTTGTGGTCGTGGTGGTTCAGTAAACCTGTTCAAAACACATAACTATGCCTTTGCTGACGCAACTGGTATTGATATAAGCGAAGATAATATCTCCTTCGCACAAAGAGTTTATCCAAACAATTCATATGTCTGTATGGATGCTCATAGTCTGATGTTTAACAATTCCACATTCGATATCGTGACAAACGTGGAATCATCTCATTGTTACTCTGATCCAAAATTGTTTCTGACGGAAGTTCGGCGTGTTTTGGCATCGGATGGCGTCTTTGTGATGGCGGATACGGATGTCTTTATCGAAAAGTATCTACCAACAAGTCACTGTCCATTTTTCTATATCGATAGAGAAGATATCACATCGAATGTGTTTGAAGCATGTATTAAGATGGGAGAAAGATTTCTTACCATGGAAAGTTCTCCTTTCCGAGACAATATGCTGTATATAACAGAGAAGGCCGCTCATTACTATGCTAACAGGATATGGACTTATGTAAAATATACCTGTTATAATGACAAGAGCGTTTTTAAGGAAAACCTATGACAGATAAAGTAATCGAGTTTCCAAAGCATAAGGTTGTTAGAGAGGTTCCGGAAGAGCATAAGATTGCCCGACAAGCAAAGGCAGATCAAAAGTTGGCGGATGCCATTGTTGATGATACTGTAGGTTTGCTGATCACGGAACTTGACAACTGTTTTGTGGAAGTGGAAGATAAACAGTTTGCTAGGGACTTTGTCCTTGTTGCTGATTCCCTCCGTGCCTGTGTATATCGTTCCTTTGGTATTGATCACCATCTTCACGACTTTGTGGATAACAATGTGAAACTGATCGAGGGCGATATCAATTCCATGACCAAAGATGAAATCAAGGAAAAGATCGAAAAGATAATGCAGGAACTATCTGACGCAAAAGAAAAGATTGACACCGAAGAGGAAGAGTGATATACTTTATATTCACTCAATAAAGGAATTATTATGTCTTACATGCTGATAGACCTTAACCAGGTCCTAATCTCAAATCTAATGCAGCATCTAAAGTTTGTTACCAAAGAACATGAAATGAGCGAAGACCTTATTCGCCATATGTGTATCAATACAATTCGATCCAATGTGAAGCAGTTTCGGTCAAAGTATCCGAACGTTATTCTTTGCTGCGATTCCAAGCACTATTGGCGTCGAGATGTTTTTCCATTCTACAAGGCACATCGTAAGCACGACCGAGAAGCATCTGGTCTGGACTGGAACATGATCTTTGAGGTGCTTAATCGACTTCGTGATGACCTTCGTGATAACTTTCCTTATAAGACGCTAAATGTCGAGGGTGCCGAAGCCGACGATGTTATTGCGGTTCTAACGGCACGACTTGCTCCGCATGGTGGTATTCTCATTCTATCATCGGATAAGGACTTTGCCCAGCTACAGAAATATCCAAACGTCTCACAGTATAGTCCTATTCTAAAGCGGTTCATTAAGATTGATGATCCACAGACTTTCATTCGTGAGCATGTGATCAAGGGTGATCGTGGTGATGGCATTCCAAACTTCCTATCACCAGATAACTGCTTTGCTGCCGGTGATCGTCAGAAGCCAATCAGTAGCAAGAAACTGACAGAATGGCTCCAGCAGGATGCATCCAAGTTTTGTACCACCGACGAAATGCTTCGTGGTTATAAGCGCAATCAAATGCTAGTAGATTTTGACTATATACCTGACGACATTCAAAAGAAGATCGTTACAGCCTTTGATGAAGCAAAGCCTGCCACGAAAGAAAAGATGCTGAACTATTTCATTAACAAAGGACTCAAGGCAATGATTGAGTCGATCGGAGACTTTTAATGGCTATTAAAAATGTGTATGAAGTTTTTGATGATTTCAAATCCGCAAAAACAAAACAGGAAAGAATTGATGTTCTTCGGAAGAACAAAAACTTTGCTGTCCTAAGTATCTTACAGGGTGCGTTTTCGCCTAATGTTAAGTTCGTTATCAAAAAGATTCCTGATTATAAGAGTGAAGATGTTCCTCCTGGCATGTCTTATAATCATATCAATGATGCCTTACAGAGAGTATATCTTTTTGTGGAAGGACATCCACGCTGTCCGCCTGCGCTAACAGATAGCCGCAAGAGTGAACTGTTAATTCAGATTTTGGAGTCACTAGAGCCTAAAGAAGCGGAAGTTTTTGCCAGTATGATCAAAAAGGATTTGAAGATTTCTTATCTAACACCAGCACTAGTTAACGAGGCATTTCCTGGCTTGCTGCCAGAGTAGAAAGGTAAAACACAAGGGTATTGCCATGAAGAACAAATCTCCTAGTTTTAAAAATGATCCTCTATATGCCGAACTCTTTGAAGAGGATAGAAAGTATGGTGGTAAGCGTCTTGAACGACCACAATCGGAGATAAACAAAAAGCGTCCACTTAAAAATCTGAAAAAGGCTTGGATGGAGCATACCGAGGACTTTGACGAAGTGGATGACTTTTACGAGCATTAGTCTAGTAGTCTACTAGAGTTATAGATTTATGGGTATGTAAACGGCTAAGGTCAGGGTGCGACATCCTGTCGCAGTCGTTTACATACCTTTTTTATTGACTTGTTCCATTCCTTATGCTATATTAAGGACATGATCAAAAAGCGCAAGTCCCGTTCCGACCGTAAGCATGTCATCTATTCGCTGTCTGTAAACGGACTCGAATATATCGGCGTGACGTATGTAGACAAGTCGGCTGTATCTAAGTCGGTGATCCGTCGCTGGCAAAAGCATGTCCGTCGTGCCCTGACCGAGGGCCGTGACTGGGCTTTGTGTAAAGCAATCCGCAAGTATGGTCCAGACGCCTTTGAGGTGTGCTATTATGAAGTGGTGCGTGGCAAGTCCGCCGCCCATATCCGTGAGCGTGAGCTTATCCGTGACCTCTCTCCTGCCCTTAATACGGATGTCCGATAATGATAAACGAAACCTTCCTTGATCTTATCAATATGCATGACCTTGACCGTAAGGTTGTCTGTAAACGGGCCATCGAAAGCCTTAGCCCACGTTTACAATTAGTCGCCATTCGTCGTTTCTACCAGAACCAGACTACCGCTGCCATCGCTGAGGAGCTTGGCCTGTCGCAGGGACGGGTTTATCAGTTAGAAAGAAAGCTGGTCTGGAAGATACGCCGGAGCCTTGAGCTTGGCAATATGTGAGGTGCGACAACCTGTCGCAGTTGTTTACAGTTGACTCTTTCGTTCCAGTGTGCTAATATATTCCCATAATCGTGAAAGGAAACAATATGTCAAATCCTCGTTTTGCTCCTAAGAACCCCAACGGTAAAGATACCGCTAATCTCTTCGCCCTTATTCGTTGGTTTGAAAACGGTGGTAAAATCACCAAGGTAAAATCGTCCAAGCGTCCGAAGCGTGGCTTCACGGTCGGCAAATCTGTCAAAACGGGAGACAAGTAATGGAAGTTTTCGTTCTCTTCGGTTGCATCGATTATGAAGGTGATTATATGCTCGGCGTTTATTATTCGCTGGCAGATGCTCAATCTGCTCTGGTCGATTTTGAAGGTGAAGCGTATGGTCGTTATATTATCTCTCGCCGTGTAGTTGGTGCCCGTGCCGACGAAGACTTTCTCGGCAAGTCGATTGTATATGATACGGATGAACTTGGTCAGGAGGCTGCATAATGTCCGACGTTATTCTCTTTATCGTTCTGTTCGGTGCTCCTATATCTCTTGCGCTTGTCGCTATTCTAACGGAGGTCTGATATGACAGTTTTCTATTCTATCTATCATGATGGTCAACGTGGTTATTCTGCTATCACCTGGCTTCAGGATGAAATTTATCCCGATGCTGATATCTCTTATTGGGTTGTTCCTGGAACCTTGGAGGACGAAAATGAACTATTCGCCTTTTCTCGTCCGTTGTAGAAAGACTGGTATACTCTATTCTCCGCAAGTAGAGTTTAACAGACTTCTTCGTAAAAATGCGGATGTTTTTATTCGTCTCAAATA
>Ga0208084_1000358_pt1 | contig 11132 bp, 17 predicted proteins | sample LakMenEpi14Sep09_FD_150698 | JGI IMG/M metagenome (GOLD analysis project Ga0208084, IMG submission 150698) | Freshwater microbial communities from Lake Mendota, WI - 14SEP2009 deep hole epilimnion (SPAdes) | ecosystem: Environmental > Aquatic > Freshwater > Lentic | place: Lake Mendota, Madison... | reverse complement strand
TAGGGAAATCCTTGCTATCGACTTCCCTAGAGCCCGGATAACCCTTGCTTGCCAATGGTACGAGGACCATCGAAGCCGGATCCAAGTCAGACTACCCCTGGAAATTAGGGATAAATCAGGGGGAATCAGTCTATATCAGGCTAACTGGGATATCGGCTACTGGATCCAAAAGTGGAGAGGCGGCAAACTCTCTATTGAAGATGCTGATCACTTTATCTGTGGGCAGTTGGATCCATTGGTAGCAGTTTTTGACGATTCACAGCAGTTAGGGAGGGCAGCATGAAAAATCTGGAAAAGGAACTCAAAGACCTTAAAGCCCAGGTCGATCAACTGGTCAAGGTTCACCAGGCGTTAGGCTTGCCTACCTCCCCCTGGGTGAGTCCCCAACAAGCAGCCCAGTTAATGGGGGTGAGTCGATCACGGGTGACCAGCGAGATAGCTAAAGCCGAACATGCCAGGATCCACGGGCTAAGGTTTGATCTAACCTGGGGCATCCATTACCGGAAAAACGGCGATCACTGGCAGGTGAACCCGGTTGAGTTTGAAGCGGTGGTATTTCTTCCCCCAGAGCAACGCCCCTATATCGAACTACCCTGACTGTTTGCCCTCCTCCATATCTGTTCATGCTGGAGCTGGTCTATCGCGGCGTGGTAGGTCGCAGAGTGAACCGCTACGCTGTGACCCATCCACCGGGCTGCAATACTATCAGGAACCCCCATCACCGCTGACCTGATCGCCCAAGCATGGCGAAGGGCATAGGGGTGGTGGGGGATTTTAAGGTTTGCGCTGATTCGTTGCCCCAGCTCCCTGTTATTCCGGCCTTCAATGCGAATATTAGGGAACTTGATTTGATCTAGATCAAACAGCGATCGCCATTTCTCAGGCAATGGCCAAACATCGCGGCGGCCTGTCTTGGAATCCTCCAGAATCGTTATTTTGCCGGTTTGAGGGTCTAACCCTTGGGAAGCAAGCTTAAAGGCTTCATGGGGCCGTAGCCCGTAGGTAGCAAGCATCCCATACACCCATTGCCAACCAGGGGTACTGATAGCTTTCCAAGTCGCTTCTATCTCTTCATCGCTGGGTATATCCTCAGGGCTTAACGGGGTTGGCCTGTAACGACCCTTGATGCCACTAAAATCAACCGTTATCCCCGCCTGCTTGGCAACCTGTTTGAATACCATGCAATCGTTATTTCTGGTCCAGGTGTTGGGCTGGCTGCGGCTCAAAACATGGGCGATCAACATCTCTTCAGTTAGCAGTTTACTGGGTAACGACTCCAGGGGTTCTCGATAGTTCGACTCAAAAGACGTAGCGCTGATCGTACTTTTCTTAATATTGGCAAGCTCTTGAGCCCAATCGATAGCAGTTTTAGGCTCTACCATCGGATCAAGCCAAGTAGGCCAGGAAAACCGATCCAGATTCAAATCCGACTCCAGGCGTTGAGCTTTGGCAAGGGCTACCTTGACCCCCTCTGGATTGGCAAAGATACCCAGGGCTATAGTTTGCTGGCGGTTACCTCTCCCCTCCCCTGGCTTCTTAGGCAGGGATCCACGTAAAGAAAGTTTATGGCCCCTACGGCAAATCTTGACGCGATTCAATCCCTGGTTGGCCTGCTCAATAGCCTGATCGACCTTATCCATGCCAAAAACCTGATCTAGTTTTGATCTAGTTTTTCATGTAGTTAAGTCATTTTTAGTTCAAAAAGTTAATTCAAATGTTCTGGTTCAGTTTTTTATGAATCGATGCTAGCCTTGAAATGCCTACGGAGAGGGAGGGATTCGAACCCTCGGTCCTTTGGGGACACCCGATTTCAAGTCGGGGATATTAAGCCTTGAAAGCCTTGCCAGTCAAGAGATTCCAGGACTCACCTAAAAAACTGATCTAATCTTGATCTACATCCAAGGGGTAAAGAAAAAAACAGAAATCTGCTCAACATGCTCAACAAATAGATACCCAGGGGGCTATAACCCTTTATTTTCAATGCTTTTACCCTGTTGAGCACTGCTCAACATCTGCTCAACATTTGCTCAACATGTTCAACATCCTTATATACCAAGGGTTTCAGGCTTTCCCCTTGCTACGGTGGTATCTCCCTATCCCCCAGGTGGTGGCCCTGGCTGGTGGGCATCATCCCCAGGTGGTTTCCAATTCCCCATAGAACCCGATCATCCCCGCTGGCGGCGGCTGCAAAGCTTGAAAGGCTTACAAACAGTGTTATCCTCTTGAACCCCCTGAGCTACACTTGTCATACAAGCGTAGCTCAGAGGGTTTAGGGGGCTCAGGGGCTATCCCATCACCCCAGGCGATCAACCATGCTCCATTTCCCAGATGGGGGCATGATGATCCATGGATCAGTTACGGATCATAAACCTGATCTACCCAAAACCCTTGCCCTACCTGGGTTTGAGCATTGTAAAAAACATAGATCACTTATGACCTGATGTTTTCGTGATCCATGGATCACTTGTAGATCACTTATGTGATCCACTTAAAAGCCTTGCCCTGTATGGGTTTGAGTAGCATAGTGATCTATTGATCCACTTTTTCCCAGATTTTTTTCTTTCAATGGGTGTTATTTTTACCAGGGCAAGCAAAAGATTATTATTCGTCAATTTAAGACCGATAAGTCTAAGAGTGAGATTGATAGATAGTTAGTCCATTAGTAGTCCATTGCCCTGATCTAGCTTTTTGAAAGCCTTGTAAACAGGGCTTTTCAGGATCGGATTAGTTGCAATATCAGCAACTATTCAAAATGGACTAATCGCCCAAAGCTTTACAGGGCAAGGATTCTAGGGTTTTGCTAGGATAGAAGGGCCTGGATTAGCAGGATGCCCCTAGGGACGATGCAACGAACGCCAAAAAGGATGCGTTATGTCTTTGCTAGAGTCCGATATTTCCCAGATTGAGACAATTATTTCTGAACAGTTAGGGAAAGCCCTAGATTCCTTCCTGAAAGAATCGGTGGCCCCTATGGTTTCCGGTGCAACGAAGCGCGCCTTATCAGAGGCGCCCCAGGTCACAGAAGCCCAACTCAAGGAACAGTTAGAAGCTTTTAGGGCATCGATTGCCGATCCTGGTGACCTGGTGAATCATGCCGTTTCTCAGGTCTTAGAACGACTATCGACCGTAGACGATGATCAGTACCCAGGAGATAACACCGTGGATGTAGAAGCTATTTCGGCGGCCATTCAGGCCAAGTTGGGGAAGGAGCTGGAGAACGAACGTAAGCTCCTGGAATCTGAACGTAAGGCCAGGGCAGAGGCCGAACTAAAACATAAGCTTGTTACCCGTGATCGTGGGTTTGTGGAAGCTTTGATCAAGTCTGGCAAGGTGGCCCCTGATATGGCTGACATTGCCCTGGATATTGCGTTGAAGAAAGGGTATATCCTCCCATCAGAGGATGAGTCTAGCTTTGAGGTTGAAGAGCCGGATCGGTTTGGTTTAGGTACTGAGAGGAAACCGGCATTAGAGAAGCTAGAGGACATTTTGAACCGGCCAGAGATGCAATATTTCAGACCGGCCAGGGCTGGCACTGGTACGGGCTCAACCCCAGGCCAACGGGTTAATCAGGGCATGGGGGCAGGGTTTCAGGTCTTATCTAGTACTGACCCCGAGGATATTAAGGCTGAGGATTTGTTGAGGGCTTACGAGTCAGGTAACGGGGATAAAGTGTTTGCAGACTTAAGGCTTTTACAATCAAGTTAGTAGCCGAATAAGGGAAGCCTTTCCCCCCAATTAAGGGGGGAATTTTTTTGGCTATTGGTTGGGGGGTTTAGAAAGCCTTTTGGCTATCCTTGCGGCTTTCTGAGCCAGACTGATTTCCTTGGGTTTAAATCTATCCCATTCCCTCCCGTTGCTAGTGATGACTATTTCGGTCTCTGCGATAGCTGGGCTATCCGTGTTGGGGTCAGTCTGGATCCGCTTTGATAGGTTGTTGCAATCTTCCAAGCTGGATAGTTCTATCTCGATAGCATCATCCTTGGGCCTGACCTTTGGATCCATCCCTCGGGTGATATAGGTTATCCAGCCCAGGTCATCTCCGGTTATGCGTTGCATAGTCGTTTCCTCGTAAGGTTTGCGGTCCCCTCGCTATCGCTGTGGGGTGGCGGCGGTAGGTGCTAGTCTGGCCAGTCAGAGCTAACCCATCCATCGGTAGGGCAGAGATATCCTGTCTTTTGGCGGGGTTCTGGCTCCGGCTGGCGGCTTAACCGGCTCTCCACTTCGGTTATGCGATCGTCAATGATCGGGTGGTAGCTGGGCAGTAGGTTGGGCTTAAGCTTTGCCCAGGATATTTTGAGGTAGTTCAGACATCCCCGACTTGGCAAAGTGGCCCCAGGCGCTAGCCAGTTGTCTAGGGTTTGTCTGATTTGAGGTGCGGTCATGCTCATGAGTGTTTCTCCGTGGTAATGGTGGGTAGGGGTAGCTGACCCTGGGGGATACCCAGGGTCTAGCGGGGTCTATTCGTCGTCGTCAGGGGCGTCTAGAAGGGCTTCTAGCTTGATCCACGCCTTATTGAAAGCGTCTATAGCCTGTGGGGTCTTTGCTCCCCATAGCTGGGCTTGCTGCCCTGATACAGGGCCTACAGGCTCATCAAAGAGGAAAGGTACTCCAAGCTGATGTACCGCTCCCTCGCTATCCCGAAAGCTATTAAATAGCTCGACAGCGCCTATAATTGCCCCCCTCACAATCCGATCCCTTGGGATCCCGGCTTCCTGGATCACATAGTCGGATTCCTTGGATAGGCCAGCGTGTACCAGGAAAAATCCTCGGTAGCTTACAGTCCTGGATCTGAATTCCTCCTCCTTCTCCCCAATACAGATCAGATAAGCCCAGGGGAAATGCAGGGTCATGGCTCTGAGCCATTCGGGATGCTGTCTTTTGATCATTGGAATTTCTCCTAAAGGAATGGTGAATTAGCCCTAGATACGGATCCAGGGCTATGGGTACGGTCTAGCGTGTGATCCGATTGACCTCGATAAAGAGGCTTGCCGCCGTGCTGTGTAGAAGCTCTGGTAGGGCTTGTAAATCCTCGGTCGAATACTCAGAAGTCCAGATTTCCTTTGCCTTGCCGATACAAGCCCGATAACGATTTCCCACACGCTCTAGAGTCTCTAGATAAGCCTCTCTGGCATTAGCAGGGGCCTGATGGCTGGGGGCCTGGGTAGGGGCTACCGTGGGGGCCTCTACGGGCTCAATAAGCTCGATATCGTAGCTGGGCTGACCCTTGGTATTGGTAGTCGGTACTAAATAGACTTGCTGATCACGGTCAAAGCTTTGGGCTTGATCTGGGGTCATTGACCGCCATACCTTGCCATTTGGTAAGCCCTCCCCCTCGAATAGGACGGATTGGTAATTATTGTCATTAAATTGACTTTTCTTAATCTGAGAAAAAGCGGCTACGGTAGCCAGAATTTTGTTAGAAGCTGATCGGATTGTGGCCATGATTTTGAATCCCTAAATACGGTGAAGGTAGGTATTTGGGGGCCTAGATGACCCCCTGGGCTCTAAAATTCGTCTACAGGGGGATGACAGGGGATAAAGTCATAAACAAATTTCTCGGGGAATCGCTCAGCAGCTTCCTTAAGAATTTGATTACGGGTATTAAGCCCCAGGTAAGAATCCTGAATTTCGACCTTAAAGCTATCGACTACAAATTCCAGGGAGAATCCCCCATCGGGGTAGGTAATCGTCTCGTAGCCGCCGACCGTGACTTTGTACCAAAGGGTATTTTTGGCGGTAGCAGGGAAATCAAAAGGCTGTAGCATATTGGAATCCTCGTAAGGGATAAATTCCCTGCCTAGACGTTTTCCAGACTCTCTAGGCGGGGATTTGATTGGGATTGCTCCCTCTCATGCCTCTAAATGTACCGTAAAGTTCTTTACGCTGTCAAGGGGTTTACGAAAAGAAATTTACGCTATAGTCTTGGTATAAGTTCCTTTATGGGAGAGATACCAATGTCTAGAGTTGCTGACCTTAGGAAGGCTAAAGCCCTTACTCAGAGGGAACTAGCTGACCTAGTTGGGGTCACTGAGACCACTGTTAGGAACTGGGAGAATAACCGCTCCGGGGTTGATTGGTTTGAGCGGATAGCCAAGTTATGTCAAGCCCTGGAGTGTTCACCCCAGGATCTGGTTAAGTACGTTGACCCCATGCAGGAGGGCTGACCTATGCCTAAACCGTATTGGGACGAAGATCGGCAAAAGTGGATGGTTGACGATCACGGTCGGGCTAGGGAAGCCACGGCTGAAGAGATAGAGGCAATGGCCCAGGGTTTTCAGGAGGGCTGGTGATGGCGAAACAGCTTTATCGGTTCTGGGATTTGGTGGTCTATGTTGGCCAGTATTGGCGGGTGATAGGCCACTACCCTGATGGCGGGCTGTATCTGCGGTCCCCAGGTTGGGAGCATAGTCAGGGCTGGTGGGGAATAAATGGCTATGGTTACCCTATCCAGGTTGCCACGGTGGCCCCTACCGCCTCTCCCATGCTTTATCACGCTTAAGTTGTTGAGGTGAAATTATGGCTATGGACCCACGGGAAAAGAAACTACGGCAAGATACCCGCCAATGGTGGAATACATTGGACCAGTCCAGTCAGCAGCAGTTCAACGATCTAGTTGCTGAGCAAGGCTTGTCAAAACCAAGAATAGAAAGAGAGAAGGTTCGTATCTACATAAAGGTGGAATCAGGGGAATCGTTCTCCGATATCTTGGATCAGCGTCGACTTCGAGCTGCTAAACAAGCGGCGAATGAAGAGGAAAGGGAGCGACAACGGTTAGATATGCAGGCAGCCTACCAGGAAAAAAGACGGTTAGCGATGGAAGCCTTATCCAGGGGTGAACCCATCCCCTCCCACTACCGTCCCCAAGGCGGGAATTGCTTTTGCTGCAAACGTCCGTTAAGAGATCCTGTCTCTGTTCGTTGGGGCATTGGTCCTGATTGCATGGCAACCCTGGAATTGGTTGGGGGAAACTTTACCCCACAAATGGTTGAGCAAGCAAAGAAGATTTACAAGGCAGAATATCAGGACCAACAAAAGAAAGCCTTGCCTATTGCATAGCGATCGATCCCGGTCCCCAAACAAAAACCCCTGGCCTGGTGGCTGGGGGTTCTTTGCTTTGGTAGTGGTGATGGGTCACTGGTTGCATGGTCCCAGGTAGGAAACCTTGAGGACAGGTATCTGTTTCTTTGACCTGGTATCGTGCCATCGGGTGACGGGTATTTGTCTCTCGATAACCTGCCATTTGTGGCCCTTATGGATCACTATGTCCCCTAACTGGGGGGTGTCGTAATAGCTCACACAAAAGACCCCATTAATGGCTGATACCTCAGTAGCAGTTAACTGTTCTTTGGCGCTATCTGGTAGGGCGAAATCTACCATATAGGCGGCGGTAGTCTTGTGAACTGTGATCGTGGTAGCGGTCTGATTTTGTAGGTCGAATTTAGCCATGGGTGGAGTCCTAAAAATTGTTTGGTGAACTGTGACGGGTTGGGCTACTGTGACGGGTCACAGTTACTGTGACTAACTGAGACAACTGTGACGGCGGGGTTTTTGCTCCTCTGTCACGGTAGTCACAGTAGTCACAGTTGATCGGCGGGTGGCTCATTCGTACTCGTTAAAGCCAACTTTTTTAGCCTGAAAAAATAGCTGACTGTCCTGTTAGGGTTGAGCCTTTCTTGTGTCTCAATGACATGGGTATTCACCAGGGCGTAGATAACCTGTCTGGCGGCTTCCCGGTCGGTAGTCTGGTTAAAGAGCATGGCGGTTAGATCCCGCAAACTTACCCATTCATCCCCGGCAATGGATAGCCTTTCCATGATCTTTTGTTGGATCTTGTCAGCATCATGGCGGGGCATTTCTCCCGGTTCATCCTGTGGACGTTCCTGGCCATTGTGAGAGCTGTTTTCTCCATCAATAGGCACAACTACCGGGGCGATCTCTGGGGCCATTGCTGGCGGTGCTGGTGACGCCTGGAGGATGTTTAGTAAGTAGTCCTGGGTAAGCCAAGCTGGCCAGGTTACCTCGGCAACGCTTCCATCAAGCCAGGTGATCGACGCTTTCCCGGTGGGGGCCATAGTCCCGAATACGTCAACGGCTTCCCCAATGGTTTCTACCTTGACGGTGCTATTCCTGACGGTGGTCAGAATGTTGGCTACCCCAGGGTAGAAAGCACTCTGGTCCCCATGGGCGATCAGGATGGGGAAGTACTGGTGTTTGGTGGCCTCTCGCAACAGCGATCGCAAGCTACCCTTTAGCAGCTCCACATCCTGGAAGGCATCGTACCCCCCAAACTCATCCCAGACTACGGTCTGGTTAACCTGCTCCCCCTGGTCGATCCTTGCCTGGGTGTTCACCCATAACGACTCTATCGCTGGGTAATCTTTGGCCCCGGTGCTGCTATAGCCCACGGGGGCCAGGATGGCGGGTACTGGGTTGTCCTGCTCCCGGTGCGGGGTGGCCCATGCTGCACTATGGCCCGGTAGCAGGGTCATCCGTAGCAGGGTTAACCGTTGGGCAAAGGTGCTTTTACCGGTCCTCTGGAGTCCTACCAGGCGGATCGGCGGTGCTTTGACCAGGCGTAGCAGATCGGGGGCTTCTGCCTTTAACCGGGCTATCAACTCCTCCCGGCCTGGGTAGGTGGTGGTGGTGGTGGTAGCGATCGCGGGTGGGTTGCTGGCCAGCTCCTGGCCATGGTGGGGGACGGCGGTGGTCTCCACCGTGGGCACTAACCCCCATGCGGTTAAAAGCTCCTCCAGGCGTTCTAGGGGCAGCTTTACATCGGTCTTATCCTCTGGGTTAATCCAGCAAACTACCTCCCCAAAGGGAGCCAGGGGATGTTTGTCTGTGCCCTTAAAGTAAACCGTGTCCACTTGGCCCACCATGCTTTCTATGGCCCGGTTGATGGCGGCTACAGGGTAGAGGCGCTTAAGCTCTGCCCTGACTTCATTGATGCTGGGGTGCTTCGGTGTAGAGGCGTTTAGGATGGCCTCTAGCTGGTCTGAAGTTTCCCGGCTGCGGAACTTGCCTACCTCATCCCAACAATAGGCAGCAATGCCCACCAGGGCGGCAACACTGGCGATAGGCAGGGTGGCGGCAAAGGTATAGACGACTGCCAGACCACCCCCCACTACTACAGCTTTTTCGACAATCCCTCCCCCACTGGGGCGGATCATCGGTTCTGACTTGCGCTTAGGGGTTAGCTCAGTTAAAGCCATAGTGCTACTCTCCATAATGACGACCAGACTGGGGCACAGGGCGGAATACAGCGGCAAAGCTTAGGGCGGCTGTCACCAGGCATTCAAGGGCTAGGGAGTCCACCAGGACAGCAGTTAGGCTGGCGGTGCCTTGGCGGGCGGTCCAGATAATCCACCCCTCCAGGGCAAACGCCAAGACACTGAACACCATCAAGGTTCTAAGGTTCTTATCGCTACTGATCGAGTTGTGGCGGGTCACCAGAGCCCTGACCTCAGCGCTATCGCTCCCATCGGTGGTTAAGGTCTTGCGGTAGCGGCGGTTAGCCCTGAGCTGGTCCACCATGCGGGTGATGGTCTGGGGATGGAACCATAGCAGGGTAGGTAATGACTGAAGGATGGTCAGGACTAGCAAAACCATTAGAACGATCAGCCCTGTCACTATCCCGGCAATCTGGCCACAGCCCCCAGCAATAAGCCCGCCGATCAACGGGGTTGCTCCCATAGGTCCACAAACGGCGGCAATCTGGCCTAGTCCCCAGGCGGCAAAGGCATCCTGGTAAAGCCCTAGTGCCCTGTAGAGAAGGAACATCCCAGCCATGCCAGCGGTGGCATAGACGGGATACCTCAGCCATGCCAAACCACCAGGGCGGCTCCCTCTGGTGGTGGTGTCATTGTGCTTTCTGGTCTCTGAGTATTCCATGGCTTATTGAGCTCCGGTTAGGTTGTAGATAACTTGGGCGCGTTGCTGCATGGCCTGAGCTTCCTGGGCAAACCCACCGGCGATCAGGGCATCCCGGATCTTGGGGCTGGTCCCAATCAACTCGGCAATCATCCCGGCTTCTACCCTGAAAATGCTCCCGTCAGTTGAGCAAACATACCCACCGGCGATCGGTGACCCCTGCGGGTTGGCGGTGGTGATGCTCATGGGGTCAACGGCGGTATCCCCCACGGCAAAGTTAGATGTGCGGGTGCTACCAGAGATAGCCTGAGCAATGCAACCCTGATCCTGGTAGATGGCCTCTGCCCTAGCCTGGGCCTCCTTCCCGGCTTGATCGGCCTGTCGGGTGGATTGGGTTTGCTGCCAACGGTCAGCCCCTCCAGTGGCCAGAGAAGCGGCAATCACGGCTATGCAGCCGCCGATAATCAGGCTGGTCCTGTTTTCGGCAAAATCGAAATCTCTAGTCATTTGTGGGTGTTCTCCTGGGTGGTGGTATAGGCGTTTACTGATGCCAAAGCGCAGCGAAATGGATCAAGGTAAGTGAAATTAGGCTGAGAAGCCGAATAAGGCATCTGGGTTAGTTTGTGGACTAACCGGGTTTGACTGTCGGGTTTGACTGTCGGGTTTGACGGGTTTGACTACCGGGCTAACCGGGCTAACCTGATCCACTGGGGCGATAGGAGCGTTCTCCAGGTTTGGCCCCCAGGCGGAAATCATCAAGTCACGGATGACAGCGGCGGTACTGCAACCTTGGGCGATAGCAACGCCTTCTAAGACAGTGGCAAACTTGCCAACCATGGCAGGGCGGATGGTTACACTAGGCATTTTGCATTCCCTCCAGGGCAAAGAATTGGGGATTAGGAGCAACGATATAGCGGGGGTTTTCTGCTACAAAGGGGGCAAACAGGGGAGCACTCCCACCCACTACCAGGATCTGGGCGTATTGGTTCTGAATCGACTTCCAGCGGGTGTTGATGTCACTGCGGATGCTATCCACCCATTGCAGTAGCAAAGAGTTATAGGCGGCCTTGAAATTCACCGCATGGACGGCAAAGGAACCATCAGCGATCGCGTCAAGGATCTGGCCCTCACAACCCAATAGGCCCACTTCAGCAGCAATCTGGGCGGCCAGGGCGGATGTACCGCCATCTAAGACCAGTTCATAGTCCCTAGCGATAGTCCCGTCAGGGGTGAACAGTCGAGCGATCGCCGTCCCCCCTCCT
>Ga0208084_1000356_pt1 | contig 11210 bp, 18 predicted proteins | sample LakMenEpi14Sep09_FD_150698 | JGI IMG/M metagenome (GOLD analysis project Ga0208084, IMG submission 150698) | Freshwater microbial communities from Lake Mendota, WI - 14SEP2009 deep hole epilimnion (SPAdes) | ecosystem: Environmental > Aquatic > Freshwater > Lentic | place: Lake Mendota, Madison... | reverse complement strand
AGAAGATGCCATTTCCCGGCATCACTGTTCAACACGTCAAAGAAGCACTACCAGGGTTAATCGCAGAATGAGCAAGTCAGCACTAAAGAAGTTTAAGAAAAACGATTATTCAGATCACGAAGAATTTCATGACGATCCTCGTGAACGCGAGAACAAACGTAAGGCTAAACGAGTTGAACGTGCCTTACGTACAAAAGATATCTCTGCTCTAATTGAAGACGATGAAGATTTTATTGACGATATCTCTCAAGATATTTGGAGAGATTGATGCCAACATATAAGTTTTTAAATAATGAAACTGGTGAAGAGTATGAAAACTTTATGTCGATATCGGAACTTGATGCATACTTGCAAGAAAATCCGCATATCACTCAACTCGTAAATGGCGCTCCTATGATCCATTCTGGCAGAGGCATGGGTAAACCCGATCAAGGTTTCCGTGATCTGTTAAAACATATGAAGAAGGGAAATAATAAAGGTATTACGAGGAGCACTATCAACACATTCTAAGGGGTAAAATGGAAGAAGAACATACAACAAAGAGATTAACCCGTAAAGAAAAAAGACTTCTTCGCCAACAAGGAAAACCTGTTAAAGAAAATTATCAAGAAAAATTAAATTTCAATTTAAGACATTTTGATCCTCTGACAGAAAACCAAAGATGTACGTTTAAGGCGTTCTCTGAAGAAAAAAATTTAATGTTGCATGGCATTGCAGGAACAGGCAAATCCTTCATGGCCATGTATCTATCCCTTAAACAAGTATTGGGAAATCCAGACTGTTCTTTTAAAAAGATTGTTATCGTGCGTACAGTGGTGCCCACCAGAGACATGGGGTTTTTGCCAGGTAATTCGAAAGAGAAAACTAAAGTATATGAAGCTCCCTATTACGCAATCTGTAATGAATTATTTGGTAGAGGAGACGCATACGACTACCTTAAAAATAAAAATATTATTGAGTTTATTTCTACATCTTTTATACGTGGTATTACTCTTAATGATTGTATAGTTATTGTTGATGAGATGCAGAACGCAACTCTTCATGAGTTAGACTCTGTTATCACTCGTATTGGCCATAATTGTAAAGTTATATTCTGTGGCGATTTCAGGCAAACAGACTTTACTAGAGAGCATGAGAAAAACGGATTGACAGATTTCATGAGAATTGTCAAATCTATGAGATCGTTTTCGTTGATAGAGTTCAACGCAGAAGATATTGTAAGGTCTGCTCTCGTAAAAGAATATATAGTTCTAAAGGACAAAATGAGGATAATAACATGAGCGAATCTTTTAATTTTTCCGACTACTGGCCAAAACCAGAGCTCGGTAAACTCTATCACTACAAAGGCTTCAACCCCGCTGATCAGAAATATATTGAATGGGTTGTGTGGAATACAGGAGAGAATGGAATCTTCTTTCAAGAGGATTATCATGATAGTAAATGGACAGCTACTTGGGTAATGAATTACCAATACTATGACTCCAATAATAACTATCTTGGAGTTATGGAAACAGCTGACATTTATCCAAAATATTCTTATCAATTCTGGACAAAATTCAGAACGACTTCTTTTGTAAAAGGATATGAAATTCCATGGGGTGGATTGCAGAAAGTTGGCGATTTAATAGACAAACCTTTAAAAATATCTTTCTTCAATTCTACATTCTTTACATTTCCTTCGCCAGGTAGGCAGGTCGTTAAGTTCGAAGCTAGACATCCAACTTATGTAAATAAGAATGGTGTGCTATATAATGATGTTCTAGAAGTAACATATGACCAAACCTTCGGCGAAAAGACAGCTGGCGCTAGAAGCTGGTTCGCTAAGGATTTTGGTATCGTTGAGACCCAATGGCGTTGGAAGGGGCAAGATATTGGTGATATTTTGCCAATGACAATACGTATTGATAATGGATATATAGATGAAAACAAATACCCAGTTTGGACGTAAATTATTTAAACATAATCTAGTACCAGAAGTTGAGATAGATACTCAGACTATAGATGGCAAAAGATATTATGTGTTACCGAACGGAGAAAAATTCCGTTCGGTAACGACTGTATTAGATGGAGCGTTAGACAAAACAGCACTAATGGAGTGGAAGAAGCGTGTCGGTCACGAAGAAGCTCAAAAGATTTCTACGCAAGCTGCTCGTCGTGGAACCGCCGTACATTCCATCGCAGAACGTTATGTGCTCAATGAAGAGAACCATCTTCGGGGTGCTATGCCTTCTGGAATTGATGCTTTCAAGGGCATTCAAACGTTATTAGACAAACATGTAGATAACATTCTCGGCGTAGAGTTACCTTTATATTCGGTTGCTCTTAGGACTGCCGGGCGTTGTGATCTTATTGCAGAGTTTAATGGAACTTCTTCTATCATTGATTTTAAAACAAGTCGTAAATTAAAGAAAGAAGAATGGATTGAATCTTATTTTCTTCAAGCCACAACTTATTCTCTAATGTTCGAACGTATGTATAAAATACATGTTCCGCAGATCGCAATACTTATAGCTGTAGATCATGAAGAACCACAGTTATTCGTGAAAGATCGTGGAGATTATGTCAATAGAGTATTAGAGATATTCACAAAAGAATAGCTGCAATAATTCCTAAAATTACAATAGTCCAGAATAAATCCGATAAACTACCTTTAGGTTTTCTGCCTCTTTTTCTACGATATCCCCCAGTAGTTTTACTAGTAGTATACCATGAATTCGGCCCAACCTTTAATGATTGGGTCGTTCTAGATCTTCCAGTTTTTTGATTGGTTGAGTAGGTAGTTCTCATACCTTTCTCACCATAAGAGGTAGATGTGGTTATACCTCTTTTACCACCCCATGAAGTAGTGGTTCTAACTGGTCCGGTTTTCTTTGTGATTCGAGTTCTTACATTTCCCATATACCTATTTATAGGTTATTGACACCGTAAAAACTTTCTTGATCAGTGGAGTATACCGTACGTTTAATGCCAAAATGTTCGATAGCTTTCTGGCATCCAGGGCAAGGTTCAGCCAACCCAGTCACCCAATTAGCGTCTCCCTTGTTTTGTTTCTTAACACGGTAGACATATAGGGTGGCATCTTTTAGATCGTCTTCGTCGACAACCTTCAATGCTTTGATAATACAATCTACCTCTGCATGTTTAAAGATCGCATCGTTATTCTTCGCGAATCTTTTTTGCAGAGGATGAGACTTATCTGAATTGAAACCGACAGAGATAATCTCGTTACGGATAACAAGACACGCTGCCAGTTTCATTTTCATATTGTTGGAAGTAGCAAGTCTACGAACGAATTCCATATATTTTTTATCACGAGACATTACATACCATAAGAATTGGAGCGGGCGAAGGGAATCGAACCCTCGTCTTTAGTTTGGAAGACTATGGCTCTGCCATTGAGCTACACCCGCAATTAGTTCACACTTGTCATTATATTGATATCGCTTACAACAAAACCAATTACAATTGTTATAAGAAAGAAACAAACAATCTTTATAATAGCACTAGTCTTGTGATCCATAATATATTTCCTTTAGTTGGCTCGGGGACCTGGACTCGAACCAAGAACGACTGAGTCAGAGTCAGCAGTTTTACCAATTAAACTATCCCCGAATGGTGCTGGCAGAAGGAATCGAACCCTCGACCTGATGCTTACAAGGCAACTGCTCTACCGTCTGAGCTATACCAGCATTAATACGCAGGAACCAAACAACTCTGAACCAGATCTGCCCCACCAAACAACTGGCCGAACAAATCATAAGGATCAACATACATTGCACAGTTCCGAGAAGCTGCTACAGGAACGTTCAGTGGATATCCTGGCGGCGAATAAATGTTAGATGCTTCCGGAGTTGGAACATAACTATAAACAGGAACCAACGGTGCAGGCTGAACAGGAACTACTACAGGAACTGCGATCGTTGAACTAATAGGTCCAGGACCAGCAGGAAGATACTCGACCGCTACTGGAACAGGAACTGTCTTTACAACCTTCTTGACTATTGGTCTTTGAACATTGATATTGCAGTTGTTACATTGATCAATGTTGTAGTTTCCAGCCAAAGCAGGAGTTGTAAGCATAAGAGCAAATGCTAATACTAGCTTTTTCATCTTAGTACCCGTAGTAATAATAACGACGAGGATTATAGTAATAAGCAGGAGGAGCATATGGTGCATAGTATCCACCACCATAAGCTGGATAACCATATCCATATCCATAACCCTGCGAAGCAATCGCTCCACCAATTACACCACCAAGAATAGCAGCACCAGCCATTGCTCCATAGGCTGCACCATACCCATAACCATATCCGCCCCAATACTGAGCGTTAGCGGGTTGAGCAGCAGTGATACCAAAAACCAGTAGTAATGCAACAGCAAACTTTTTCATTTCTCTTCTCCATAAGAAGTGGACTAACCATGGGCCCACACGAGTCTATTTATAGCGACCAACCTAAATGGCTCCCTGAGAAGGATTCGAACCTCCGACCAAGTGATTAACAGTCACCTGCGCTACCGCTGCGCCACCAGGGAAAAGAACCAATAACCGCCACCAAACAACATAACCAAAAAGATAATGTTCCAACAGATATCGTTGATCATATCTTTTTTTACTTGACACATCACTCGATCGCAACCGATTGGATATGTTCGAGTTACTCGAGAACACTCTCTACAGACATAATAGTTAGGGAAGTTCATATCGTTCATATTTATATTATACCCTAGATCTACAAAAAGTCAAGTGGTGCTGTCGGAGAGAGTCGAACTCCCGACCTGATGATTACTAATCAACTGCTCTACCAACTGAGCTACGACAGCATTTAATGGTACTGGCACCAGGTAACGATCCTAGTCTACAAGATCCACAATCTCGTGTGCTACCTTTACACTATGCCAGCAAAACTGGATCGGGGACTAGGACTCGAACCTAGAAAGTCGGAACCAAAATCCGACGTTATGCCAATTTAACTATCCCCGAATGGTGTCTCGAGTAGGAGTCAAACCTACAGCCTTCGGTTTCGTAGACCGATGCTCTATTCAGTTGAGCTATCGAGACATGGTGCCCTCGGTCGGATTCGAACCGACACTAGCGATGATTTTGAGTCAACGGCCTCTGCCAATTGGGCTACGAGGGCATAAATGATTGCGACAGGAATCGAACCTGTATCTCTGCCTTTTCTGTCCATATTGAATGTCTCCAATAGGCTCTTACATAGAGTGCTTTCCCATTAAACTACACAATCAAATGGTGCTTCCCCTTTGAATCAAACAAAGTCCTTCTGTTCTTCAGACAGACGTGCGCATCAGCTACACCAGAGAAGCATATTTATATTGGTGCGCCTGGTAAGATTCGAACTTACAACATCTGGTTTCTAAGACCAGCGCCTCTACCAATTGGACTACAAGCGCATTATAATAAGTTGTCTAGTGCGCTATTCTATTCTAATAAGACATAGTGGAAGCGTGACAACTCTGTTTTCTGGTGCGAGATGACAGGATCGAACTGCCAACATCCGTGCAAGGGACGTGCGGGTACCTAGCCCATTCCCCGTTATTACAACCTATTTATTTGGTAGTCGTGGTGGGACTCGAACCCACTGAAGAACACCCATCTGATGCTAAAGGCTTTATAAGAGCCTCCCCGCTACCCAGCGTCACGACCATATGATGGAGGATCCGGTCGGACTCGAACCGACAGCCTTGGGATTAAAAGTCCCTTGCACCACCTATTGTGCTACGGATCCATAAATGGTAGACCGAGAGGGATTCGAACCCACGACAAAGGGATTAAGAGTCCCCTGCTCTACCAACTGAGCTATCGGTCCATAAACTGGTGACCCCAACGAGATTCGAACTCGTATTGACGGCTTGAAAGGCCGCTGTCCTAACCATTAGACGATGGGGCCATGGTGCTTCCTGATGGTATCGATCCAACGTCTATCGCTTATCAAGCGATTGCTCTACCTTTGAGCTAAGGAAGCATGGAGTGGATGATGGGACTCGAACCCACATAATACGGTTTTGCAGACCGTTCCGTAACCAGTTCCGGACACATCCACATAAAGAGGGCGGTCTAGACCGCCCTCTATTGATTAGAGACCAGCGGCCAGTGCTCGATATCCAGCAGCAATCAGCTTACGGCTTGGTTTACCTGCACGATACTTAGCGACAGTTTCGCCCTTTGAGTTCTTGCGCTCGTTTAGATAGATCGCATAACCCATCTGACGGATCTGATAAACAGCGTCATGCGGATTAGCAACACCATAACGAGTCTTAATCTGCTGAGCAGTTAGTTCCTCGCCACGACCTACAAGAGCCTCAAAAACCTTCTCAACCTTTGTAACATTAGCAACCATTATATACTTTCTCCATATTAAAATATATCAACAACTCGGCCATTCGAATCAACTGCACGAATCCGAGCATTCGGAAACTGCCACTGCAGCTGACGCATCCCATCTCGATACAAGAGAGGAACATTTTGAGTATACGAATACGTACGCCAGTTACCCGTCTGATCTTGAAGCTGGATTTCGATCATGTCCATATCCGTATCTCCTGTCTTTAGCTTAACTTAATCTTACTATAGTCTTCGATAAAAGTCAAGACATTTTTTAGATCAGAGAAGATAAACTTCTTATTCTGCCAATCGTCGTTATGATCGTTGCCAGAGACCTCGACCATCCAACCGTTTTCATAACGGTTGACGGTAATCGTTTCAGAAACATTCATGAATACTTCTGCAAGTTCAATATCCGTAGCCATCTATTTAGTCATCCTCTTCGAGATTTTGTTCCAACCGTAGTTAAATCTACATTCGGACCAGCATATTGTAGACCGCCCTTATTATAAAGGGGCATCACCAGACTCGCTTTCTTCAGTATCTCCTGTTGAACGTGCTCTGGTTCTTTATGAAGGTTTGTCATAATATCGCGCTTCGAACAATCACCAGCGACTAGCTTCTTATTGTCGTATTCGCGAGTAGAACGATCAACCACCATAGACTCATTATACTCTTTTCTGAAGGATAAGTCAAGCGATTTTTTGTCTTTTTTGGAACGAATTTGATCTGGGTGAAGACCCTTTGATAACAACCATCTATCATGGTCGGATACGAGCTTGGACTTAGCTGTATTCTTACGGCTCTGCTTACGTTTACTAACAGTCGTCGTATAGTAAGCGGGAAGGATATGCATAGACATAGATAATCTCCTATCTTGTCTATCATACCCTATCCCCTGAAAAAAGTCAAGCGGTATTTTCTAATAGCTTTTTAAGTTTTTCTACTGCTGGATTATATTCATTTTCAAGTATTTGTCTAGCGTAGCTATGATTTTCGTACTCTAGTTCTTTTAAATACTTAAATCTAGAATCGATAACTGCCTCTAATACTATTGGTAATAGTTTCGAAGTGGGTGTGAATATTTGTCCGTCACTGTATATCTTCGACATCCGTGTTATCCTTGCTGCTCTCTACCATAATATACCTGGCTTCAGGATGTAATTCCATATAAGCGTCAAGTAATTTCCTTACGCTATATAGTCTTTTTGAAATGTCTCTTATTGTATTATGGACTGCTTGATCGTTGACGCCTTCTTCAAGATCGGTTAGAGCAGCATCTAGATTCATATCTACTGAATAATCAACTTGCCATTTGAAAAAACTACCATCCTTATCCATTTCCTCGTTCAATTTACTGGGTGGAAATAGTATTTCTTTAATCTGTTCTAATCGTTCTTCGGCTGGTGTATTAATTTTCTTTTCAATTTTAAATGGCCACATAATATAATTCCTTCAATTACTTTTTCTTACGACCCATATTATACTTAGTCTCTAAAGTCCATTCATTTTTTTCTTTATGATTAATAATTTTTATTTGACTCATAGATGCCAATGGTTCATTAATTCTATCGGGTTCTACTACTTTCAACAAACCCCATTCTTGGAGTAAGTGAATTATTTTGTTTCGACGACCTTTATCCTCTTCTGAGAAATTAGAAGGTTTGCCATCAATGATAAACATTTCTTTGAAATGAACAATATAATATTTTCCTTGCTTATGGAAAATATGACAAGATTGATAAATTTTCTTTTCTCTGCGCGAAGCAACACCTATGCGTGTTAACGTTTCTTTGATCTTAAGAAAATCTTCTTCCTCGGCAATCTTCACCTCAATTAAAGAATCTAAAAATTCATTCATTTGACTCCACCTTTATTATTTTTATTCCTTATAATTTCTAATTGTTCCGCTGTAAGAATCTTCAACGCTTCTTTAGTGCGCACAATATTATATTTATAATAATTAGAAACTAAGGTTTGGAGTTCTTCTTTCCTCTTTCTGGATTTCTTTTCCTCTTCGGTTTCTTTGACGCCTTTCATCTTTTTCTTACGAATTGAATAATAAAGATAATCGTAATGCATCTGATCTGTCACGTTATAATGACAATTCATTTCGTTGGCGTAGAGGATTGTTTCTCGATAATTCGATAGGATGTTATTAGTTCTCCATTGACTATAATCCATATCAATGTCAACTGGGTTTTTACCAGAGGTAATTGAATTTTCATACCTCCAATCATATCTTTCTTTCTTAGTTTCTATAGAATGTTTTGCCCAATTGCCAAAGAATCCAACAGCTTCTTTTTCAGGAGTTCTCTCTTCCAATAACACATTAAGAAACTTAGTAGCCATTACACAAACTCACAATCAATCATTACCTGAACCAGGAATGCCATGAAATTAATTTCTGCATTGGCTGCAAAAGCATTTTGATATTGGTATCTAGCAATGAGCAATACTAGAACAGGAGCCGAGTTCTTAGTGCAAATGTCAGATGACAATTCATAGAACTGATTGTAAAGATAGTTAACATCAGTGTCTAAATTATTCTTAACCCATTTACGGATCTCTGTATAATTTTGCTGCTTCAGTAGAGCAATAAGATCCTTGATTGAAGCCTCTGTCATATTCGCTAGAATACCAGAATCAATCTTACCCGTTGCTGAATAACGCTGAAGCTCATTAAGAACACGGCGCCAATCTGGAAAATGTTTATTGATTACTTCAGCAACAACAGCCTTATCGTATTCAATCTTTTCGTTTTCCAGAATAAAAGTAACACGTTTGAAGAACTGCGTAGCAAGTTTGGCCATGGCCTTTTTGCTAATTTTAAAATCAATTACTGAACATCTTGAATGTAACGGCTCAATGATGCGGTTTTTGAAATTACAGGTAAGAATGAAGCCGCAATTCCTCGAGAATTCCTCCATAAAATTTCGAAGTGCGGGTTGAGTAGAATTGGCATTAAGATAGTCCGCTTCATCAAGGATGACATATTTCCTTCCACCCGAAAGTGACACTGATGAGGCAAAGTTGAGAATTTCATTTCTAAGCGTGTCGATATTTCCATTCATAGATCCATTAATGACGATATAATCACAACCAAGTTGTTCAAGCATAGCACGTGCTACGGTCGTCTTTCCGACACCTGCTGTTCCTGCTAGAATTAGATTAGGGATATTCTTTTGTTCAACAAACTGTTGAAATGTTTGTTTAAGATCGCAAGGAAGAATAGTTTCTTCAATAGTTTTTGGGCGATACTTTTCAGTCCAGATAAAGTGTTCATCCATGTCAAAACTCTCCATTATATAAATAAGCGTAGGTCACGGGACGCCAATCCCTACCTACTCTAACGCTAAACAGGAGCGCCAGCATATGATTATATATAAAATCACCAACCTTATCAATGGTAAATTTTACGTAGGTAAGTCCACAAAAACTACCGAAGAAAGATTTAAGCGTCATTATTACAATCACAAATCTGGTAACACCTATCTCTATAAGTCGATGAGAAAACATGGCTTCGATAATTTTGTTATTGAAACAATAGAAGAAACCACATATATCGACGAAAGAGAAAAGTTCTGGATTTCAGAACTGGCGCCACATTACAATATGACAAAAGGAGGAGATGGCGGTGATACTTCTAGCTCTCCAAATTTTATCGAAGGCATAAAGAAAAGACCGCCACCACCTCCCACTTATGGTATGCTCGGAAAGAAACAATCTGATAAGTTTTTTGAAGCTATCAGAAAATCCAATAGTCGCCCAGTTATGTGCGAAGGAAAAAGATATGCTTCTATCAACGAAGCTCAAGAAGCATATCCTGGTATTTCTATTCGCAAAAGATTAGACAATCCAAAGTATTCCGAGTTTTATAGATTAGAAAGTTGAGCTTGATTCAACTGCAATATAATATTCTACATCATCACGCACAAAATGCGAAATGCCCTTTGATGAGATATTAACATCATAATCGCCAGGAATAATCTTAATATTCTCAGCCTTAAAGATTGCCTTGAACGCCTTATCAGTCTCGCCAATCTGAATAGAATATACGTCGCCAGAAGGATTCTTCGAATCAGCAGCCTGAAGATATAGATTCTTACCGTCGCCCATGACAACAATCTCTGGCAGAGCAAGAATGCCAGCAGCCTTCTCAACATCTCGAAGATTATCATTAGTCAAACGGAAAGTAACGTCAACCGAAGGAAGATTGATTTCTCTCTCCGGAGCCTTTGTTACCGTGGTTTCGTCAGCATAAACATAATGAGTCTTACGATTGTTGTCAGAAATATCAACAGACTTATCTCCAAACTTAAAATCTGGATCAGTAAAAGTGCTAACGATCGAGATGAAACGATCGAGATTATAGATTGCAAATCGCTTATCAAAATCTGTCTTTACCTTTGCCTTTGCCATGATTGTCTTGGTTGGCGAAATAGTCTTAAGAACATTACCTTCCTGGACAACAATGGAAGGATTAATCTTAGCAAAATTCTTAAGAACATTAACTGTATCTGTATCAATCTTCATAATGTATTTTCTCCTATCACTTGTTCTTTGATTTCATCATTTTCTTTGACTTTAATGCTCCTGGATCAGCAGTAGCTGAAGCGCCAATCGAAGCAAGGTCAGCAAGCGAACCACCAAAGATGTAAGTTCCAACATGCTGCATCTTCATCCATGGACAGAACCATGTCTTAAGATCAATTGCCTGTGCCTTCTGACAGAACCAATAATCTTCCGAAAGATAACGCTTAGATACCGGATCAATTTCTGCCTGGAAGAACTGAAGAATCTCACGGCTACCATCAAAATGCTCAGTGCGAACATGATCAGGCTTGTAAGAATACTGATCCTTATA
>Ga0208084_1000348_pt1 | contig 11334 bp, 10 predicted proteins | sample LakMenEpi14Sep09_FD_150698 | JGI IMG/M metagenome (GOLD analysis project Ga0208084, IMG submission 150698) | Freshwater microbial communities from Lake Mendota, WI - 14SEP2009 deep hole epilimnion (SPAdes) | ecosystem: Environmental > Aquatic > Freshwater > Lentic | place: Lake Mendota, Madison... | reverse complement strand
CGCCCGCACCTCCGATATCGACGCAGTGCGGGCGGAAATCGACGCCCTCCGCACCGACATCGACGCTCTGCGTACCGACACCAAAGAGAGATTCAAAGCCATACGGGCGGAAATCGACGCCTTGCGCACTGACATGAAAGAGAGATTCGAAAAGGTCGACAAGAGATTCGACAAGATTGACGAACGATTCGATCGCATGGAAGCTCGGTTTGACGAGTTGGCGTCGATGAAGCGCTACGTGATCACGACCGGCATCGCGATCATCGCGACGATTATCGCGATGGGTTCACCGCTGTGGTTCGATCTGCTGTAGCCAAAGGCGAGGTGTCGGAGGCGGCGCGACGAGGCGGTCGCCGCGGCGCGGTCAGGCGCCCGGAAGTTTGTAGTCCGCGAAGCGGTCGCGCAACGTCTTTTTCGAAAACTTCCCCACCGACGTCTTTGGCACCTGGTCGATGAAGACCACATCGTCGGGCAACTGCCATTTCGCCAGTTTCGGTGCCAAGAATTCAAGAATCTCCTCTTTAGTCACCGTCTCGCCGTCCTTGGGCACCACACAGGCGAGCGGTCGCTCCGACCACTTCGGGTGTGGCACACCGACAACAGCAGCCTCTTTCACTTTCGGATGCGACATCAATTCGTTCTCAATCTCCACCGACGAAATCCACTCGCCGCCCGACTTGATGAGGTCCTTCGTCCGATCCACCAGTCGAATTCGACCAGCAGAATCCACCACGGCGACGTCACCGGTACGCAGCCAGCCGTCCGTTGTGAAACTCTCGGCCGAACGCGGGTCGTTGTAGTACGAACTCGCAATCCACGGGCCGGCGCACTGCAACTCCCCACTCGTCTCGCCATCCCACGGCACCATCTTGGTGGTGTCGGGTTCAACGACGCGGAAGTCGACACCGAGCACGATACGTCCCACCGTCGTGCGCAAATCCGCCTGCTCTTCTGCCGACAACTGTTCTTCGGCCGTGTTCAGTGTGCACACCGCAGCAATCGGCGACGTCTCGGTCATTCCCCACGCCTGCAAGATCGGTAGACCAATCTCTTTGCGATACGACTCGCTCAACGCCTTCGGTACTGCTGCACCACCACACACGATGGCACGCAATGATGATGTGTCGCGACCCTTCAACTCGGGCAGCACTGCCATCCAGATCGTCGGCACGCCGGCTCCGACCGTTACCTTCTCGTTCACGATGTGATCAGCGATCGCCTTGCCTGAGAGATCGGGGCCAGGCATCACCAAGTTCGCACCGCAGGTCGCAGCAGCATGCGTGAGACCCCATGCGTTGACGTGGAACATCGGCACCACCGGCAGCACGGTGTCGCTCTCGCGGATGCCGATGGAGTCAGCCACCATCTCTGCCATCGTGTGCAAGAACGTCGATCGGTGCGAGTAGACCACACCCTTCGGGTTGCCCGTCGTGCCACTCGTGTAACACATGCTTGCTGCTTGGTTCTCATCATCGACTTGCCACTCGACGGGTTTGGCTTGTGCGAGCAACGACTCGTATTCGTGTACTTGCACGCCAGGCACACTCTTTGGCATCTCACCTTTTCCATCGTTCATAAACACGAGGTGCTTCAGCGTCGTGAACGTCGGCATCAGTGGTTCGAGCAACGCCCAGAGCGATGTATCGCAAAAAATCACTTCGTCCTCGGCATGATTCACGATGTACGTGAGTTGCTCAGGGAAGAGCCTGAAGTTCAACGTATGCAGCACTCGGCTCGAGCACGGCGCGGCGAAGTACAACTCGAGGTGGCGGGCGGAGTTCCACGCCAGCGTCGCGACTCGACCGTGCTTGGTGATCTTCAGCGAGTCGAGTACGCCACCGAGTTGACGAGTGCGACCAGCCCACTCGCCATACGTCGTGACCGTCTTGCCGGTCGCCGTTGCGGTGGTGATGCGCTTCTCGCGGCTGTATCGCTCAGCACGTTCGAACAAATGCACCAGCGTGAGTTGCGTCGGCTGCATCAGACCCTTCATCGGATTCCCCTCTCCTCGCCGGCAGTTGGACCCGCCGCGTTATCCACCCGAAGAGTACACATCGCCACCAACGCCTCCCCAGCCCGACCAACTTCGGCGAACTACCGTTCTCGTGTGGCCACCCCGCTTGCACGACGCTCGGTGCTTGCGGTGACCGCCGGCCTCTTTGTGCTCGGCACCGTTGGTTCGAACATCGGGCCGGCCCTCGTCGACGAGCGCCCCGAGCTCGTGCTGCTGCTCTCGTCGCGCAACCGCAACTTGTTTGCGTCGGTGCCGTACATCGATCTCGCACCATACATATTGATCGGATTTCTCCGCGTCCTCGTGGCCGCAATCGCGCTGTACTACTGCGGTCGCTTCTTCGGCGAAAAGGCAGTGCGCTGGCTGGAAGGTCAGGCGGGCGAGCCTCCACGTATATACGTGTGGCTTGAACGTGCGGTCGACAAGCTCGGCGTCTGGGCAGTCATCATCTTCCCCGGCAGCAACGTCGTGTGCTTGTTGGTCGGCCACCGTGGCATGGCTCCGCGCACGTTTCTCTTCTTCGTCGCGATCGGAATCGCAATCAAGTTGTGGGTATTGCGCGTGTTTGGACGAGTCTTCGAAGACGAGATTCGAGCATTTCTCGATTTCATTGATGCCTACCAGTGGTGGATTGTCGTCGGCCTGTTCGCCATCTCGCTTCTGCAAGGACAAATGCGACGCGGGCCGAATCGCCCCCAATAGCGCGCCGAGACCTCGCGCCTGACTACATGTCATCGCGGTCATCATCGTTATCGTCATCCTCGTTTGCCGTCTCGCCAAGCCACCAACGCGACAACTCACCCGGAATCGTGAGTCGGTCGATTTCCGTCAGGTCGATACGTCCACTCAGCACGAGATCTTGAATCAAGACCGTCGTGAACCAAAACAAGATGATCTGCTGCATGATGTCGTCTTCACTTGTCGCACGCCCAAACTCGACGAGGCGCACACCCCGCACGACGAATCCCAGTTCGTTCACCATGGGTGAGTCAAAGGAGTCGTAGACAACGGAATAGGTGCCGAAGTATGGCATCTGATTCCATTTGTCGCAGGCCTTGTGCGGCGCACTCTCAACAAAGATCCAGGTGCGACAGATGACCTCCTCATAGAACTCCTGTGGACGTCCGAAGACGAGTTGCATGGAGTCGTTGCCGCGAGTCAGATCGCAGACGACTTCTTCATCGTCGAGTGTGAGGGTTGCTGAAGCTCCCCACCGAAGCGCAAGGTCGGCAATCTCTTGTGCGGTGTAGTACGTGCGGGCAGGGGTGATGTCGTAGTTCATTGCGGGTTTCCTTTCGGTTGTTTTTTCATGTCGATATGGCGGCGGCTGTGCACCAACTTGTTGTTGCAGATCGGGGCGTGCTTCACCCGAACGTGGAGTGTGATGCCGTTATCGCAGTCGGGGCATTGCCAACGCTGCGAGAGTCGCGGAGCAGGCTCGTCAGCCGGACGAGCGACTTCTGCCGCACCAGGGATTGCGTTTGGTTCGTCGGTCGCGTGGACAGCATCAGTCGCAACGGTGGATGTGGTGTCTGGTTGGTTGAACATGGCGCAGCACTATGAGGCATCGGTGTACGACTTTGCAACTACCCGGCGACGTTGGAGGCTCCTACTACGTAGGAGCCTCCAAAAATTTTTCTGTAGCGCGCGCGCTTACGCGTACGCGGGTCTATGCGTGCGAGTCACCATGTGTCCGCAGGTCTGCGCGTACATGTCACCGACTGTGCGGCGGCTCAGGTTGGCGCAGCGCACACCCATGTGCGAGACTGCTCGTCATGGCAACCACCAAGCTCGGCGGCAACCCCGTCAACACCAGCGGGTCACTTCCCGCCACCAACTCCCCCGTCCCTGCATTCACACTCGTAAAAGACGATCTCAGCGAGCTCACCGCGGCCGACCTGAAGGGCAAGCGAGTAGTGCTCAACATCTTCCCGTCGGTCGACACGCCAACGTGCGCCAAGAGCGTTCGTAAGTTCAACGAACTTGCCGCCGCGATGAACAACACCGTCGTAGTGTGCGTCTCAGCCGATCTTCCATTCGCCCAGAAGCGCTTCTGCGGTGCTGAGGGCATCAGCAACGTGCAGAATGCGTCATCGTTCCGCACCGACTTTGGCAAGGTGTTCGGTCTGAACATCGTCGATGGCGTGTTGAAGGGTTTGCTCGCTCGAGCCGTCGTCGTGCTCGATGAGAGCGGCAAGGTCACTCACACCGAGTTGGTCGACGAGATCGCTAACGAACCCAACTACAACGCTGCACTCGCCGCGCTGAAGTAAGCGGTATCTCGGCGGTGCGAGCCGCGCTGAAGTAAGCGATTCGTCGGCGGTGTGGGCCGCGCTGAAGTAAGCGATTCGTCGGCGGCACTAGCCGCGTAGGTGCGCCGTTTCGTTCAGCGTCGACAACGAACGCAGTCCCTCACGAGATGCCACCACACGGTGGATTGACGTGTATTGCGGATAGAAAAATCCGAGTTGCGTCTGGATGCCCAAGATGTGTGCCAGATATTGATTGATCACGCCGCCGTGACACACGGCAACGACACGCTGCCCGGGATGTTTTTCGATCATTCGCTCGCACGCTGAGACAACTCGTTTGCGAAACAAGTCAGGGTGGTCGTGGCCTTCTTCCCACTCGCCGCGGATCATCCGCAGCCAACGCGGGTCATTCGTGCCGCGCAATTCTTCGATCGGCACATACTCACTCGAATTGCGGTCAAACTCACTGATGTCTTCTTCCACCACCGGCACGAGGCCGAGGCGTTTGGCCAGCGGTGCCGCAGTTTCATGGGCACGCTTGAGCGGGCTCACGTAGACCGCGGAGATCTCCTCGCTGGCGAGGTAGTCAGCGAGACGTTCGGCCTGCAGCAAACCGTCAGGTGCCAGCTCGGGGTCGGCGACGCCAGTCGTGAGTTCGCGCCGCACTGGCAGACCATGACGTACGAGCACGAGTTCCACGCGCGACGACGCTAACGCAACGAGATGCCGCGCAGGTTACGCAGCGATGACGCTGACTGACAGATGCGAAAACGCAGAGCGAACTACTTGAGCAGCGACGCTAAGTTCAGCTCACGCACTGCGCGATCAAACCGAGTGTTCATGCAGTCGACCAGTTCAAACGATCGCTTGTCGTGCAAATCCATGCCACGACTCGCGATAATCGGATACGCGAGGCAGAACAGCGCCGCCGAGCGATAGTGCTCCCACAACGCCTTCTTGTCAACAAGGTCGCGTGGTGCACCGCCCGCGAGCACACCATCGATCCAGCGGTCGAACAACTCGCGCTCGTGCTTACTTGCGTCGTCAGCTGAGATGCTCTGCGTTACGAAGTACGCAAGGTCGTATGCGCCGATACCTGTACCAATCAATTGGAAGTCGAGTACGGTGAGCTCGTCATTCTCACCAAAGAGAATGTTGTCTGCTCGATAGTCGCCGTGCGCGAGCGTGTTGGGGCCTTTGGCCAACGATGCGAGCAGTGGCGCGACGTTCTCCCCGAACTTCGGACCAACCTGCATGATTGCATCAGGCATCTTGATTTCTTTCGTGCACTTCTCCCAGCCTTCGGCAAACACCATCGGCACGACTGCGGGATATATCGGGTCACCGAGGCTGATCGTGGTGCCGTCAGCGGCGAGTGCATCGGCCTTGCCCCACCACTTGGCGTGCATTGCCGCAATGCCGTCGACCGCCCGGCGCGCATCGGCAATGTTCATTCCTTTCACCTGATCGACGATGCGCATCTTGCCGAGATCTTCGATCACCATCGCGAACTGGCTGGTCTCTTCGTTCACTTCGCCGTAGTACGACTTCGACACACGGAACGGCATGTCTTTGGCCAGCGTCTTGAAGAACCTCACTTCGCGGATGTACATGCGCAGCACGGTGCTGGTGAACGCGGCATTCGGGTCGAGTGCGGGCATCTTCGTGATGACGGAAGATGGGCAACCACTGCCAGTCAGATGCGAGCGATACACCGCGCTCGCGACGCCGACACCGACGCCGATGATCTCATTGTGCAGGCTCGAAACGTTCCAGCCCGTTGCATCGCTCATCCACGCTGCTGTGACCTCGTCAATTGAGGTCGGAATTGCCGCACCCATACAGCCCCCTTTGCTGTTCGGCTCGGCTCGCGCTTCGCCGATACTGGCGCCCCCTCAGGCGTTACCTACGGACAATACACCTTTCCTCGGGTCTTGAATTTCTTCACCTTGTCAAGCTGTTCTTTGGTGAGGTCAAGCACCGTCTCGAGATCCACATCACAAAGCACCGCCCCTTCGAGATTGGCGCCCTTGAACGAGGCCTGGTCGAGTATCGCCGCGGTGAAGTCCACGTTCTTCAGGGTGGCGCCTTCGAAGTTGACTGCGCTCAGATCGGTGCGAATGAAGATGGAGTTCGTCAGATTCGTTCCAACAAAGCTGGCACCAGCCATCTGGGCGACCGAGAAATCAACGAAGTCGAGCTTCAACCGCGAAAAGTCGACACCGACCAAGTTGGCGTACTGGCAGGTCGTGGTCTTGATGCACGCAATGTCGAGCACGGTCGTTGTTGTCACCGGAACCGTCGTCGTGGTGGTTGTGGTCGTAGTGGCCTCAGGTTGAGTGGTCGTTGGCGCGATCTCAACGGTGGTCTCGGTGGCAGGCACGGCGTCAGCAACGGTCGTGGGAGCGACGGCCGCCTCATTGGCACATGCCGAGAGCAGGGCGAGCGCCAACATGGCGCCAAGTGATCGGGGTATCACCACCCACAGGCTAACGAAGAGGTGTGTGACCAGTTCGTCAACGAAGCCGTGCACGATGCCACCAAGATCCGACGTCTTGCCGCCACACTGAAGAGGTGATGATTCAAGTGCTCGCCAATCACATGCTGCAATCGACACCTCTCACGCTGTTGCTCGCCGCCGACGAAGAAGTCGACGGAATCCAACGATTCCTCACACGGCCGGTAATCGCGGTTGCAATCATCATCGGATGTTTCGTGCTCACCCGCATCACCTACGCAATCCTTCGTGCCGTTGTGCGAAAGGTTGCCGACAGCAAACCGGGGCGCGGAAAGAACTGGTGGAAGAACACCGTTCGTCGCGTCGGAGCCGAAACACTCGAGAGCGGAGAAAACCGTCGCCGTCAGCGCATCGAAGCAGCTACTGGCATGCTGCACCAACTGACGAGTTTCGTGTTGTGGATCATCGCGATCATTGCGGTCTTCAATGTGCTCCAACTCGACGCAGCATTCTTCTTGTCGAGCGCTGGCTTCCTCGGTGCAGCACTCGCCATTGGTGGTCAACACCGAGTGAGTGACTACATCACCGGACTCGCCATCTTGCTCGAAGACCGCTTCGGTGTCGGCGACGAAATCGAGGTGAGCATCGGGTGGGACAAGCCGATTCGCGCGACAGTCGAACACGTGGGAGTCGTCACTACACGACTCCGCGACGGCAACAGCACGTTTCACATTCCCCATGCCAAACTCGACGCCGTTCGCAACTTGAGCCAAGAACCTGTTCGTGAATCGCTGGCGCTCAACATCGAAGGTGCCAACGCAGGTCAGGTTTCCACCACCGTTCGAGATCTCGCCGGCACGAAAGGCTTGACGACGGTGCTTTTCATCGACGAGATTCAGGCCGCCGGCGAAGGTGATCGCGTTGAAGTGAACGTGCGCACTACTCGCCCGCTCACGGACACCGAGCGCGAATTGCTCGCCCAAAAAACCGCCGAGGCGCTCACTAAGAAGTAGTTCTGCTGAAACGGCGCACCGCTGGCGCCGCGTTGTGGCTAGATGCCAAGCAGTGCGTCAAGCCCGAGCGTGAGACCTTTTCGGTCTGCAATTTTCTTGCAGGCCAGCACGACACCTGGCATGAAACTTGCTCGGTCGATGGTGTCGTGACGAATGGTCAGTGTCTGACCCTGTGTGCCAAGCACGACTTCTTGATTTGCAACCGCGCCGCGCATACGCACGGCATGGATGCGAATGTCGGCTGGGCCCTTCGCGCCACGCGCTCCGGGAATGGCCTCGTGCGTAGTTGGGTCTTTCGCCCACTCGCTGCTCGCTGCTGCCATCCGCTTGGCGGTCGACACCGCAGTGCCTGATGGCGAATCTGCTTTGCCGTCGTGATGAATCTCGATGATCTCGGCAGTGTCGAAGAACGGCGCAGCAATCTCTGCAAAGCGCATCATCAAGACGGCACCAATCGCGAAGTTGGGTGCGATCAGGCAGTTGCTTCGCGTGAACTCCTGCCTGAACGCTGCGAGGTCGGCATCGGTGAAGCCCGTAGTGCCGACCACCGCGTGAACCCCGTGTAGCGCCAACCAAGGCAACGTCACGCGCGCCGCATCGGCGACGGTGAAGTCGACTGCTACGTCAACTTTTGCGTCGGCCAATGCCTTCAGCTCGCGTTCGATTCTTAGGCCTTGGGTGGTGCTGCCACCTGGGTTCGTATCGATTGCTGCAACGAGTTCGAGTGCCGGGTCGGCGGCAATCGCGGCGCACACGTTGGCGCCCATGCGCCCCGCTGCACCGACGACGCCGACACGAATCACTCGAACCTCGTCACCAACTCAGTTGTTGAAATCGTTGTTGAATTCGTCTTCAAAACTGACTGGGACTGCGTCGGAGTTACCGCCGCGGTCGTTGCGATCATTACGGTCGTTGCGATCTCGACCGCCGCGGTCATCACGACGGTCACGATCTCGACCACCACGGTCGTCACGACGGTCACGGCCACCGCGACCACCACGGTCATCTCGACGGTCACGGCCACCACGATCACCACGGTCACGATCGCCGCGTTCGCGACGCTCTCCGCCACCGCCACCGCCACTGCCGGCCATCGGTTGACCATCGGGGCCGATGAGCGAGAGGCTCACCTTGCCGCGGTCGTCGATGTCATCGACGCGCACGGTGACTTCGTCACCGAGGTTGAGCACGTCTTCGACTCGCGCGACGCGCTGGCCGTTGCCCAACTTGGAGATGTGTACGAGGCCGTCGCGACCCGGGAGGATGTTGACGAACGCACCGAACTGCGCGATGTTGACGACGCGGCCGGTGTACGTGGCACCGAGTTCCGCCGTCGGTGGGTCGACGATGTTGAGAATGCGAGTCTTCGCGTCCTCGACTTTCGCCGCATCGGGCGAACCGATGGTGACGATGCCTACCGCACCGTCGTCGTCGACGGCAATGTCTGCACCAGTCTCTTGCTGAATGGTGTTGATGACCTTGCCCTTCGGACCGATGACCTCGCCCACCTTGTCAAGTGGGATGGTGAACGACACAATCTTCGGCGCGCTTTCAGCCACCGTCGAACGTGGCGCGGCAATGGAAGCCGTCATCACATCGAGGATCTTGAGTCGTGCTTCCTTCGCCTGTTGCAAGGCTGAAGCGAGCACATCACTCGGGATGCCGTCGATCTTGGTGTCGAGCTGCAGCGCAGTGATTGCGTCAGACGTGCCGGCGACCTTGAAGTCCATGTCACCGAATGCGTCTTCGGCACCGAGGATGTCGGTGAGCGCGGTGTACTTGCCGTCTTCGAAGATGAGACCCATCGCGATGCCTGCGACCGGTGCCACGATCGGCACGCCGGCGTCCATCAGCGCGAGGCTCGAGGCACAGACCGATGCCATCGACGTAGAACCGTTCGACGACATCACTTCTGACACGAGTCGAAGCGTGTAAGCAAACTGCTCCTGGTTCGGCACCACGGGGAACACCGCACGCTCCGCGAGCGCACCGTGACCAATCTCGCGGCGCTTCGGCGAACCGACACGACCGGTTTCGCCGTTTGCCCACGGCGGCATGTTGTAGTCGTGCATGTAGCGCTTCTCAGTAGCCGGCGTGATGGAGTCGATCATCTGGTTCATGCGCGGCATGGCCAGCGTGACGACATTCATCACCTGGGTTTCACCGCGCTGGAACAAGCCGGTGCCGTGCGCGGTGTTCAGCAAACCAACCTCAGCTGAGACTGGGCGAAGATCGCGTGGGCCGCGGCCGTCGATGCGTACGTTCTCGCTGATTACACGCTGGCGCACCAACTGCTTGGTGAGCGAACGCACGGCTTCTTTGATCTGCTTCTCCTGTCCAGCGAACTGGCCCGGAGCGTCAGCGCTACCTGCGAGCTCTGCCACCGTTGCGGCGGTTGCTTCGTCGATGGCGGCGTTGCGATCCTTCTTCAGCGAGATACGAATCGCAGGCTGCAACTTGGCAGTTGCGACGCGCTCAACCGCTGCATACACCTCGGCGCTGTAGTCGAGGACCGGCGTGTAGCTGAGCGGCTCAATGCGACCCTTGGCCGCAATAACACTCGCGGTGAGTTGACGCTGCAGTTTGATCGACTCCTTGATCCACTGCTTTGAGGCTTCGAGACCAGCGGCGATGACCGCTTCGCTCACCTTCGGCGCACCGTTGGCGTAGAACTCGAACGACTTCTCGGTGCCGCCTGCTTCGACCATCATGATCGCGACGTCACCGTTGTCGAGTTCGCGTCCGGCGACGACGAGCTCGAACGTGCCAGCGTCGCCCTCTTCGAACGTCGGGTTCGGAACCCACGTGCCTTCTTGCGAATACGCGACGCGCACTGCACCAATCGGGCCGTCGAACGGGATGCCGCTGATCATCAGCGCTGCCGATGATGCATTGATCGCGAGCACGTCGTGCGGGTTGACCTGGTCGGCGCCCAGCACGGTGACGACAATCTGCGTCTCGTTGCGGTAGCCGTCGGGGAACGCCGGACGAAGCGGACGGTCGATCAATCGACACGTGAGGATCGCCTGCTGACTCGGGCGACCTTCACGGCGGAAGAACGAGCCCGGGATCTTGCCGGCGGCATATGCGCGCTCTTCGACATCCACCGTGAGTGGAAAGAAGTCGATGCCATCGCGCACGCCCTTGGCGGCGTTGGCGGTGACGAGCACCGTCGTCTTGCCAATGCTGGCGACGACGGCTCCCTGCGACTGCGGGGCAAGTTTTCCGGTTTCGAACCGGAGGGTTTTGTCGGATCCGCTGATCGGGCCCGACACGGAAATGGCTTCAGCCATGGTTATTTCTCCTATGTGGTGTTAGCTCTTGCGACCGGTAGCTCCCCTATGGAGCCCCTTCGATGGCCGCCGGCTTAACGACGAAGGTCGAGTTCGTCGAGGAGTTTGCGATACTTCTCGATGTCACGCTTGCGGATGTAGTCGAGCATTCGACGGCGTCGTCCGACCAACAACATGAGACCACGACGACTGTGGTGGTCCTTGGTGTGAGTCTTCAGGTGATCCGTCAGGCTGTTGATTCGGTCGGTCAGCAGTGCGATCTGCACCTCTGGCGAACCCGAGTCAGTTGCATGCTGACCGTGCT
>Ga0208084_1000333_pt1 | contig 11638 bp, 9 predicted proteins | sample LakMenEpi14Sep09_FD_150698 | JGI IMG/M metagenome (GOLD analysis project Ga0208084, IMG submission 150698) | Freshwater microbial communities from Lake Mendota, WI - 14SEP2009 deep hole epilimnion (SPAdes) | ecosystem: Environmental > Aquatic > Freshwater > Lentic | place: Lake Mendota, Madison... | reverse complement strand
GAAAGCCGGCATCACCTACGAACACCGCTTGATCGACGACATGGTTGCCTGCATGCTGCGTTGGGAAGGCGGCTACGTGTGGGCCTGCAAGAACTACGACGGCGACGTGCAGTCAGACGTGGTCGCGCAGGGCTTCGGTTCGCTCGGGCTCATGACTTCTGTGCTCACCACGCCCGACGGCCGCGTGCTGGAGAGCGAGGCGGCGCACGGCACCGTCACGCGCCACTATCGCGACCACCAGCAAGGCAAGAAGACGAGCACCAACCCGATTGCGTCGATCTTTGCGTGGACGCGCGGCCTCGCGCACCGCGGCAAGCTCGATGGCACGCCGGCGGTCACCGATTTCGCCAACAAGTTGGAGCAGGTGTGCATCGAAGCCGTCGAAGGCGGCGAGATGACCAAAGACTTGGCTGCGCTCATTTCGAAAGACACCAAGTGGTTGACCACCGAAGAGTTCCTCTCGGCGATCGATCGTCGCCTGCAGGAGAAGATGGCGAAGGGCTGATGCGCGCCATCGTGCTCACCGAGTTTGGTGAGCCAGAGGTCTTGCGCGTTACCGACGTGCCGGTGCCGTCACCAGCGGCAGATGAAGTGCTCGTGCGCGTGCACGCCACCGCGCTGAATCGTGCCGACTTGTTGCAGCGACGCGGGTTGTATCCGAACCCGTTTCCGGGTGCGTACGACATTCCGGGTATGGAGTTCGCCGGCGAAGTCGTCACCGCGCCGGCCTCCGCCGCGACTGCCACACCCGCGCGCTTCAAGCCCGGCGACCACGTGATGGGCATCGTCTCTGGTGGCGGTTACGCCGAATATGTCGTAATCCCCGCAGCACAAGCCATGCGCACGCCGCACGGCATGTCGCTCGCCGATGCGGCGGCAATCCCGGAGGGGTTCATCACCGCGTGGGATGCGCTCGTGTTGCAGGGCGGCCTCAAGCCCGGCGGCACGGCCCTCGTGCACGCAGGTGCCTCAGGCGTGGGTACGGCGGCAATCCAGATTTGTCGGGCCATGGGCGCACGCATCATCGTCACCTGCTCGGGTGCGCGCGGTGGTGTCGACAAAGTGCAGGCCTGCCGCGACCTTGGTGCATCGCTCGTCGTCGACTACACCACGCAAGATTTCGTCAAAGAAGTCGCCGACTTCACGCAAGGCAGGGGAGTCGAGGTTGTGCTCGACGTGATTGGTGGCGACTACACCGTGCGCAATGTGGCGTGCTTGGCACTGAGAGGTCGCATCATCCAGGTGGGCACCATGGCTGGGCCGTCGAAAGATTTCAACGTCGCCTCGCTCATGGGCAAGCGAGCGTCCATCATCGGCACGGTGCTGCGCCCCCGCCCGAAAGAAGAAAAGATCGCTGTCTCACAGGCGTTTGCCGAGGCGCTCTTGCCCGACTTCGATGCTGGCGTGCTGAAGCCAATCATCGACAAGCGGTTCACGCTTGACCAGATCGTCGAAGCACACCGGCACATGGAAGCCAACGCCAACGTCGGCAAAATCGTCGTCACCATCGCCGCCTAGCGGCCCGCAACGCTCTCCCTAAGCACTCACTGCGCACCAACTGAGAACCGTCCCGCGCCCACCAGACTGAATACCGTGACAATCAGCTTTCGACCACTAAGCGACGGCGACTACGACGCTCTCGCCGAACTGTTGAACGAAGCATCCGCCGCGGAAGGGCATCCGGTCGCGCAATCGGGTGCCGAGTTCCGCGAAGAGTTCGAATCGTTCGGCGTCGACCTTTCTGCGCACACGTTTGGCGCATGGCACGGCGAGAGCCTCGTTGGGGTCGCCTACGTGGTGCACGTGCCGTCAGAGACACGTCACGAAGTCAGTTACGTCTTTGGCGCTGTCAGCCCCGGTTTTCGCGGTCGCGGTATCGGTCGTCGGCTGTTCGGCGAAGGCTTGGTCGTGGCCGAGCGCCTGCTGAGAGCCTCGAGCAGCCCGGTGCCGAAGTTTGTCCGCGCCGAGGCATGGCAGACGAACCCCACTGCGATGCGGCTCTTTGAACGTGCAGGTCTGCGGCCCGCTCGGTACTTCGCTGACCTTCGCCGAAGTCTCGTCGACGTGCCGAAGCCGCTGCCAATCGAAGGTGTACGCGTCGTGCCGTGGGACTTCTCGAGGAATGACGAAGCGCTCGAGGTGAAGAACCTGGCATTTCTCGATCACTGGGGTTCGGTTCCGATGACGCCGGATTGGTGGAAGTCGCACACCACTGGCATCGGGTCGCGGCTCGACTTGTCGTTCTTCGCGGTGGGGTCCGACGACAAGATCGTCGGCTACGCGTTTTCGCGTCGCTTTCCAGACGATGATTCACTGCTCGGCGGCAAGTTCGCCTGGGTTGACAACGTCGGCACGCTCGCAGAGTGGCGTGGCAGGGGCATCGCCACGCAGCTCATCACTGCGGCGCTCAACGCGTACCGAGATGCAGGGCTGGAGCATGCCGCGATCAATGTCGACTCCGACAACCCAACGGGGGCGTATCGCTTGTACGAGTCGCTCGGGTTCTCGCGCTGGCGCGAGACGGTCGTGTATTGGCGCGAAGTGCCGCGACCCTGAGCAAGCGCCCTGCAGCGCACTTCTTCAGCTATGCCGCACGCCGCCTGGCGCGGCACAACGCACGTCGCCGTATAGCGCGGCACAACGCACGCCGCCCGGCACGGCACAATCCTCGCCGCCCAGCAGGGGCAGCGAACTACTTGCGCTTGTTGATTGCTACGTAGTCGCGCGCGTCGACGCCGGTGTACCACTGCATCGGACGCGAGATCTTCTGATCTTCGTCTTTCAGGAGTTCGGCGTAGTGCGCAAGCCAACCAGTCATGCGCGGAATCGCGAACAACACCGTGAACATCTCCACGGGGAAGCCGAGCGCTTGATAAATGAGGCCCGAGTAGAAGTCGACGTTGGGGTACAGCTTGCGCTGCACGAAGTATTCGTCTTTCAGCGCGGCCTCTTCGAGCTTCAACGCGATATCGAGCAGCGGATTCTTGCCCGTCACTTCGAACACGTCGTACGCCGCCTTCTTGATGATCTTGGCGCGCGGGTCGTAGTTCTTGTACACGCGGTGACCGAAGCCCATCAAGCGGCCCTTGCCTGCCTTCACGTCAGCGATGAATGCCGGCACGTTGTCGATCGAGCCAATCTCGCTCAGCATGTGCACAACGGCCTCGTTGGCTCCACCGTGCAGCGGGCCGTAGAGCGCCGACGACGCGGCAGCAGCCGCGCTGTATGGGTCGGCATGCGACGAACCCACCACGCGCATTGCGGTGGTGCCGCAGTTCTGTTCGTGGTCGGCGTGCAAGATGAAGAGCAAGTCCATCGCCTTGGCGAGCACCGGGTTTACGCGATGGTCGTCACCGATGCGGAACATCATGTTCAAGAAGTTCGCCGAGTAGTCAAGCGAGTTGTTCGGCGACACGAATGGCAGACCCATGCTGAAGCGGTAACACATGGCGGCAATGGTCGGCGACTTTGCGATCAACCGCAGCGTCTGCTTGTCGAGCGATTCTTTCGTGTGGATGTCTTTTGCGTCGGGGTAGAAGGTGCCGAGCGCAGCGATAGCCGAGGTGAACATGCCCATCGGGTGCGCGTCGTAATGGAAACCATCGACGAAGCGCTTGCGCATGTTCTCGTGAATCATCGTGTGATGAATCACGTCGAACGACCACTTCTCCAGTTGCGCGTCAGTGGGCAGTTCGCCGTTCAGCAGCAGGTAGGCGACTTCGAGGAAGGTTGACTTCTCGGCCAACTGCTCAATGGGGTAGCCGCGGTAGCGAAGGATGCCCGCGTCGCCGTCGAGATATGTGATGGATGACTTGCACGCTGCGGTGCTGAGGTACGCCGGGTCGTACACCCGCAGTTTGGGGTCGAGCTGGCGCAGTGCCGAGGAGGGGAACACGCCTCCGGTGATCGGCACGGTTACTTGCTTGCCCGTGCGGTCGTCAATGATCGTGATTGTCTCAGCCATCGTGAGGCCTTTCGAATTTCGGTGTCGGGAGCTTCCTCTCCCGATCGCTCACGCTACTTGACGAACGCTCGCGCACGACGTGCCATCCCACCAATTCGTGCGCGCACGACGCGCCATCCCGCCAATTCGTGCGCGCACGACGCGCGAACCCCCGTTTACAGCGGGCCGTTGTCGTGCTTGCGCTTGGGAAACTTCTCACGTTTGCTCGACAGCATGTCGAGCGCCGCCACCACCTCGGTGCGCGTCTCCGACGGGGCGATCACGGCATCCACGTAGCCGCGTTCGGCGGCTACGTACGGGTTCAACAAGCGTTCTTCGTAGTCGCGCTCAAATTGTGCACGTTCTTCAGGCGTCGCGCGGCGCTGCAAGATGGCGGCTGCCTGACCGGCACCCATCACTGCGAGTTCGGCGGTGGGCCACGCGATGCAGATGTCGTTCCCCATCTTCTTTGAATCCATCACGATGTAGGCGCCGCCATAGCTCTTGCGCAGAATCACGCACACTCGTGGCACCGTCGCGCGACCGTACGCAAACACCAACTGTGCGCCATGGCGAATCATGCCGCGCCACTCCAAGTCTTTACCGGGGTAGAAACCCGGCGTGTCGACGAGCGTGACGATGGAAATGTTGAATGCATCGCAGAACGCCACGAACCGCGCCGCTTTCTGCGAGGCCTGAATGTCGAGCGTGCCCGCGAGTGCAAGCGGCTGGTTGGCAACGATGCCGACGGAGTGACCACCCATCGACGCGAGCGCAGTCACGATGTTGCTGGCCCAACCGGCACGCAGCTCGAGGTATGCGCCGTCGTCGACGATCGACTCAATCACCTTGCGCACGTCGTAGCTGCCGGTCGACGACGCCGGGAGAATCGTGTCGAGATCGGGGCACGGTCGATTCACCGGGTCGCCGGTCTCGATCATCGCCGTCAGTTCGTCGACGTGGTCAGGCAAGTAGCGCAACACTTCGTCGAGCAGCGCAGTCGCATGTTCGATGTCGTTGGCCACGAGGCTCGTCACACCGCTTTGTCGCGAGTGAATGTCGGTGCCGCCGAGTTCTTCGTTGCTGACTTCGATGCCGGTCATTTGCGCAACCATCGTCGGGCCCGACACGAATGCGTACGAGTCGTTCGTCATGATCGTCACGTCGCACAAGCCGATGAGCAGCGCCGGCCCCGACACGGCTGGGCCGTGCACGATGGCGATCGTCGGCACCACACCTGAGCACTGGGTAATCGCGCGCGCCGCCTGCCCCCACCCGTCGAGCGCGGCGACGCCTTCCAAGATGTCGGCACCCGACGACGCCATCGACAGCACGAGCGGCAGTCGTTTGTCGCGCGCCGTGTTGGCGGCGTTGGTCAGCACCTGCGAGGCGGAGCTGGAAAGCGCACCTTTATGTACGGAGTCGTCGAATTCCACCCACACCACGCGGCGCCCGCCAGCCAGCACCCGCACACCGGCCGACACGGCGCCCGGCACCTTGCGCTGCAGGTGCACCCGCGGTTCGCCTGCACCGCCAGCGACCTCGCCGTCAGCCTCCCGAACCGTCGGTTCGTGCACGCTCGTCACGACGCGAAGGCTAGACGCTTTACACACCGCCAACGTGGTGCAACCTTGTCGTGCACCGTTTACGCGGCGCTGTCAGCGCTGAATCTCTAGGTACACGCTCGCGGTGTCGGCTCCGAGAATTTTGAACGTCATGTCGCCAAACGTCGCGGTACGCCCCGGGGTGATGGTGCCGAGCGTCTTGAGTGGCCCCGCGCCGTGTGGGATGTAGCTGTTCAGTTCGTAGATGTGCACGGCGTTGTCGATGTATTCCGCAAAGAGTGCTCTGCCTGTCGTAGTCGGCAGCACGATGAGCCGCTGACCGTCTGCTCGATTGATGTGCGTCACGCGGTGAACCGTGGTGACTCCGGTGTCGGGAAGGCAGATGATCTCGTTGTCGGTAAGGAACCCGGCGAGCCAGCGGTTCCAACCTGAATAGTCGGGGCCGGTTGACATGATGTCATATCGCATGGGGAAGGGGTCAATGTTCGGCCGCGTCATGTAGTACTGGTGGATGTACAAGTCTTCGAAGTAATACGCAGTGTGGCCGAGGTTGTGCGGAAAGTTCGCCATCGTCGCTGGCCCCGTCTGAAAGTAGACGCCGTAGAGCTGCCCCGACGCGTGTTCGAAGATTCCACCGCCTCCGCCCCAATACCAGCTGCCGTCGGCTGCCACCACGTAGATGGAGTCGTAAGCGCCCAAGTCGGTTCTGGTGATGAGATTCAGCGCGTCTTGAGTAACACGCAAGAGGTCGGTCTCTCGCGAAGATACGAACTGCTGTGGGGATACGTCCACCTGTGGCCATTCGTTCGCCGGCGGAATGATGAAGTTGAGTTTCACTTTTCCATACGAGTTGCGAGTCATGAACTCTTGTGATTGTGTGAACTCGAGGTCGAATCGCTGGCGCACCGTCGACTCGGCGATGGTCATTCCTTGATAGCGAATCGGAAACACCAAAATATTGAGTGACGCTTTGCCAGCTTTTGCTCGGGGCGGTCGGGGAAATCCCTGTGATCCACCGTCGTGGGTTCGGTAGGTCATGTCGGCAACTTTGCACTCGGAGATGTCGGACTTCACAGTTGCAGTCGTCGGGCATGGGTTGCCGAGCGAGCCGCACGTCGCGGCGAAATGCCCGACCGCTGGTCGCAGAGTCGTGGTGGTGACGGTGTTTGAGACCGTGTTCGACACTGTGTTCGACGCGGTCGACTTCTTCTGCCAACGCAATCCGCCTTTGCTGGATGTGCATCGGTAGGTGGTGTTACCAACTCTTCTTGTCATGCCGGCTGCGCGGCATGTTTTGCCTGCGAGGTCTGCGGTGGGTTGCGAAGCAACTGCGACTGCGGCGATTGGTGCGGCAGCGTCGGGTGGCGCGGCAGCCTCGGCGACGCTGTCAGGTCGACTGATCGCGGCGGGCTGTTCTGCGAGATGACCCGGCATCAAGGGTGTGACCACAGAAACGACGACGGCGACGCCTTGGCACACGATGCACATAGCTCTACCAACTTACGCTCGCTTGACGATTCGCCGTTTGATTGCCGGCCGCTTGACTGCAAGCCGTAGCGTCATCCGCATGGCCGGCGCGGCGTTCATCGACCTCGATCGCACGCTGTTGGCGGGTGCGAGCGGCCCTGCAATTACTGCCGCTCTACGCGCCGCCAATCTTGTCCCGCAGTCGGTGCCCGGGGAGTCGTTGCTTTACCGAGTGTTCAACACGGTGGGCGAGACGCTGCCGTCGATGTTGCTTGCGCGCCAGGGTGCCACCGCGATGAAGGGCAAGTCGCGTCGCATCGTGCGCCAAGCTGCTGCCAATGCGATCCCCGAACTCACCAAACTGGTGCAGCCGTTCGCCCGTGCTGCAATCGAGCAGCACCGTGCGAATGGCGACAAAGTAGTGCTCGCTACGACGACGCCGTACGACTTCATCGATCAATTCGTACGTTCACTCGGCTTTGACGATCTCATCGCTACGCACTACGCAGTTGATGCCGGCGGTCTGTACACCGGCGAACTTGACAGCCGGTTCGTGTGGTCGGGCGGCAAACTCGCGAGTGTTAAAGAGTGGTGCAACGCCAATGGTGTGGATCTCGCCGATTGCGCCGCCTACAGCGACAGCATCTTTGATTCGCCGTTGCTTGAAGCCGTCGGCAAGCCGCACGCAGTAAACCCAGATGCGCGTCTGCAAGTGCTCGCAACTGCGCGTCGTTGGCCCATCGTGCATTTTGATGTGTCGCCCGGTGTCGGCAAGGTGCCGGTCATCGGCACCGAGTTGCAGCGACTTGCACTCAATTTTTCGCGACCCGAGTTCATTCCGTTCGCGAAGTTCAGCATCACCGGTACGGAGAATATTCCCGAGTCGGGCCCTGCGATTCTTGTCGGCAACCATCGCAGTTACTTCGACGTCTTCGCTGTGTCGCTCACTGTCGGCAAGACAAGCCGCACCGTGCGTTTCTTAGGAAAGAAAGAAGTCTTCGATGCCCCTGTCATCGGGCAACTTGCTGCTGCGCTCGGTGGTATTCGCGTCGAGCGTGGCACGGGCAGCGATGCACCGATTGAGTCAGCGCTCGCTGCACTGCGTGCGGGGGAGATGGTGGCCATCATGCCGCAGGGCACCATTCCACGTGGTCGCGCGTTCTTCGACCCTGTGTTGAAAGGTCGCTGGGGTGCTGCACGACTCGCGGTCATGAGCGGTGCGCCGGTGATTCCGATTGGTATCTGGGGCACAGAGAAGGTGTGGCCGCGCAACTCACAACTTCCGATGGTGTGGAATGTCGCGAATCCGCCGCGTGTGAGCATCACCGTCGGCCCCGAAGTTGCGTTGCGTCGCGACGGCGCCGAATCGGTCGGCTCGCCATCGCAATCCGATGCCGAGCGCGCCGCCGCGCAAGCCGCAGCCAACCAACTCGCCGACGAAAACACCGTGCGAATCATGTCGGCCATCAGCAACTTGTTGCCGCCCGAAGCGCGCGAGCACCGCGAACCCACCGAAGCCGAACTGCGCGCGACGTTGCCGTCGAACTACAAAGGCGATCTGAACGCCGAAGACACCCGCCGCCCCGGCACCGACTGACGCGACCCACGCCTCGACACCCACTGACGCGACCCACGCCCCGGCACCGACTGACGCCGCCTCGCCGCCCCGGCACCGACCAAACCCTGACCCACGCCTTCCACCAGTTTGCACCTCAGGTTCTGTCGCCAAACATCGGTAAGACTCCGTAAAGCAAGTGTCAGAAAAACACATACACTTTCTGACACTGCTGTGAAGCCAAAGGCAACTCCCTCCGCAACCGTCGTGGCTCAGGCCGTGCGTCGCGCAGTGCTGCAACAGCCGCGCGGCGAACCATTTCCGACATCGCGATTGCTCGGGCTCGGTCCTCGTGCCGCAGTCGACCAAGCGGTGAGTCGGCTCGCACGCGAAGGGGTGATCTCACGGGTGCGACGGGGCATCTATGTGCGACCCAGACAATCGCGACTCGTCGGAACAATTCCGGCGAATGCCGACGCGGTCGTGCGAGCAATTGCTGAGTCAACCGGTGAGATCATTGCCCCGCACGGCGCTGCCGCAGCACACGCACTCGGGCTCACCACGCAGGTGCCGCTGCGAACCGTGTATCGAACAAGCGGGCGCACGAGAGACATCAAAGTCAACAAGTCCGTAGTCACACTGCGGCACGCTTCGCAGCGCCAACTCGCGCTCGCCAATACTCCCGCAGGCGCCGCACTCGCCGCGTTGCGTTATCTCGGAAGAGACGCGGTCACCGAGCGCACACTTCAACAGGTGAGAGCACGTATCGGCAGGCAACAGTTTCAGGCTCTCAGACAGGCCACCGGGGTGATGCCGTCGTGGCTCGCTGATCTCTTTTGGCACACGAATGAGGGAGCACGTTCTGGCGCGTAAGCAAGGAGCTCGTGCACACACCAGGTGGTGGCTCCGTATTTCCTTGATCTCCCGACGGCTGATCAGCGCGATGTGCTTGAGGCCGTCGCCGCAATAACGGGGCTCCCGCCCAGAATCATCGAAAAAGATGTCTGGGTCTGTTGGTCGCTGGCCGCAGTGTTCTCGGCAGGGGCTGCTGTGCCCATGGCTTTCAAAGGTGGAACCTCACTCTCAAAAGTGTTCGGCGTGATCGACCGCTTTTCAGAAGATCTCGACCTCACGATCGGGTTTCTTCAGGCTGACGAACCGATACCTAAGTCGCGCAACCAGCGCGACAAGATGTCGTTCCTGCTGCGTGAGCGCGTCGCTGCCCACATCTATGGAGTAGTCATGCCACACCTACGTACTGAAGTCGGTCGAGTGGCCAGTGGACGCACTGTCTCGTTTGACGGAGCAGATGTAGTAACGGTGTCGTATGCGAGTTGCTTAAAACAAGCGGGCGGTTATGTAGAGCCGCAGGTGCGACTCGAGTTTGGCGGTCGCAATCGCATCACGCCGAACGAGTGGCATACAGTTTCGACCTACATCGAAGCTGCAGGCATTGACGTGATGGCGCCGCGCGCATCGGTGATGGTCTTGTCGCCGAGCCGAACGTTCTGGGAGAAAGTCACGCTCGTGCACGCAGCGTGTTCGCGTCCCGAGTGGCGAAGTGATGGCGCCCGAATCTCTCGGCACTGGTCAGATCTCGCGTCACTCGCGCAGCATCCGGTCGGCGAGCGGGCACTCGCCGACCGCGCCGTGTTCGAAGATGTTGTACGCATCAAGTCGGCGTTCTGGTCGACTGTCACGGCAAACTATGGGAGATGTCTGACTGGTGAGTGTCGTCTCGTGCCGAGAGGGGAGCTGCTCAAGGGTTTGCAGCGCGACTACCGAGAAATGATCTCTGCTGGAATGTTTGCGTCAACTCCGCTGACGTTTGAAGAGTTGCTTGATTGCATTCGGGGGCTCGAATCCCGCATCAATGCGGAGTTCACCCGCCGCCCCGGCACCGACTGACGCGACCCACGCCTCGACACCCACTGACGCCGCCTCGCCGCCCCGGCACCGACTGACGCGTCGCCGCCGCGACACCCACTGACGCCGCCTCGCCGCCCCGGCACCGACAAACCACGCCTAGGCGCGTGGGTCGCCAGAGGACACCTCACCGCCAGGAGGGCAGCGCACCGCCGTGTGACGAACATCCCGTCAGAGAAGTAGATGTGTACCGAGTAAAAGTTTGGGATTAGTCCAAATCTCTGCTACGGTCGGGGTATGCGTTTTGACCCCGTCGACACACTGCGCTCCCACCGCATGCCCGTGACAGCACAACGATTGGCGGTTCTGCGCGCCGTGAACGGCCGCCCCCACGCCACCGCCGACGAAGTTGCCACCGCGGCAACAGAGGACATCGGCACCATCTCACGCCAGTCGGTGTACGACACGCTCGCGGCGATGGTCGAGCGGGGAGTGCTGCGCAAGATTCAGCCCATCGGCTCAGTCGCCCGTTACGAAGACCGTGTCGGCGACAATCACCATCACGTGGTGTGCCGCGAGTGCGGCATGGTGGCCGACGTGGATTGCGCGGTCGGGCATCGCCCGTGTCTCCATGCGTCGCAGACCCACGGGTTTGTGATTGACGAAGCAGATGTGTCGTATTGGGGCACTTGCCCAACTTGCGCCGGCACGTCCCGCCGAAACACCGGCACGTCACGCCGCAACGCTGGCGCATCACGCCGCATGAATCGCAAGGCCGTTGGAACATCACGCCGCAGCAGTCGCTCGACCGCCAACAAGAAATCCCGAACATCAACCCCCAACAAGAAAGGCAAGTAACCCCCATGACCGACATCCAGAACAACCCGAAGGCGGCATCCAGCGCTCCCGCTGGCAAGTGCCCGTTCACCGGTGCCGTCACCGACAACAAGATGGCTCCGACCAACAAAGACTGGTGGCCCAACCAGCTCAACATCCGCGTGTTGCACAACAACCCGGAAGTCGGCGACCCGATGGATCCAAACTTCGACTACGCCAAAGAGTTCAAGAAGCTCAACCTCGACGCCGTCATCAAAGATCTGAAGAAGTTGATGACCAACTCGCAGGAGTGGTGGCCCGCTGACTATGGCCACTACGGGCCGTTCTTCATCCGCATGGCGTGGCACGCAGCCGGCACCTATCGCATCAGCGATGGTCGCGGCGGCGCAGGCACCGGCATGCACC
>Ga0208084_1000330_pt1 | contig 11699 bp, 8 predicted proteins | sample LakMenEpi14Sep09_FD_150698 | JGI IMG/M metagenome (GOLD analysis project Ga0208084, IMG submission 150698) | Freshwater microbial communities from Lake Mendota, WI - 14SEP2009 deep hole epilimnion (SPAdes) | ecosystem: Environmental > Aquatic > Freshwater > Lentic | place: Lake Mendota, Madison... | reverse complement strand
GGGCGGCGGGATCTGGCCAAAGGGATGCAGAAGGCCCTGGCCCTGCGCTGCTCTTTCTGGTCGTGGCTGCACCAGCGCGCCCTGCAGCCGGAAGGTCTGCCGGCATGACCCCCAGGGATCGCGACGCCGATCCACATCCACTCCCCCACACTGTCCCACCGCTCTGTCTCCCATGATCCCCACCGCACCCTTCACCGCTCTGGAGGCCGGTATCCGCAGCCGGCGCCCCCCCTGCCAGCCCCCTGCCACCAGCCTCTGCTGGTCCGCCGCCGCCACTGCCGCCGCCAGTGCGGCGGCGCCCCTGCCGCTTCACTACGAGCACCACGACAGCCGCCTGGGCGTGGAGTTCCTGGTGCATCGCCTTCCCTTTGAGGGCCTGCAGGCCCTGGATCCGCGCCTGATCCGCATCCCGCCCGGTGCCTGCAACGAGAAGCACCGCCACGCCCATGAGTCGATTTTCGTGGTGCTGGAGGGGGAGGCGGAGATCCTGGTGGGTTCGGTATGGGTGCGTTTGCATCGCGGCGGCATCGCCTACGCGCCGCGCTGGATCGTTCATCAGAGCCACAACGTCAGCGCCGAGCGGGAGCTGCTGCTGCTGGCGATCACCGATTTCGGCCTGACCAGCTCGGTTCTGGGTGATTACGACCGCCAGACCCGCCTGCGCTTCCAGGGAAAGGATGCGTGCTCGGATTCCGATCGCTCCTCCCCCAAGACAGTCGATGAAGACCTTGTAGACCGGTTCTGACTGCCATCGATGGCCGGGGGGATAGAGCTCCCATGGTCGGCGCCTCGATGCGTCAAATGCGCATGTTTTGATGTGGCCGTTGAAAGAACCCATGAAAGAACCAATGGCAGTTCACTTGGGGGATTAGAGATCCCGCTCCACCAGATAGTCAATGCACGAGCGTAGCCACGTGAGATCCGCTCCATCAGCAACGCCGGCAAAGGCGGTGGCGTCAAACTCGGTGATCGCCGCTGTTGTAAAAGACTGGGCCACCTGCAGTGCCCAGTCGATGCTGCCGTTGCCTTCGAGGATCTCGTGAAGCCGAAATACCTCACGTGGCAGACGCCGCTGGCGGCTGCGGCCAAGGAAGGCAGCGATCCAGTCGCGGTCTGGGGCCGACACCGTGGCCAATGCATGGGAGAGGATCAGGGTGCGCTTGCCCTCCCAGAGATCACCATCGATTTCCTTGCCGTACCGAGCCAGATGACCGCGCAGATTTAGGACATCATCGCAAATCTGGAAAGCCAGGCCAAGGAAATAGCCAAACCGATCAAAGCGATCGAGCTGTTGATCGTTAGGATTGGCGATCAAGGCGCCGATGCGCAGCGGATGGATGAAGCTGTACCAGGCGGTTTTCTTGAGTACAAGGCGAATGTAATCGTCGGGCCCTATATCAATGGCATTGTCGTGCATCCAACCCAGTTCCATCGCCTGTCCTTCCAGGCTCTCGAGCAGCATGTGATCCACCTCATCCAATAGATGTGGCAGCAGCTGCGGCGGGCTCAGCGCACCACAACGGCGGAACAAGCCCATCGCCAGCGCATTCATGGCATCGCCCGCATTCACTGCCAAAGGCACGCCCAGGGAGCGATGCAAAGTGGGAGCTCCACGACGGTTGTCGCTTTCGTCCTCAATGTCGTCGTGAACCAGGAAGGCGTTGTGCAGCATCTCGATCCCCGCCGCAGCCGGCAGAGCGGCCGTCCCGTCGCCGCCGAGGGCGCGGGTGGTGGCCAGGCAGAGGGCTGGACGCAGGCCCTTGCCGGCGCGGGCGAGAAAGCCCCGGATCGGTTCGTAGAGGTGGCGGCGAGGCTCCCGATCGGGCACTCCAGACTGAATGGTGTGGGAAACCTGCTCCGCATACCAGCCAAGACGCTCCAGGAATCCGCTGGGCCCCTCGGTGTCCGCATTGATGGCGGCAGGCGGCGACGGGCTGGACAAGGCTTTTGCCGCCGATCTGCCTGTTGTGCTCTCGTGATCCGGCGGGAGATAGGGCTCAAGGGTCTGCAGCTGGTCGGCGACCTGGGAGAGAAACGGTGAGGATTGCCGTAGCGCCGGCAGTGCCAGGGCGATGACCTGACTGTCCCAGGGCAAGCCGGCTCGATAGCGGATGGCATCCATGTTCCGCAGCGGCCGGAACAGTTCCGGCTCCTGCAAGGGCCAGATCTGACAGGGGGCACCGCTGTAGGCGCTGGCCTTGAGGATCCCGTTCACAGCGCGCCGCGCGGCTTCGTTCGCCCCTTCCATGGTGGCGAGATCGGTATGGGTACGGACGTAATCAGAGGCGAGGAAAAGATTGGGAATGGCCGTGATCGCCTCGGGACGCAACTCCCATGTGTTGATCAGATTGACGAGCAATGGTTCGGCATTGCTGAGATAGCCCGGCCTGGCTGGATCTGGGGCAATATCGGCATCAAGAAACCAGGAGTGCAGATCGCGATCATGAAGCCACTCCACGCCGTCTTGGTTGATCGATCGCTTCAACTGCCGCCAAGCCTCAATCGCCACCTCTTCTCGGGAGCAGCGCATGGCGGGGCGGCCGTCGGGTCCGGGCATCGTCCAATCGGAGATGTCAACCGAGAGCACAGTGCGCAGATCACTAGTTCCGAAAAAATCTCGGGGAAGCTCAGGCCAAAACGGAAGCTGCGAGATGCTGGTGAGCGCCCATTCAGTATCGATATGAATCACATGGCCATTCGGCGCGGGCAATTCAGAGGTCAGATAGTACTGCACACCATTCATCCACTCCACATTGGTGGAGAGGGTTTGAAGATGGGCCAGGTCTGGATCGAGAGCCAACAAGCTCGGCGACAGCAATGGCGCGATCCTCTCAATCGGAAGAGCGGCGAGGTAATAGGTTCCGGAAACGATTTGCCGATATCCGTTATTGTCGATGACGATTCCAGTAACACCGCTGGAGTCGGTTTTAATTCCTGTTATTTCGGCATTAAAGATGTAATGAACTCCTTTGCTGCGTAGATAGTCAAGCCATGGGTCAATCCAGACCAGATTGGTGGGTCCATCCAGCACGCGATCGGTGGCGCCACCGGTTGGTTCCAGAAGTGGAATCAGCAGTTGCACAAAGATATCGCCAATCGTGCGAGTGCTGGCTGTTCGCGCTTTGGCGGCCACCAATGAACGCGTGATACCGGTAGCGAGGAATTTCTGATAGGCGGCTGAGCGACCTTCCGCGCCGACGAATTGCCACCAGCCCACCGACTCATACTCACCCAGACGCCGCTCTCGGCAAGAGGTGAGGATCTGCCAGATGCGTGTACCGAACTGAGCCAGATCGTCGACCGTCAGCTCCGTGACAGGCCCTATGGACTCCAACAGGGCCCGCAACACGGCGCTGACATCATCTGCCGTGCTGGGGAAAATGCATGGAAAGTCGAAGACTGGCTTGTCGTATTGGGTTATCGAGGTTCGGGTAGTTGGCACCAAATGGTCGGCGACAGTGCGCCCATCCCGACAGGGAATGCGAGCCATTGTATCGACCACATGGCGATAAAAGCCAGGAAAAAAGCGAAAGCCATGTTCACCGGGAAGATGATGCGCAAGCGATTCGAGGCCATGGTCCTGAAGTTCGTGACCGCTGCCCCCCGATGGGCCGGGATCACTCACGGGGATGCTTCGAGCCTTGCCTCCAGCGATTGCGCGGCGTTCCAGAACGACGACCTCATAGCCGCGTTCGATTAGTTCCTGGGCGGCGCTCATGCCGGCGACGCCACCGCCAAGGATGACGACCCGAGCTGTCACTTGCCTGCGGAGGAGCGATTCCCCGTTGTCTTAGGCGCGGAGCGGGGAACCTTTATCAGCCTGAAGCCACAGATCGCACCAGGGCTCGTGATTCGCAGCACAAGCTTTTCATGCAATCGGAACACATAGGCAGGATCTGGAGTCACTTGAAGGAAATCAACAGAGATGTCTTTGGCGATTACAAGATCGACCGGTTCACCACCAAGAGCTACGAGAACGCCATGATCGCACGGCAGAGTGGTGGACCTCAGCAGCGTGCCACCGGAGCCAAGGAATGGGATCACTCGATCCTGCGGCAGCACGAGGGAAGTTGCATTGGGGGTTTGCAGAGCCTCGAAGGATGTTTGGCCAAGTACCAAGGCAAATGGCCCGTAATGACCATTTGCCTCAAGCGTGCCAATCGCAGCCGAAATGTGGCGAACCATTTCATGACCCAACATGTTATGAACGTCGGGAATGCTGTACTGAACGTCTACCCACGTGCGCAATCCTAACCTGCTGTCATTGAACGTTGGGGATGTAAGCTGATTATCGGTAGGGTCGTAACCCTCCGTAGCTTTTGGCGAGTCCGGCAGAAGGCCGATCATCTGACAGGCAGGATCGTTCTCATTGCGCCCAAGAATTTCCCAGATGGCTGGCAGTTGTTCCAACTGCTTGTTTGCTATTTTTGTTTCCGGATCGCTGGGGTTCGGGATGCCATTGAAAATTACGGTATCTTCGAGGCGAGCCAATACATTGGCCGCACGCCGAAACAGGGCCAACACGCTGGTGAGCTCGGGATCCGCCAGTTGTGGGCCGCGCAGATAGAGATTGACTTGTAAGGTCCAGAGGCGGATGGTGCTGGCGTCATCGATCTTGAGACGCTGCTTCGGCCCAGCACCGCCTGCGGACGCGAAGGGGCTGGGAGAGGTGCCAATCAGACCGCGGCGAACAAAATCACTGTCGCCGGGCAGGGGACCATAGAGGGGAAGAAAGCTGGCGGCCACTCGCGACTTTTGCGCTTCAGCGGCCACCACTTGGCGCACTCTTTCCCACTGCGCCTGGCTCCAGGGAACTTCCGGGCAGGGTCGGGACGCTCCCGGATCGTCATTAGCAAGCGGAGTGTTCATGGTGGACACGGGTAATGGTGACTGGCTCAAGACACGGGGTAGGCAATAGGCTGGGGGCATGCCGGGCACACTCCCAGGCTGTGGACTGGCGGTTGCTAGTCCAAGAGATGCCGCATGAACCAATCGTCTCGTACTTTGCATGATAATCCTAGGGGGAACATCGCGCAAAACTGTTGCGTGACTCTTAATAATGACATATGACGCTAGAAGCTAAGCTCATTGGATTTATTGGCACGGCAATGGTTGACTCAAACTACGGACTTTATTGCGCTTGGCAGCTTGAACACAACCGTAAATCCGCCTGAAGGCACTTGAATGGCCTTAAGTTAGCATCTTCTGCGTATGGTGGTAACTCTCGCGAGGTGGACGAGAGGCTTATTGCAAAGAAAACCATCTACATGATTTCAGAACGAAGAGCTTTAGTCGTGACTCTTGTTCGATAGGCGGATTCCAATTTCGAAATAGTAGACATCAAAGCAAACCTCCAGAGCCTGCATGTCGACCCGGCCTACTCCAATGCATTGCAGACGGTTGACCCAAGCAAGCTGATTATCACCAGTGCAGTAGGTTGGAGCAACGACAAGATGTGGGCATGGTTCAAACTGATTGTGGAGAGCGCGATCGTAGCCATCAGGACCAAGATCAAGAATGCCACCATAGTTGGCATAAATCATTGCTCCAGATGAGGTCTTAAATGTAGCGTTCACATCAACCAACCCAACTCCGTCACAACGAATTCGCATCCAATCGGCTCCACCAGGGCAGATCTGTGCCTCCAAGCCTGCCCCCATAAAGGATCCACCTTCAATGAGCCAATTGATTCGCAGTCCATCAGGCGTGACACCAATCCTCTGTTCCTTTAAATACACTCTAACCGTTCCCAAAAGATGGTAAGTCCAGCTCCAGGGTGGTGGTGCTTGCATCAGTCGCGTGCCAGTTCTATCTGTCGTAGTTTGTGACAGTTGGTGGGAGGGCAAGGCTGTGAATGCACTGCAGATTGTCGTATCCAGGAGTGAAGAGGAGAGCGTGTTATTGCCGAATCTCAACACAGGAAGAAACTCAACAAGCCCAATCAAAGAACAGGGCAGCACTGCTTGGAAAATACGATTTGGATTCTGTTCATCACGTTCTTCTGGCAGTGCTGGGACCGACGTGACTGGACCACCATTAATTCGATACTCGACAGTTACTACGTGACCAGGCCTGAAGGGAGTCACCGATATAATGATTGGCGTGCTACAATCCGTTGAAGCTATGTGTTCGAGCCCGTTGAGGCGAGGCGATGTCCAACTCATAGTGGAACCATCGGCGCAGTGCTGAATCATTTATCTATATTGGCTAGTAGCCTGCGTGCGGTGATGGCATCCGGTCGGAGAGTATCAATGGCTGATTCGTCGATCATTTCCTGCAAGTCAGCGCAAGAAGCCGACGAACCCTCGTATCGAAGATTATGGGCGACTAGATTCGTGAGAGCTCTAAGTTCAAGGGATCTGGCCCCCTGTTGGCGGGCTAGATCAATTGCCTGCATGAAGGCTTGCTCGGCTTCCGATACGTTGCCAAGATTCGAATGAATCAGACCGCGCAATCGAAACAAATCGGGCAGCAAGGCGCCCACTTCGTCTCGCTCTGCATTGGCCTGCCCAATCTGGCTCTCTATTAAAGCTTCCTCGGACCGCCCTGCGGAGTGAAGGGCCGAGCTAAGTATTATTGAGGAGGCGGGATCAATCACAAGGGATCCAGTCTGTCGGAACAAGCTCACCTTCTCGACTATATTATTAATCGTAATGTCAGTCAATCCCAGTTGCAGGCATGAGTAGCAGTAATACATAGCCGAGCACGCGCGCCACATAGAAAAACCTTCTTCGCTAGCCAGCTTGTATACTTCGCGAGAAACGGAAAACAGCTCCTGCCAGTCATTGTCGTAGAATAGATAGTGACACATAAATGACAAGCCCGCCGCCAGAGTAGGTGGATGGTTGAGTGAGCGAGCAAGCCTCACCATCTCGTTCATGCCATCGACTCCTTGTTGTTGCCTGCCCTTCATCCAAAGCGAACATGATCTTGCGGTCATGATTGGAGTGGTTGGACCAAGCTGAAAGTGCCTACAAAGAAGACGTTCTAGTTCATGGTCAAATAACTTGATGCCCCGCTCAGCTTGTTGTATGGCTTCGTCGAACTCTGCCCGGAAGAAGTGCGTGTAAGAAGTGGCGTTGAACGCTGGGATAGTATATAGCTCAGTGCCTCTTCTTTGGGCCAGGGTTTCAACTCTTAATGCACTCTCTATCGCATCTCCCAATCTACCCGCAACGAATTGATTTGACCAAAGGCCCCACAGTGCTGCAAAGTGCTGATCTTCACTACCAATGGACAATGCCAGATCGATGGCCCTCAAGCAGGTGGTCTCTACGTGTCGCGAGGCCCAGCCATAGGCTGCCATCTGCACGGGGGCAAGAGCTGTATGTAAGTCAAGTTCATGCTGCCAGCGCACCTCCTCCTGGGGCAATTGGTTGAGGTCGGCCAGACCCCGGTTGAGGTGATCTACCGCTTCATTCACAGCGTTCCGCTCGGCAGCCTGCTGCCCTGCTGCTTGCCAGTGGTGAGCCGCTTCTTTGTAGCGACCGGCACCAGAGAGGTGGTGAGCCAGCAATTCAGGCCGCCGCTTGGGCATCTCTGGGAAACGCTCCGTCAGCACCTTGGCGATGCGGGAGTGGTGCTCCTGCCTGGTGCTGCGCAACAAAGAGTGGTACGCCACATCCTGCACAAGAGCGTGCTTGAAGATGTAGACGGGTTGAGTGGCACCACTGATGTGTAACAATCCCTCCTCCACCAACTGCGACAGCATCTCTTGAAGTCTTCGGGTGTCGATGGAAACGACAGCGGTAAGGAGATCAAGACTGAACTCGCGGCCGAGGGTGGCGCCGATCTGCAATACATGCTTACCCTCCCCAAGCTGGTCGAGACGGGCCATCAACGCCGCTTCCATCGAAGCGGGCACCATATCGGCGGACAGTGGTTGCAGCAATTCCCAAGTCTGTTCCCGCTCCACCAAGGATTTTGAGGAGATCACCGAGAGGGTGATCTCCTCAAGAAACAAGGGATTTCCTGAGGATCGCAGACAGATCTGGCGGACCACCTCGGACGGCATGGCCTTATCGGCAGCGACATCCCGGATGACTGTCTCTGCCTCCACGGCGTTGAGCGCATCAAGAAGAATCTCACTGACGTGAGGTTGCTCCAACCAGCGAGACCTGAATTCCAGCCGTGCCGAGAGGACGACCAGAAAACGACCGCTGAATTGGCTGCTCAGGAGCTGATCGAGCAGTTCGGTCGTGGACGCATCGGCCCAGTGAAGGTCTTCGACAATCAACAGCAACGGCGACTGCTCGGCCAGGACAATCAGACCCTGAAATAGCAAATCAAGGGTGCGCTGACGCTGACGGGCAAGTGACAATTCGCTCAGGATTGGCCAATCCTGCGGCTTAATCGGTAGCTCAAGAAACAGCGCCAACAGGGGAAGGGCCTCGAGCAAGGGCAGCCTCAGGTCAGCAAGACGACCGCGCAGACGCTCCAGTTGTTCGTCTGGTTCCAGCCCATCGAGGCTCAGCCGCTTGCGCAACATTTCCCTGAATGGGTAGTAGGGCGTATCCGTGCTGAAGGAGCTGCAGGCAGCCTCCATCACCGTGGTGTTGGGCTCAACCAGAGCTCGCGAGAGTTGGTGGATGAAACGGCTCTTGCCAATCCCAGGTTCGCCACGGATCAACAGGGCACGGGGTTGACCAGTGAGCACTTCCTGCCAGAGCGATTCGAACGTATCCAGTTCCTTCCTGCGACCGACGAAGGTTTCCGCCGAACTCCTGTATCGCGAGACTGGACGGTAGGCAATTACGCGATGGATCTCAACGGGTCGCTGGATCCCCTTCAAGCGACGGGCACCCAGGGGCTGACCATGGAACGTGTGGGACACGAGGCGCCAGAGGGAGTCGGAGACGACGACCTCACCTGGGCTGGCCTCTGCCTGCAGACGTGCCGCCAGGTTGGGGGTTTCGCCGATCGCCAGAGACTGCGTGCCAGCGGCACCTCCGAGTGCCCCAACGACAACGCGGCCACGGTGAACTCCGATACGCACATCAAAGGGATGGCGCACACGGGCCGAGAGATCCTGCACAGCAGTCTGTAACGCAAGGGCACAGCGTATGGAACGAATCTCATCATCTTCATGGGCTCTGGGATAGCCGAAGTAGATGACGACCCCATCGCCCATCAGATCAGCGAGGAAGCCATCAAACCTCTGAACAACGTCAAGGCAAGTATTGTGGTAATTAATTAACAGGCCCCGAAAGTCTTCCGGATCAATCTGCTCCGATAACGAGGTGGCTCCTACGATGTCGCAGAAGATCACACTAAGTACACGGCGTTCGGCTTGCGACTGGGGTGGTGCCGAGTGCTGGATTGAAGTGCCGCAGCCGCAGCAGAATGCTGCAGCAGCTGGGTTGTTGAAGCCACAAGCGGAGCAGATCACCAGAGTCAGCTTGGGAGGTGGGGGGCGCTAGTAAGACGTGCCTTCCATGCGGAAGCTTCCTCTAGCAGCAACTCAGTAGCGAGGGTAACCAGGCAGGAGGGGTCCTCATAGATCAGTGGATTGATGGCCTTCGCCTGGCGAGGACTTCGTGAAGACGTGCCTGCATGCCAAGGGCTGGTTGAAAAAGCAGTTGGGTTCATTGGATCGGATTTGCTTCTGGGTGAGAGCGACTGCGTTTGCCTCAGTCAAGACCGATTATCTGCTTTTAACCTAGGCTGAGTGAGAAAGTTGACCCGCGAGGACTTCGTGGGCAGTGCCGCTAAAAACACTAGTGCAAATCTAGCACTCCGGCCAGGTCTATGAAGACGTAGTTCAAATTTCTCAAACTGTAGCAAGTGCCACACTCCCTCCGCGAGCGAGTTCTCTTGACAATGCTTTTTGGCTGACCAGATGATCTGATTCCTTCCCTCCTGCAGGGCGGCACAACGTCTGATCAGATCAATTGAGGGCCCTGATTCGAGTGAATAACATCAAGTTTTTGCATCGCGCCGAAAGGCAGCGGGCCTTGGCCAAGCCGGATTCCACCACATACACCTCGCCGCCCCAGTCGGCCTGAAAGATCAGTTGGTGTCCGGCGGGAAACTCGATCCGGCGATGCCCAGCCAGCAGTTGTTCCTCGGTTTCGGGGTCGATCTGGTCGAGGATTCGGAACGGAACGGACATCGCGGCTGTGTCCTCGCAGCGGTTGCCGGGCAGTGTACGGGGGCTGGCTCGGTGTCTGTCATGTAGATGACAGCATCCTGTTGGCCGGCAGATCGGCGCGCTTCAGCAAGTGAATCGGCGTGCGTCGGCTGGCAGGCAACATCGCTTTGCGGATTGGGCGATCGTGACTGCATACCGGTCCTCCGGTGATTCCCAATCGCTTTCAACCCAGGACACGATCATGACGCTCGCTTCCCAGCGCACCGGTGTGAGCTCCGGAGCAACTGACGTCAGTTTGCTGCCACATTCCGGCTCGGATCTGATGGTTCTGAACAAGTCTGTTGCCGCCCATTCTGTGTTGGCCTTCTGGCCATCGGCCGCCCAGTTGCTGGATTCCCGCAAGCCGGCAGCTGCTGTGGTCGCCTCTCTTCCCAGCCCGACCCCCACGCCGACTGCCGCGCAGTACGTGGATGCCCTGGCCTGCCAGGCCCTCCAGCATCAGGCGGTTCAGCATCCCTATCTGTCGGCTCTGGCGTGGGGTGAGCTGCCCGACACGCGCTGGGCCCTGCGCGATTTCGCCCGTGAGTACTACGCCTATTCCGCCCATTTCCCTCGCTATCTCACCGCCGTGATCTCCAAGCTGGAAAATCCGGCCCACCGCCTGGCGCTGATGGAGAACCTCACCGAGGAATCCGGTCAGTACGAACAGGAAGAACTCGACGAGTTGGCGGCGATCGGTATTGAGCCGGAGTGGATCATCGGTCTGCCGCATCCCGAACTGTTCCGGCGCTTCCGCCGCGCCCTGGGCGTTCTGGATACCGATGCCAGCGCGGAATCGATCGAGATGGTCTGCTGGCGGGAGCAGTTTCTGGCGATTCTCACCAACGGCAGTGCCGCCGAGGCGCTGGGGGCGCTGGGGCTGGGAACGGAGACGATCGTGCAGACGATCTACCAACCCTTTGTGGACGCCATCGGCCGCATCGGCATGCATCCGCGCGACAGCGTCTTCTTCCCGCTGCACACAGCGGTGGATGACCACCACCAGGCGACGCTGCGCGATATCGCCATCGATCTGGCCGCGACAGAGCAGGGGCGGCGGGATCTGGCCAAAGGGATGCAGAAGGCCCTGGCCCTGCGCTGCTCTTTCTGGTCGTGGCTGCACCAGCGCGCCCTGCAGCTGGAGTGACATGCGCCCTGAGTCGCTGGGATCGCGGCGCCGATCCCCAATAACCCCCGTTGCCAAAGCACTGTCCCCCCATGACCCCCACCGCTCTGGAGGCCGGCATCCGCAACCGCCGCCCCCTCTGCCAGCCCCCGGCCGCCAGCCTCGCCTGGTCCGCCAACGATGCCGGTGCCGCCACCGCCGCTGCCCTGCCGGTTCACTACCAGCACAATGACCACCGGCTGGGCGTCGACTTCCTGGTGCATCGCCTTCCTTTCGAGGGACTGCAGGCACTGGATCCGCGCCTGATCCGCATCCCACCCGGCGCCTGCAACGAGAAGCACCGCCATGCCCACGAGTCGATCTTAGGAGTTTGCGGAAAAACGGTCAGAAACGCCGCGTTCCTCCCTCTCGCGATCTGATTACTCGCTGTTCGGGTTGGATTTC
>Ga0208084_1000325_pt1 | contig 11755 bp, 8 predicted proteins | sample LakMenEpi14Sep09_FD_150698 | JGI IMG/M metagenome (GOLD analysis project Ga0208084, IMG submission 150698) | Freshwater microbial communities from Lake Mendota, WI - 14SEP2009 deep hole epilimnion (SPAdes) | ecosystem: Environmental > Aquatic > Freshwater > Lentic | place: Lake Mendota, Madison... | reverse complement strand
GCATCAATCCCGAGCGCTCGCAAATAGTCGAGCCGCGAGATTGCACCGGGAAGGTCACCGATACCGTCGCCATTGCCGTCGGCGAATGACTTCGGGTAAATCTGGTAGACCACTGCACGACGCCACCAGTCGGCATCATTCGGGTAAGCGTTTGTGGGTTCGGTAGCCATGTCTCCTGCTTTGACTTCTTGAGTGCCGATTACTTGGTGTTGGTGAACGACGCAATCTGACCGCTCGCAACTGTGCCGTCGGCGAATCGCGACACAGCGACGATACGGGAAGTTGTGCCTGCCGTGAGTGAATCTGGGTCAACGAATGCTCGGTACGGTGATGAATCGTCGACCGCAACCCGTCGCCAGCCCTTCCCGTCATCAATGAGGAACGACACTTCTTGAGGACTCTCCGATGTTTCAGCGGTCAACAACCAGAGATCACTGAAATCATCAGGGCCCGCCGACACGACTGGTGCTTGCTTGACTATCGGAAACTTCGCGTCAGCCCGCAAGATGGCCGCCGACAGCGGCGGTATCTCGACGCTCACGAACCCCTCGGAGTCTGCCGACGCCGTGTCAACTTCACCCCAAACTGCGCTGAATGTGGCGGACGGAGTCGCTGTAACAAACTCCAACACACGCGATTCAGTTGAGTTGTTAAAGAGCGTCACGTACTCACGCTGATCAGCCATGTCGAACCTGCTGATGGCCATCGCGCCGTCATTGCGGTCCCTCGGTTGCGTGGCACCACGCCAAAGCACCGGAAACTGCTTGCGCAACCCCGCGAGCGTTCGCAAGTGCTCGCCAACTGGATGGTTCTGCACATCAAACGACGAGCCCGCGCCGATTGGTGCACTCCCAACACGTTGCTCTGTCTGCCAAGCAGACACCTGCGTGGGAAACAGGTCCTGCCGCGCCTGTTTATCGCCACCCGTCCCGATGATGCCGAACTCATCGCCGTAGTAGACGATCGGAGCACCACGAAGGAGATAGAGCAGGCTGTGGCCAAGATTCACGCGCGCCAAGAGTTCGTCCCCTTCTGCACCCGATTGCCCCTTGATCACCATCGCTGTGCGACCAATGTCGTGATTGCCGATGAAGGTTCCAGGCGTAGGTGCCCGACCGTCGGGCATCCGTGAATAGTCATCGTCTTCGAGCCGCAACATGACGCCCCCCGCACCTTGGGCGCCTCCGGCATAGCGAGCCAGCACGTCGTAGAGCGGGAAGTCAAGTTGGTTCGGCAAACCCCACACCCTTTGGTATCGGCTCTGTTCAATCGGCTCGGTGATCCAGGTTTCGCCGAAGATCTCGAAGTCGTCGATGCCGGCCGACTTCGCTGCGTCGAGAATCTGGGGAATCCAGCGGTGGTAAAAGTCCTTGTCGACATGCCGCGAGGTGTCGATGCGAAAACCGTCGAATCCAAACCGTGTTACCCACGATGCATACACCTGCGCTAGCCCATCGACCACTTCCGGCTTCTCGGTATACAAATCATCGAGACCAGAGAAGTCGCCTTGTTCGATACACGCAGTGCTGCAGGCACCCCAATTGATGTCACCTCGATTGTGGTAGTTCGCTACATCGTTCATCCACTCGGGCTTCTTCAGGTTCTTCTCTGCCTCCAGCACGAAGGCCTCATACGGCGGCTCGGGTTCTTCGACGAACTCCGAACCAACGAGACGCACTACATCGCCCGTGTGATTTACAACGACGTCGAGGTACACCTTCATGTCCAGAGAGTGCGCGCAGTCGACGAATGCCTTCAGCTCCTCTTCGGTGCCGAATCTTGGGTCGACCGTGGTGAAGTCGACACCCCAGTACCCGTGGTACGCGGCACTGTCGCCCTGCACCGTTCGTTGCACGACGAGTGGAGTAATCCAGATGCCGGAGAATCCAAGATCAGCGATGCGTTGCAGACCAGTCACTGGATCAGTGCACCCGCCGGTGAGACCCTGCAGGTCACCGCCGTGGAAGAACCCAATGTCGGTCGGATCGAATCCCGTCACCGAACGAGGTCCTGTGGTCCCACCCAGATCGTTCGTTGGATCGCCGTTGGCGTACCGATCGGTCATCACGAAGTAGATTGCGCGCGACGCAAAGTCGGAGTACACGATGGGCGTAGCGAGTGATTCGATCAGCGCCGCCTCATCAATCGAGGTCTCGCTGGCGGTACCCCTCTCGTCCACCGCTGAGTCAGCGGCACCACCGCCGTCGCCGCACGCCGATGCGACGAGTGCCGCAACAACGATCAACGAACCAAAGCGCAGTGACCGTTTCACCAAACTCCCCGTTTCACCGAACTCCTCAATTCACCGAACGACACGCCCACCTAGCGGAGTGCCTCGCCCGACTCTGCATCGAAGAAGTGAATGTTGGCGGTGTCGATGGTGACACGCACGTCGGCACCGAGTTTGAGCGGCATGCGCGGCGGGAAGATTGCGACGAGATTCGTCACGAAACTGCTCGCCGCCTCGGTGTGCAAATCCTCGGGGCGAGGTTCGGGCGAAGACTTGCCTGGCTTGGCTCCCTCAACGACCTCGGGTGCCTTTGGTTGTGTGCTCACCACGACCTTCTTGGCGTCAATGTGCAAGTAGCCCATCTGTGACGAACCAAGCGCTTCCATCAATCCGAGTCGTCCGGTAAACGAAGGCCAGCCAGGCTTTGACTCAGCGGCGTGCACGTCTTCCGCGCGCACACCTACCACGAGTTGCTTGCCGGCGTAGTGCGGCAAGCGCGGATAGCGCCAGTCGCGATCTTTCGCCAACGGGAATCGGGCTCCCGCGAGCCCCAACGTCATGTAATCACCGTCTTTCTCCACTACTGCTTCGAACATGTTCATCGGTGGCGTACCGATGAAACCAGCGACGAAAATGTTTGCGGGTGCGTCGTACAACTCTTGTGGCGCAGCGACCTGCTGCAGCACGCCCATGCTCATTACGGCGACACGATCACCCATCGTCATCGCTTCTACTTGGTCGTGGGTGACATAGATCGTCGTCGTTCCGAGCTGTTTCTGCAGGTTGGCAATCTCCGCACGCATCTGCACTCGCAGTTTGGCGTCGAGATTTGAGAGTGGCTCGTCCATCAAAAACACCTTCGGCTCACGCACGATGGCACGACCCATTGCGACGCGCTGGCGCTGCCCTCCCGACAGTTCCTTCGGACGTCGGTTGAGGTATGGAACCAGGTCGAGCATCTTCGCGGCCCACTCGACCTGCTTATTGATCTTCTCCTTCGGCTCCTTACGCAGTCTCAAGCCGAATGCGATGTTGTCGGCAACCGAAAGATGCGGATACAGCGCATAGTTCTGGAACACCATCGCGATATCGCGGTCTTTTGAGGAGAGCTCGTTCACGACGGTGTCTCCAATTGACACCGTGCCGCTCGAGATGGCTTCGAGTCCTGCCACCATTCGCAAAGCAGTGGTTTTACCGCAGCCCGAAGGACCAACCAATACGAGGAACTCCCCGTCACGCACGTCAAGCGACATGTTCGACACGGCCTTGACACCGTTATCGAACACTTTGTCAACGTTCTCGAATCTCACTTGAGCCATGGTGTGTCCTTTCTCATTTCATTACTCGAGTTTCCACAGGTGGAATCCGGGTCCGACGGCAGGCAACACGAGCCGACCACCGACGAGCTGTGGAGCCGCACCGATCAGCGTGCTCACACGCGAACACTGCAGTGCCTCCACTGACAGCTGCACGGCAGCATGCGACGATCGCGACGCACAACACAAAACTCGGTCGCTTTCGGTTTCTCGGAGGTAGACGACGACGTCTGGCCCAACGTGCAGCCAACGCATCGACCCAGTTGCCAACGCTTCACTCCCGCGCCGTAACTGGATGCAATCGCGATACCAAGCCAACAGATCGGTGTCCCACTCTGCTTCGCGATCCCACGGCATCGGCCGACGAGAGTCTTCCCCACAGGTCGTGCCACCGAGCCCAATCTCGTCACCCATCCACACCATCGGCACGCCTGGCAAGGTCATCTGTAATCCCACACCGACCTTTGTCGTGGCGCGGTCGCCAGTCAGCACATGGAATCGTGGTGTGTCGTGACTGTCGAGTATCAACCATGAGCGCAGTACCGCGTCATACGGAACACCGGCGGTGAACGCGCGCATTGCCGCCACCATTTCAACGCCGTCGCGTTTCGGTACGCCGAATGGTGTGCCGAAAAAGTTCTCGGGGAATCCGGCAGGAAGCACATCGGCTCGCAACCACGACCACACCGGGCGAGTGAACGCCGAGTACGCCATGATGCCGTGCCAGCCGCCGCGCAGCATGTCGATGCGGGGATCTGGGAAGTGCTCGCCGACGACGTACGCCTTGGGGCTCTCCGCCTGGCACGCAGCCACGAACTCACTCGACACTTCGTGCGATACGTCGTGACTTCCTCGTCGACCAGCCATATTGGCCACATCGATGCGCCAGCCGTCGAGACCAGACTCCTCGTCGAGCCATCTGCGAGCCACAGAGTCCTCTGCTTCGTACATGCGCTGTCGCAACGCATCACTCTCAAAGTTGAGTTTGATCAACGACGAAACGCCGAGCCAGGTCGCCGGTTTATTGCCGTCTGGCGTGTCTTCGAAGTAGAAGTAGTCGCGTTCTGACGCCTTCTCGTCGCTGACAGATCGCTGATACCAGGCATGCGATGACCCGCAGTGGTTGAGCGTGAGGTCCCCGAGCACGCGCATGTTCCATGCGTGCGCCTGCTTCGATAGTGCCGCGAAGCCAGCATCGCCGCCGAGCAGTGGGTCGACTTCGTCAAACGTCGCTGCGTCGTAGCGGTGCGCACTGCGCGCCGTGAAGATCGGGGTGAAATAGACGACGTTTGCTCCAAGCTGAGCGATATGGTCAAGATGTTCCGCCGCCCCGTAGAGATCGCCTCCGAATAACTCGCTGCTCCAGTCGGGGCCATGCGGTAGGTCGCTCCACTCGCGACGTCGTGCCCACGACGGGGTTGCAACGTCGAGCCCACTTGTCGCGAAACGGTCGGGGAAAATCTGATACACGACTGACCTTGTCGGCCAGTCGGGATACGAGATATCGCAACGCGCGACGAAGTCGTCGGCGTCGGGCGTGTCGTGCATGTGCAGTCCTGTCGCGTTCAGCCACTGCGTCGTACCGGCCGCAGTCGCCAGCACGAATCGGTACGACACCACGGGGTTGATGAGCGGAACCTCCGCCGACCACCACGACGTGGGAGCTCCTTCGACTCGACGTTGCGCTGCGCCTGGCCGAGTGACGTCAGCATCCTCGCGCACGAGCGATACATATCCCTGTTCACCATCGTGCGTATACCGAACAGCCACTCGTTCAACACCCGCGAGTGCAGGAACCTGCAACCGAACGCGAATGGTGCCCCCAACCCGCCAGTCCCGACGCTCGACGTAGAGCGCCGATCCATCGTGATGCGGAGTATCCAGCAGGTTCATCCCTTGACAGATCCCTGGGTCAGCCCGGAGATGATGTACTTCTGCACGAAAATGAAGCCGATGATTGCGGGAATCTGCGCGATGAGTACACCCGCCGCGAACGAACCCCAGTTCTCTTCAAAGTTCGTACTGATGTAGCTCCGCAAGCCGAGCGGAAGTGTGAAGTTGTCGACGGTTTCCAGAAGAACGCTTGCCGTGATGAATTCGTTCAGCGTGCCCACGAAAGCAAACATGCCAACCACCGACAACACGGGCACTGCGAGCGGCAGGATCACGCCCCAGAAGATTTGGGCCGGTGTTGCGCCGTCAACTCGCGCCGACTCATCGAGCTCTGCGGGTATCGAGTCAAAGAAGCCTTTCATGAGCCACAGGTTCACACTCATCGCTCCCGAGAGGTACACGAGCAGTAGAGCGGTCAACTTGTTGAGCCCGAGGGCTGGCACCACTTCTCCGGTGCGCAGCACGATGAGGTAGATCGCCACAAGGTTGAGCAAACCAGGAAACATCTGGATGAGCAGCAAGAACAGCATGCCCATGCGGCGACCACGGAATCGGAAACGACTGAACGCATACGCAGCGAGGGCCCCGATGAAGACCGTGAAGAATGCGTTCAGCACCGCGATGATGATCGACGCGCGGAACCACCTGACAAAGAACACCTCGGCGCCGCCCTCTTTTTGCACGAAAAGACCCTTGAAGTTCTCCAAGGTGAACGCCCGCGGGAGCAGGCTGGTGCCAGAGAGCGTTTGGTCGGCGTTGAACGCCGCAGTGACGACGTACAGCGGCGGGAACACTGCGATGACGACAGCCAACCAGAGGATGAGATGACGCCACCAGTCGTCGCCGCGGCGCTTCGTTGGGTCACTCATGGGGTGTGGTCCAGGTAGGTCACTTCATGTTCTCCAGTGCTTTCGAGCGCAGGAAGCCGCTCGCCGACATCGCCGCGACGATGAAGAAGATGTAGATGGAAATTGCACTCGCCAGCCCGTAGTCCTGGCCCTTACCGGCTTCAAACGCCAACTTGTACGTGTAGGAAATGAGGATGTCGGTGGCGCCAGCAATGGACTGGTCATCGCTGCTCGGACCGCCTCCGGTGAGCAAGAACACATTGTTGAAGTTGTTGAAGTTGTAGGCGAACGAGGCGATAAGAAGCGGAGTCACGACCGCAAGAAGTAGTGGCAGCGTCACCTTTCGGAAGACCTGCCAGCGGCTCGCACCGTCTACGCGGGCGGCTTCGACGAGTTCCCCGGGAATTGCCTGCAGTGCTCCCATGCATACGAGCAGGAAGTACGGGGTTGTGAGCCACACGGATACGAGGATTACCGAGAGCCTCGCCCACCAAGGGTCGAACAGCCATGGTGGGTCGAACGGAAGCAACTTGTTGATCAGACCGAAATCATCATTCAACAATCCCCTGAACACCAGGAGCGAAAGAAAACCAGGGATGGCGTAAGGAATAACGAGCAGCGACCTGTACATCTTCTTCAGGCGGAACTTCGGTTTGTCGAGCAGTTTTGCCAAGAACAACCCGACGGCAAACGAGATGAGCACCGTCGATGCCGCGAAGGTGATTGTCCAAACAAACGCCCGCAAGAACGGCGCACGAACCAGCGGATTGGTAATCACTGCGGTGAAATTTTCGAATCCGATGTACTCGCGCCAGCCAACGACGAGTTCGTCTCCCACGGGGCTGACGAATGAACCTCGACCGTTGTCTGCGTATTCGACGCCATTGTCGGTCGCAATCATCACGTCGCGTGGGGCGTCATACACAAGCCCGGGTGCGGACTCGAACGCCCCCGAGATGCCTTCAGTCTTGATGATTCCTCCACCATCGAGCGGAATCTCGAGTGCTGCCAATTCGGCATCGGCACCAAAAAGTTCGTCACCGACAAGCGCAGTGAGACCGGGGGGCGGAACTACGAACCCGAACTCATCAACCGTCACCGATGATGGATCTATTTCTTCGAGACCGTTGGCTCGGCCGAGATATGTCTGTCCGGTCATGTCGTCAATGAGCACCAAGACCAGTTCGCCCGCTTGGTCACGTGTTGGTGTCATGATGAAAAATCGCTCCCCCTGCACGACGTTCTGCTCGATGTTGGTGGCGATCGCCTCCGACTTGGTCAACACGTGGCCAGTGGAGTACTTCTGAAACGCAGTGTTGATGGTGAAGAAGATCGGGATGATGAGATACGCGATCAGCAGCACGCTGCCAGGGAGGATGAACTTGGCCGGCAACAATTTGTTCGGGCGCAAGTAGACAAAGTCAAAGATTCCCAAAACAACCAATGTGCCGAGCGCCCACACCAGGCGGTCTTGTGCGAAGAGCACGATGATGGCCCAACCAACGAGACCGTTCAGGAGGCTGAGCAGCACGATCTTGACGATGAGACCGCCCGTACCCGAGAACAGGGAAATCAACCACGCCAACCACGACGGTCGGTATGCGGCTTGCGCCTCGTCGCTCTTCATGTTGTTCGGCATTGGTGGCAAAGCCATAAGAAACTCTCACTACTCTCGCACAACGCAAACGGGGCGGGAGCCCGGTTGGCCCCCGCCCCGCTCGATGCGAGTGATGAAACTCGTCAGCCGATCTTGGCCGTGATGTTCCTGCCTGCAGTGCGGAACGCCGTTCTGGCTGGCGTCGCATCTGCACCCTTGAACACGTTGGTCCATGCCGTGCCGAGGTCGCCCCAGACGGAGCTCATCTCGGGGATGTTGGGCATTGGCACGCCACCATTACCGGCAGCAGCGAACTGCTTCAGCAATGGGTCAGTGATCTTGGCGGCTGCGTCGGTGTTTGCCGGTGCACGACCGTTCTCCGACGACAACTGTGTCTGTGCACCCTCGGTCAACATGAAGTTGCCGACGAGGTCACGGGCCTGACTCTCTACGCCGTGGCTCTTGGCGAACTTCGTCACCATGAAGCCCTGAACGCCGAGGAACGGCACTGAGTCACACTTGTTCTTCGGCATCTGCACGATGCGAACGCGCAGACCGCTCTTGTCAAGCGTGTCCTTCTCCCACGGACCGGTCACCCAGAAGGCGGCCTTACCAGCGAGAAATGCGTTCTTCGCAATGCCGTAGTCGACTTTCGACGAGAGCAAGCCCGACTTGTTCCACGAGTCGATGTCGCCTGCGTTGGCGAGCAACCTGGCGTTGCCGACACCGACGTCATCCGGGTTCAGGTTGCCCTTGGCATCCTTGCCGAATACGTAGCCGCAGAGGCCCGAGAACAGCGGATAGTTGTGATACGCATCGCCACCAGGAATGACGAGACCGAAGTTGCCTGCGGCCTTCTTCTGGAATGCGAGTGCCTGATCGACCATGTCCTTGAACGATGTCGGCACCTTAGCGACACGGGTGTTCACGACGAGACCGACGTTCTCCAACGCAACAGGTGCGCCATAGAGCACCTTGTTGCCGCGGGCGTTTGCATACGAGAACGCATCAAGCGCGTACGAAGGAATCTTCGCAGCGGCCGTGCGTGAGACGGTCAACGGAATGACCGAACCGTTTGCGGCGAGTTCGCCGACCCAGTCGTGCGCACCGACGATGACGTCAGGTGCAGTTGCAACGTCGACGGTCTTCAAGTCGTCACGAATCGCGCCGAAATCCTTCTGGACGACGGTGACGGTGACGCCGTTGCGCTTGCCCCATGCGTTGGCCACTTTTTCGACGCTTGCCTTGCGGTCAGCATCGGCCCAGATGCGCAGCGTTGCTGCGGCACCCGAGGTGGTGGGCAACGAGAGAGCAGCGAACGCCGCCACGGTGAGACCCGCGACGAGTTTTGCTACGTGCTTCTTCATTGGTTGTTCTCCCCTTCGTGAACCGAGGTATTCGGTTCAATCGGTGGTCAGACTAGTCATTAGTGACGGCGGTCATAGCACCCTGCGAACGAAAGTAAACAGTTGATTACATTCGGGTCGCCGCGCGGGACGGCTCCCAGTGTGCGGCTCCCAGTGTGCCGTTCCCGGTGTGCCGTTCCCGGTGTGCTGTTCGCGATCCGATGTTCGCCGTGCGCCGAGTTCCGTGCGCGCTCAGACGCGCGGGTGGTGGCACGCCACGAACTGACCCGCCGACACCTCACGCAACTGGGGCTCTTCGGCGGCGCACTTCTCCGTGGCGGCCGGGCAGCGCGTGCGGAAGCGGCAACCCGACGGTGGCGCGACTGGTGACGGAGGTTCACCTTGCAGCGGCACCGTCGAACGCTTGCGCGTGGGGTCGGGAATCGGCACCGAGTTAATGAGCGCACTCGTGTAATGGTGTGCCGGCTTGGTGTAGATCTTGTCGGGATCGCCGACCTCACAGATCTTGCCGAGGTACATCACCATGATGCGGTTGCTCACTGCCTTCACCACCGCCAAGTCGTGGCTGATGAAAATCATGGTCAAGCCGTAGCGATCCTTCATGTCTTGCAGCAGGTTGAGGATCTGCGCCTGGATGCTCACATCAAGCGCGCTGACCGGCTCGTCACAGATGAGCATGCGGGGCTCGAGTGCCAAGCTGCGGGCGATGCTGATGCGCTGACATTGACCACCAGAAAACTCGTACGAACGTCGATTAAGTACGAGGTCGGGGTCGAGTCCGACGTTGTTCAAGAGCTCACGCACTTTGGCTGCGCGCTCTTCTTCGTTGCCGCGTTGCCAAATCCACAACGGTTCTTCGACGAGATTGCGCACACTCATGCGTGGATCGAGAGACGAGATGGGATCTTGGAAGACCATCTGCATGGCGGTTCGCGCCGAACGCAACTGGCCTTTGGGGAGCTTGGAGAGATTCGTGCCCTCAAAGATCACGTCACCGGAGTTGGGCGGCGGCAACTGCAACACCGCTTTGCCGAGCGTGGTCTTGCCGCAACCCGACTCCCCCACGACCGCCAGCGTCTCACCGCGGCAGACGTCGAAACTGATCTTTGACACGGCATTGACCACACGTCCGCCACCCACCTTGAACTCGACGACGAGATCCTTGACCTCGAGCACCACTTCGTCGTTGTTGCGCATATGCGCGGCGCCTGAACCAGCCACTACTGCTTCCTCGCGATCGTATGTCCGAGCGGATACCAGCAGCGATACAGATGTCCATTACCCGAGTCGATGAGCGGCGGATGCTCGTCATGACACTTCTGCTGGGCATACGTGCATCGGGTGACGAATCCGCATCCTTTCGGACGGTCAACAGGATTGGGTAGGCGCCCTTCAATGACCTTGAGACGCGCCCCGCTCTTCATTTCGATGTTCGGAATCGAGTCGAGCAATGCCTTTGTGTACGGCATCTTCATGTTCGCGAATAACTCGGCGGTTGGCGCCTGCTCGACGACCTCGCCGGCGTACATGACTGCGACATAGTCGGTGTGGTTGGCAACAACACCTAAGTCGTGCGTGATGAGCACCATCGACATCTTCATGTCGCGACGCAAATCGGAAAGCAATTGCAGAATCTGGGCCTGCACGGTCACATCCAGTGCGGTGGTGGGTTCATCGGCGAAGAGCAACTTCGGGTTGCAGGAGATTGCTATCGCAATCATCACGCGTTGACGCATGCCGCCAGACAGCTGATACGGAAACTTCTTCAGCATCGCCTCCGGGTCCGGGATGCGCACGAACGAAAGCAGTTCAGCACTACGAGCCAACGCGGCTTTCTTGTCCATGCCGAGGCGCACACGGAGACTCTCGGAAATCTGCGTACCAATACGTCGCACGGGGTTAAGCGCGGTCATCGGATCCTGGAAGATCATTGACATGCCAGTGCCGAACTCGTTCCGCACTTGCTCGCGCGACATTGCCGAGAGTTCTTTTTCGTCAAACATGACTTTGCCAGATCGCTGCACGTTGGAACCCGAGAGCAGACCCATTGCGGCTCGACACATGACGGTTTTGCCGGATCCCGACTCGCCGACGACGCCGACACTGGAACCAGCGGGAATCTCCAGACTCACTCCACGCACGGCTTCGAGCAGCCCGAACGGCGTGGCGAACTTGACGTGCAAGTCGGTGATCGACATCATCGAGGTCACAGGCGCCCCTCGCGACGATCAAGCCGACCGCGGAGCACGTCACCCACATGGTTGGTGCTGATGACGGTGAACGCAAGAGCGATGATCGGGAAGTACAACGCATGCGGGTTGTATTCCAGGTCGTTACGACCGCGCGCAAGCATGCCGCCCCACGAAGCACCATCGGGAATACCGACACCCAGCAGCGACAGCGATGCCTCGGCGATGATGACCACACCAACAGCCAAGAAACCCACCGCGATGAGGGCCGGCAGCACGTTCGGCAGGATGTGGCGAGTGATGATGTCGCGGTCA
>Ga0208084_1000320_pt1 | contig 11833 bp, 12 predicted proteins | sample LakMenEpi14Sep09_FD_150698 | JGI IMG/M metagenome (GOLD analysis project Ga0208084, IMG submission 150698) | Freshwater microbial communities from Lake Mendota, WI - 14SEP2009 deep hole epilimnion (SPAdes) | ecosystem: Environmental > Aquatic > Freshwater > Lentic | place: Lake Mendota, Madison... | reverse complement strand
GAGTTCTTGTTCGGCGACGAAGATGCGTTGATCTCGCTCGACATGAGCGAATACATGGAGAAGCACACCGTGAGTCGACTCGTCGGCTCTCCCCCGGGGTACGTCGGTTACGACGAAGGTGGCCAGCTCACCGAAGCGGTCCGCCGCAAGCCGTTTTCGGTCGTGCTCTTCGATGAGATCGAAAAGGCACACGCCGATGTGTTCAACACGTTGTTGCAGATCCTCGAAGAGGGTCGCCTGACCGACGCACAGGGTCGCACCACCGACTTCCGCAACACCGTCATCATCATGACCTCCAACTTGGGCACGCAGGACCTGCGCAAGGCCAACGTCGGCTTTGGCAAGAACGATGAGGCGATGTCGTACGCGCGAATGAGAGACAAGGTCACCGAGGCCCTGAAGGTGCACTTCCGACCAGAGTTCTTGAACCGCATTGATGAGGTCATCGTGTTCCACGAGCACACGATGGAAGCAATCATGTCGATGGTCGATCTGATGAGCAAGCGCCTCGTCAGCCAACTTGAAGGACTCGGGCTTGGCCTCGAGCTGACGCAGCCTGCAAAGGAGTTGCTTGCTCGCAAGGGCTACGACCCGCAACTCGGGGCGCGTCCGCTGCGTCGTGCATTGCAACGACTGATTGAAGACCCGCTATCAGAGCGTCTGCTCAACAAGCAGTTCGTTGCCGGAGAAATCGTCGTTGTCGGAGTGGAAGACGACCCAGAGAACCCTGGCGAACAGCGCATCACGTTCAAAGCCGTTGAAGGTTTCAAGCCGCCCGTCGGCGTCGATCTCGCCGGGGCGGGCGAAGGCGGCAACGCCACCAGCGAGTGACGACCTTGGGCGACTCGTGTCGTCGAGTCGTCGTTGCGGTGTTCTTCCTTGCCAGTACCTTCGTTCTCGCGTCGTGCCGAGTTGATCTCGCCACATCAGTAAACGTCGCTGACAACGGCAGTGGCACGATAACGGTCACTGCGGTCGCAGACGCTGAAGCAGTACGACTCGCTCCCGAACTCAACGAGTCGCTCAATTTTGAAGACCTCCGAACCGCGGGATGGAACATCGAAACCCAGAACCCTGCGTCACCAGGTGGAATCTCGGTTGTCGCACAGCGACCGTTTGCGACAGTTGATGAAGCCGGATTCTTTCTTGCACAGCTCTCTGGTGAAGACGGGCCACTGCGCGGACTCGTTGTCACCCGCTCAGGCGGTGTGAATGACGCGACCTATACATTCGAAGGCTCAGGAGGTCTCCCGAATGGTCTTGCCGGGTTTGCCGATGCTGAAGCGCTGACCGTGCTCGGGGCAAACCCCTTCGAGCAGGCAATTGTTCGCAACGGGCGTTCATTGACCGACTCGCTTTCCGTGTCGTTGCGCATCACTCTGCCGGGCAACACCATCACGACGGACGGCGTGATTGCTCCACGATCCGATGACGACGTTGCGACGACATTCTCTTGGGATGTACCCGTTGACGGCTCGAGCGTCACCTTTGCTGCATCCACTCGAGATCGCGACTTCGGGGCAATGGTGGCGTTTGTCGTTGCCCGGATACTGCTTGTCGCATTGATTCTTGGTGCTGCCGGCAGTCTGCTGTATGCGGCGACTGTGGTGCACCGTCGAAAGCAGTCAACACCCGCGTCATAGAGTTGGCGCGTGCCGAGGCTACGAACCGTCTATGTCTGTTCGTCGTGTGGTGCCCAGCACCCCAAGTGGAGCGGCCAATGCACTTCATGTGGGGCGTGGAACACACTCGTAGAAGACGTCGTCGGGAACGACGCTCCAGCGGTATCCAAGACGGTGGCGGTCAGCCGTGCATTGAACGCTACGAGTGAAGCCCTTCCCATCTCCGAGATCTCGCAACAGTTGGTAACGGCCCACCCCACAGGCGTGCGTGAGTTCGACCGAGTGCTCGACGGTGGTCTCGTTCCTGGCTCAGTGACTCTCGTGAGCGGTGAACCAGGCATTGGCAAGTCGACTCTCCTACTGCAGATCGCAGCATCGTGGTCTGCACGTTCGCTCTACGTGAGCGCAGAGGAGAGCGCCCAACAAGTACGTCTGCGTGCAGAGCGGCTCGGCGCTGTGGCAGAACACATGTTCCTAGTGTCGGCCATGTCACTTGGGGACATCATCGGCCACATTGACAAGGTGCAGCCTTCACTCGTGGTGGTCGACAGCGTGCAGACCATCGCTGACGAGACCATTGAGTCAGCGCCAGGATCGGTTACCCAGGTTCGTGAGTGTGCCTTTCGCCTGGTGCAAGAAGCAAAGGCACGAGGCATCGCCATCATCATCGTTGGGCACGTCACAAAAGATGGCAATATCGCTGGACCACGACTACTCGAGCACGTTGTTGACACGGTCGTGTCATTTGAAGGTGACCGTCTGCATCCATTGCGAATGGTGCGCGCCATCAAGCACCGCTTCGGCACCACGAACGAACTTGGTTTGTTCGAGATGACCGAGAGTGGTCTTGTCGGAGTGCCGGATGCCAGCAACATGTTGCTGGCCGATCGCCAGCTGGGTGTCGCCGGCTCGGTCGTCGTGCCGACCATCGACGGCCAGCGACCCCTCTTGGTGGAGATTCAGGCACTCACCACGAAGGTGGCAACTGGCTTCACACCGCGACGTAGCGCGCAAGGGGTGGAGTCATCGCGGTTGGCGATGTTGCTCGCGGTGCTCGAGCGACGCACTGGTACGGCATTCGGCTCACTTGAGGTGTACACCTCCGTTGTTGGGGGTGTGAAACTCAACGATCCAGGTGCCGACCTTGGCGTCTGCCTCGCGCTCGCGTCAGCCGCACTTGATAAGCCCGTCAAATCTCAACTCGCCGCAATCGGAGAGGTTGGTCTTGGCGGTGAAGTGCGACATGTGAACCACCTGGAGCGCCGTGTGCGTGAAGCTGCGCGAATGGGATTCCACCAGATTCTTGTTCCAGCAAACACCAAGCCAATCGAAATCAGCGGAACATCGCTCGTACGAGTGTCAACTGTTGCAGAGGCAATCTCCCACGCGTTCTAATGTGTACGTGTGCGTGTTGCAGTGATGTCACCCACGTACAACGAACGAGAGAACATCAATAACTTCCTGACTCGCGTGCGTACTGCGTTGCCAACTGCCGACATTTTTATCGTTGACGATGACAGCCCTGACGGTACCGGTGCATATGTGTCTGAATGGGCGGCCAAGGATGCGCCCGTCTATCTCGTGGCCAGAAGCGGTGAACGAGGTTATGCGGATGCAAGTCGCGAAGGTCTCGCGATCATTGCTGCCAAAGGGTACGACGTTGTCATCACCATCGACTGCGACCTCTCACATGACCCAGACGTAATGCCTGCGATGCTGAAGGAACTCGCCGATGGTGCGGATGTGGTGGTCGGGTCACGTTATGTGGAAGGTGGCGACATAACGAACTGGTCGCTTTTTCGACGTCTGCTGTCTCGCTGGGGTAATCGCTATACCGCATTCATGCTTGGTCTCTCCGTCCGTGACTGCACATCAGGATTTCGTGCCTACAAGGGTGACGTCATTCGAAGTGGAGTCGTTGGTTCGACGACATCATCCGGATACGCCTTTCTTTCCGAAGTGCTCTTTCGACTTCGTCAAAAAGATCGCTTTTCAATTTGCGAAATCCCAATCATCTACCGCGATCGAACTGTGGGTGATTCAAAGATGAGCAAGACCATCATCAGAGAGTCAATGCGTCTCGTGACATGGTGGGGTCTCCGTCGACTGCTCTCAAAGGCTTCCAAAGAGACTCGGCTCTCCTCAGGCAATCGCTAGCTCTTGTAGTGCCAAGAAGTCGTCATCGCCCGGCGACATTCGTAATCCTGCAGAGACGGCTTCCAAGAGGGCAGTGCGATCTCCCGCCACTGCGGCGAATCTGGCAACCAGCTCCACCGCTCGGGTAACCCGCCACACCAACGTGGCAGTGATGCCCTCGGCATCCGCCCAGGCGTATCCCATCGAACCAAATGGGAGCCCTTGCACCATTGAAAGTGTCTCACTCAAGTGATGAATCGATGCTGCATCGGCGCTCGACTCCGCATTGAGCAGCATCTCACGCAGCACATCGGCATCGGTTGAAACTCGTTCATCCAGAAACAGACGCTGTTTCGTCACACGCCTGGCACCCTCAGGAAGGCCAACGCTGCTGAGTCCGTGACGCAGTTCAGACAATACGTTATGAAATGTTGCGTCCTTCACATCAATTTCCCATAGAGCCGTCCGTGCCCCCGACACCGTCGGGCACTCTCGATGGAACGCCAGCCAGCACAGCAGCTCGAGCGCTTTCCCCTTTCGAAATGTCACCTCCTGATTCGCAGAGAACACCTGCACGGGTCCTAGTACTCGCATGAGGACCGCACTCGGATGAGTGGTGAGGTGGTGTCCGATATCAATACGTGATTGCGTGTGAAGTGGGCTGGACTGAGGGGACATCTCGAGTCTCGTCATCGCGCGTGATGCTGCACCGATTGACCTCGCTTCCGTTTCCAAGATCCCGTACGGCAAGAACGTCTCGTTGGTTGTGGATATGCGCCACTGTGCGTTCTCTCGAATGACTCTCGTTACCTTCTGGGCCTGTGTCCATCCAGTACTTACGACCATGACACCGTGATGCGGTAGATCATCAAGGTCGTCCGAGTATGTCTTGGCAACAACAATCACCGTCGAGGCGCGATCTTCATCGCGGGCACGCAGTGCCAACTGCTTGGCCTGCAATGGTGACTCTGCAAAGAGGACCCCGCGATCGACGACGAACTCCTCACGGCTAAAGCCAACTGCGACCACGAGTGGGCGTTGTAGCCACGGTGCAAGAGCGACGGTGTTGACCAAGTGACGAAGGACCGTGTGTCCTTCGTCGGTGGGGCCATCAACACTGACGACTTCACCCGGCTTCACTACGAGGGAGACCAAGTGGCTCTGCGCTACGCCAAGCGGGACAACAATCGGTGAGTCACAAGCCGCGTCGTGCTGCCCGATGTCGACCTTGGCCGACTCTGCCCGCTCAAATAGGGAGATTCCCGTAGTAAGTGATGTTGTGTCGGGTCGTCGCAGTTGTGCCGAACTCGGGGCGTCTCGGAGAAGCATCGCTCGCTCACGTTGGATATGTTTCGTGACACCAAGTGCGAGCCCCGCCGATGCGAGTGCCGGAAGTATTCGATAGCTGCTTTGGGTGTTTACGGGTGATGCCAATTGGCTGTCAGTGTCGTGAACTGGCTCAACCTCCTGTAATTGCTCGTTACTTGGCGCGACACTCGTGAATGTCTGCATACTCGCCCCATGTGACCCGACAAAGAACGTGAGGAACACTCCAAGAAATGTCTGAGGGCTTCGCTCCTGCACACCCTCGGCCAGCGTTCGAACTGCTCGCAGGAGCGCGGTGATGAGACGCCACATCATCAACAACGCCACGAGAAGAATGATCACCCATGCGAAAGCGGCAATCAGCGTGTAGAGCCACTGCTCAGTTGTAGCGGTAAAGGATGGTGTTCGCCACCCGACGACTGCTTGAACGGTTTCCCGAGGAGTGTTTCCACTCCACCAAAGGAACCCACCAACGAGCACGATGAGGAAGAGTGCGAACGATGACGATACGACGCATGAACTTGGTACCGTTCCACCTTTTCTGAGCACCCTCTTTGGAAATCGGTGTCTCATTCGTCGACGATCTCAACTTCGCGAGTTGACGAAACCGTGCGCTGCGAAACACCAACGACTGAGAGCAGCGTCATCTGAACAGTGTGTTCAACAGCCACAGTGACTCGCAGTCCGTCGATGCGAATCTGACCTGCAATGCCATGTCGATCGAGATACCGACCAGCAGCAACCGTGCCGGCATGTGGATCAATTCGTTCCTCGTTCAGGCGGATATCGATGACTTCTTGGGCCGCCAGGCGGGCGGCATTTGCGGCATGGTCGTTGACTTCGGCATGGGCCGCGATGAGGCGCGCACCATCAAAGGCGAGAGCGGCCATTGCGACCAGAGCCGTGAAAAGCGAGACCACGAACCCACTCACTGATCGACTCTCCAGCGATCAACGACTTCGACCGACTCAACGACGATTGTCCTCGCCACTGGCGTGAGCATGGCGACTCCTTCGGCTGACAAATCACAGGCGAGCACAACCCGCACGGTGAGCGGATCAGAGGCTCGTGCAATGTCGACGAGAACATCGAGAGTGGAGCACGGAAGTTCGTTCAGTGATGCGTTTTCGCGGGCCACCGACTCCCCGACTGTAGCCATGACGCGAGGATGCACCAGTGATGCGGCTCGTGCAGCCTGATCGGCAACGGCGGTGAGTCGAAGATGGGTCGAGGCAAGTCGGCCGAGATGGACGGCAAAAAGGATGAGAAGCACCAGCACCGGTGCGAGCAGTACAGCTTCAACACTCATGGAGCCACGATCACATTGGTGTTTGCGTGATTTAGCGCTCGGCATAGGGGACATATCGTTCGCGAGGAACGACCGCCTGTCGGGAGATGGTTTCTGCAAAGAACGGCACTGCTCGGGGCAGGGCGACCCACACTCGTACGGTGACTTCGTCTCGCGATGAAGACACCTGGGGTGGCCGTGCGAGTCGCGCCCCGAGGGCAGTAGTTGTGTCGTAGACGGCGAGAACTCCGACGTCGTCACCTGCTCCATGTCGAGCTGCAGCCATCGCACCTTGGGCAGCGACATGGTTGGCAACGCTGATGCCGTGCAGGACGACTCCGGCCTGCACGGCAATCAGTGCGACCACGAAGAGCACCGGCACGAGGAGAACGGTCTCGATGGAAACCTCGCCTCGATCGCAGCGGGAGCTAGTCGAGGTTGAGCGAGTTCGCCTTGTCACGGACTCTGTTGGTGATCGTTGCCCCTACGAAGAGGGCGAGGGCGATGAGTGCTGCAGCCATGACGACGGTGGTGGCGCTGACCTCACCGCGGTCGTGATCCTTTTCGAGCGACGCGCGGAAGCGTGTCGCGTAATACTGCCAAAGTTGGCGGGTGGTGGACATGTGGTTTCCTTTCTGGGTTGATGTGTTGTCACTCTCAATGCTGTGTGCCGATGTTCTCGGCGCCGGAACCGATTCACATGCTGATCACCACCGTCTGCAGAGCGGGATACCCCAACAGCACCATGAATCCGACAAACAGCAACATCATGGGTACCCCCATCCGTTCCGTCGCTGACTGAGCGAGCGCTTCAATCTCCGCGACTTGTCGAGCGCGCATTGAGTCGGCGCGTGCAGCTAGCGATGAACGGATTCGCGCACCATGATCACCCGACAGATTCATACTTCCTGCAACCTCCACAACCTCGTTCAGCCCCCACTTCGATCCGAGCGCGCGCAGCTCCGTCCAAGGAGACCGTCGAGTAAGACGTGCCCGGTCCAATCCAGCACGCAGTGTGTCGAATGCCCAGCCGTCGCCAGCATCAGCAGCTGCGACCAATGCAGTTTCGATTCCGGCACCACCAGCGAGCAGAACATTGACCAAGTCGAGATAGGCAGAGAATGCGTGCACGAATGTACGGCGACGCTCCTTGGCGCGGGCGCGCAACAGCATCACGGGCACGGCCAGACCAAGAAACGCACCGATGACCACGAGGCTTGCCACAACGACGCCACCCCCAAAGACGGAGGCTGCAATACCAAAGGAGATTGAACACGCAACGATGCCGATGAGTTGTCTTGTAACGAGGTCAGTCGGAGACCATCCAACGATGGCAAGGTCGGTCGCATGCATTCGAGATGCCCGTGATTGTGCCGCGATACGCGAACTTTGAGCGAGCTCACTCAGGTTGATCATCAGACCTTTTCCCAACCCAGGGATAAAGAGAAGTGCTGAGCCAAAACCGATGACGCCTCCGCAGAACAGTGCAATTGTGCTCACGTTGACGCTCCGGTGCGGCGGCCTACGAATCGGTCTGGCGAAACGATCAGCGAGAGACGCTGCATGAGGAACAAGGCACCGAAGAAGACGAGCACGACCCCCGAAAGCACAACTTGACCCTCTGCACTTCGGTATGGCACGAGATAGTCCGGACTCAGGAGTGCGAGTCCCCCGACGAACACCGCAACGACGCTTCCGATGATCTTCACCGCACTGCGTGTGCGTGATCGTCCGACCCAAATTCGAGTATGCATACGCGCTTCATCGCGGGCGCAAGATGCAAGATGGCCAAGCAGCGTTCCCAGTTCTCGTACTTGACGAGTAGCAGCAGTCGAGAGAGCGGCCACTACGAAGTCAGCAGTTGGGTGATTGACCTCTCTGGCAAATCGATGAAGCGCCTGCGGCAGGGACGAATACGAGATTGAGACCACGAGGCGCTCAAGTGGCTCCCGAAGAATCGCAGGCGCGTGCGGAGCAGTTGATGAGATTGTTTGCTCAAGTCCGCTGCTCCCCGCGAGCATGTCTCGCAGCTGTTCCGTCCACACCGCGATTGCGTCAACGAGTACCCGATCATCACGCCGTGCTTTGTGGCGTGTTACTGCGGTCGTTGCCATCACGACGACGACGGCAATCGTCACAGCAGCCAGCGTCCAGTCGGTCACCGCCCAGACGATGGCGAACACAGCCGAGCCGATGAGCACCTGTCGTACTCCCCCGACCCTGGTGCCGCTCCTCAGCGATAACAGGTTGATACGACCTCGCCATGCTGAGACGACGACGAAAACGCCGAGTCCAACCAGAGAGCCTGCAGCCGTAGCCATGAGGTGGTTGTTCATGCGATCACCTGCGCTACAACGTTCCTGCGAAAGCCATGTTGCTCGAGCAGCTGGCGCGTGCCAGTGCGCAAAGGAAACGGCCACCGGGTCGCCTGGTTACCCGACCGAGAAACAATCTCATTGGAAATGATGTTGTTGCCGTCGGTATCGACGACTTCACAAATTGATGCGATGCGTCGCCTGCCGTCTCGATTCTCGATGAACACCACAAAGTGGAGTGCACTCGCAACAATGGTGTTTACGGTCTCGACTGGCAGACCTGTCGACGCCATAGAGACATACGCTGCGAGTTTCGGGAATACCGAACGAGTGCCGTCTGCGTGCATGGTGCACATCGAGCCGTTGTTGCCTTGGCTCATCGCCATGAGCATCGGAAACGCCTCTGCGCCACGAACCTCTCCCACGATCACACGGTCTGGGTCCATGCGCAGTGCCATACGAGTCAGGTCAGCAAGCGTCACCTCACCCTCGCCCTCGATGTTCGCGCTGCGGCTTTGTAGCGCGTCGTAGTCAGGATGACGGTCGGAAAAATGCTCCAGACCGAGTTCGTAGGCGTCTTCTATCGTGACAATTCGCTCGCTCGGCGGCACCTCATTGATGAGTGCTCGGAGAAGCGTCGTCTTACCCGACCCCGTTCCACCAGCGATGACGATGTTTCTGCGTGAGCGAACCATGGCAGCGAGCAGCGACTGCACTTCGTGATCAATGACATCCAGTTCGCGCAGTTCATCGAGTGAGGAAAGTTCGAAACGATGTCGACGAATGATGAGACTCGGACGAGTCGACACTTCCATGACTGCAAAGAGTCGCGAACCATCCGGAAGCTGCATGTTCAGCTCAGGAGTCCCCGCATCAAAGCGCTTCTCAGTTCGGCTAAACCTGGTGCCCGCACGACGAATAAGGGCAACGAGCTCTTCATCGCTATCGGCAATGGGTCTGCGACGCTCGCGCCGACCATCGCGGAGCTTCACCCACACCGAGTCGCAGCCCCGCACGTGGATATCGCTGACATCAGGATCGGCGAGCAACGACTCGAGTCGACCGAGACCGAGTACCTGAGCGATGACTTCGCGAACTACAACATCATCATCAAGCGGAGGCCACGCATCAAGAGGACGCTTGGCGGCGTACCTGGCGAGTTCGGCTCGAATCGTGCTCTTTGCAACCTCAATCTCTTGCTCTGGCGACAACTGTTCGTCTGCCATGCCGAGACGAAGACGTTGATCGGCAAGTACGTCAGCGACCAACTCGGTAAGTGAGCGGACTATTTGTGACTCGGTACTCATGGCGACGTAGTCACCTTCATCAACTGGATACGCTCGGCGCGGGCGAGATCGACCGCCATGTCTGCTGCCGCGCGAACCGTGATTCGAACCTCATCATCAAACTCGTCACCCACCTGAATGTCGTGCACCTCGGCCTGATCTGCCAGCACCTCCGGAAGTGGAGCATCGACCCCGCGATTAGGGAAGGAGATCGTGATTCGAACGATGTCACCTGGTCCTAGGCCACTGGGGACTGCACCCTTTTCAAGTGCAATCGGAATCAGTGCCTCGGATGGAGTGAGTGGGCGCTGTGTTGTAACGACATAGGCAGAGACTGGTACTCCTGCCGGAAGATCAACGACCAGTCGCCTGCCGACCAGGGATCCAGCGTCAGCCGCTAAGACGGCGGACATCGGGGGAACATCACCAATCTCAAGCGCAACAAGATCCGACGGTGCAAGTGTCGTGCCGCGAGGCAGCGCTCTCGCCGAACCGACGACCGTGATGACCTCTTCGCCCCGCTGAAAGAGAAACAATCCACCCAGTGCGCCGGCTACCACCAGCAAGAGACCAAGCAAGAGCTCTGGAGTACGACGACGAGCGCCTGCTACAAACTCGACCTCATCTGTTGACTCTTGGGGTGCCTCGCGCAGACGCGCGCGCACCGCGTTGTCCGACATCCGTTCCGCCACGGCTGCCTTCCTTTGCTCTCGTTCGCTGAGACCGCTGGTTGCAGCCATCAACTATGTGTGTGACGCCAAGTAGTGAAACGGAACCACATGCGTGTATGCCAAACCGTGCGCCAAGATTCCGAAAGTGGATTTGTGATTTCTGTAGCTGGTTACTCAATTAGTGTTCTACTGCGATGCAAACGAGGTCAAACGGGAACCGAAGTGTGTTCCTCGCAGCCTCATTTACGGCGTACCTTGCTGTTCTCTTCGCAAGGTCAACAGGCTCCTTCACCCGTTTTCCCGCCGACCCGGGATACCTCTACATCCAAGAGGCGGCAGATAAGGGTTTCGCTTCGCTCACGTTTGGAGACCCGTACTTTCACATAGCGGCTCGTGCTCTGGCGTGGCTGACGTCATTTGCCCCTCTTGCATGGCATGCGGTAGTGCTCTCGACTCTCGTTCATCTCGTATGGGCGGCATGCGCCGTCTGTGTCGCCTATGTGGTGTCATTGGAATCCCTGCCGAAGTGGATCGCGGCACTTGCTGGACTGCTCTTGGTGTCGGCACCACATGCGTCTGAGAGCAGTATTGGAAACATTGGAAACATCAAGTGGCCGCTCCTTGCGGCTGCAATCGTCATTTGCTCATCTGCTCACATAACAACGTTCAGGCAAATCGGCGTAATGGGTCTTCTGATAGTTACGGGCTTGACTCAGCCGATTGCCATACTTTGCCTGTTCCCCCTGCTCTACCTAGGTATCAAGGAGAGCGGTGCACGACGCGCACTATTTCCGTTGGCGTTTTCGCTGCTTGCAACGTCTGCCCTGCAAATTGTGAAGGTCGGACTCCCAGCCGCAACTACTGGGCGTAGCGAGAAAATTACTGAGCCATGGGATGGAATGGGTGTGTTCTGGTGGAGCGGACTGCTCGGGCCGATAGTGCTAGGGATCTCTGTGTTTGTACTTCTCCAAACCTTGCCCAGTGGCTCCCTCAGACAGACGTCAACCAATCTGAGCGTCTTGTCGGTGGTGTTGACCTCCGTTTCATATCTCATGGGCGGAATCGCCGATCGGTATTTTGTCGGACCCCTTACCCTCGCCTGCATCGGTGGGCTGCTTGCACTGTCGGGGTTGGGATTCATTAGTAACCGTTCAAGATCTGTTGTGGTGATGTTGGCGATATCTCTGTT
>Ga0208084_1000319_pt1 | contig 11841 bp, 15 predicted proteins | sample LakMenEpi14Sep09_FD_150698 | JGI IMG/M metagenome (GOLD analysis project Ga0208084, IMG submission 150698) | Freshwater microbial communities from Lake Mendota, WI - 14SEP2009 deep hole epilimnion (SPAdes) | ecosystem: Environmental > Aquatic > Freshwater > Lentic | place: Lake Mendota, Madison... | reverse complement strand
GCAGCCCTGTGGCAGCTCTATCTGCGTAAAGTGCCGATCGGAGTTGTGTCGAATGCCAGTGGACAGATTGAGGCAACCCTCGCACACCTCTGCATCGCACAAGTTGGCGAAGGCTCTGGAGTCCCCGTAAGCATCGTGACTGATTCGCATGTCATTGGCTACGCCAAGCCCGACCCACGAATCTTTGGAGATGCGATTGCCGCGCTCGGGTTGCCGCCCGAGCGGGTCGCATATGTCGGTGACTCGTATGTCAACGACGTCGGGGGAGCTGCAGCTGCAGGTCTCGTGCCACTCTTGTACGACCCATTTGACGACCATGTCGACTATGACTGTGAGCGGTTGCGCTCACTTCACGAGTTGCTTGAGTTTGTCGAGTAGCAGCGCGTCAGGCTTGCGCTGATTCAACCAGTCGTCGCGCAATCACCTTCAAGCACAACGTTTCGTCGGCACCTTCAAAGATCGACAACACACGTGCATCGACGTACATCCGACTGACGGGGTATTCCTCGGCGTATCCGTATCCACCGTGGATTTGCATCGCCTCGCGAGAAACCCATTCGGCAGCCTTGCATACGTAGGCCTTCACCATGCTGGCTTCCATCGCGCCTTCGCCTTTGCCCATCATCTTGGCGACGGCGTAACTGAATTGCCGTGCGGCTTGGATGATCATCACCATGCGCCCGAGCTTTACTTGCGTGAGTTGATACTCGCTGATGTTCTTGCCGAACACGCTGCGGTTGTTTGCATAGTCGTGGGCGGCTTCGTAGGCCGCTTGCATGAGACCGACGGCGCGAGCGGCCGTCTGTAGGCGACCGTTCTCGAAGCCTTCCATCTGAAAGTAGAAGCCCTTACCCAAACCACTCGACTCGCCAATGAGATGGTTGGCCGGCACGAACCAGTTCTCGATTGCAATCTCGTACGAGTGCATACCGCGATATCCGATGGTGTCGATTGGACGACCTTCCATCTTCCCGCCGCCAGGTTGCTGGAACGTAAAGCCGTGGGCATCACCGAGCGGCTTGGGCACGATGAAGAGACTCAGCCCGCGGTGTGTCTTGCTGCGATCCGGATCGGTGCGCGCCAGCAGCATGAGCACGTTGGCGCGTGCTGCAAACGTGCACCATGTCTTTACACCGTTGATGACGTAGCCATCCACGCCATCTTGCTGCGCTGCAGTAGCAGTGGTCTTCAACGATGCAACATCGCTGCCGTAGTCGGGCTCGGTAACGGCAACTGCCGCCATCACCTCGGCGGTGGCGAGTTTCGGCAGCCATTCGTGTTTCTGTGCTTCCGTGCCACCCTTCACCAGAGCGCGAGCGAGGATTTCTGGTCGCGTGATGAGCGAGCCGCCAATTCCAAGCGATGCTCGCGAGAGCTCTTCTGTTGCAACACAGCTGGCCATGTATTCGCCTTCGCCGCCTTCGCTGAATCCGCCATACTCGGCGGGAATCGACAAGCCAAACGCGCCGATCTCGGCGAGACCCGCAATCACTTCTTCGGGCACGTCAGCGTTCTCTCGGTGCACATGTTCGGCATGTCGGCTGATCACTTTCTTGCCAAAGCTTCTGAATGTGTCCTGCACCATCTCGTAGTCATCGTCCAAGTGGCGAGGTCCCGCGGTGTTAGCTAGTGACGCCAACAACTCGGGTGCACGGTAGACGTTGATGAATGAATCGAACTTGTTGAGCTCGCTCATTCGCACACCCCACATCTCCTCCCGACCAATGACTCTCGTAGCAAATTCGTGCAGCATGTCGGCGACGAACGCACAGGTGATCGTGGCTTCTACGCCGCCCTTTGCTCCGTAGTCGAGCATCGACCGCGCAGTTTCCAATGCTGCACTTGAATGTGCAAGGTCGTACGCCAATACCTGATGCTTCTCTGGTCCGCCGCTCTCGGCAAGGCGTTTCGTTGCCCGCTTCAAGAGTGCAGAGGTTTCTTCAATTGCGTTTGCTGCGGTCGTGAGATCTTTCGTTGAGTCAGGCACGAGTCTCAACGGTAGTGAGGTGACTTTCGTTCGAGCCCGTTCCTGCGCCAACTTCGTCAAAGTGCCCCAGTGGCAGGGGGCACGGGGGTCACTTACGCTGGGTTCATGCTGAAAGCGCTTCGGTGGGTGCTTTTCGGCGTCGTCATCTATTTCTTTGTCCTACCGCTCATCCCGGCATTTCGAAATGCCATCGCCGATCTGCGGCAGATTGATCCGGTCCTTCTGGTGGCCGCAATCGCCCTGTCGTTCATGGCGTTGTACTGCTACACCTTGGTCACCCATGCGGCGCTTGGATCCGATGCCAACCGGCTTACGCGATTCGACCTCTTCCGAATCCAATTGAGCACGAGAGCCCTCGGCAGCATCCTTCCCGCCGGAAGTGCGGCGAGCAATGCCCTCGGTTTCAAGCTCATCACCAGCTCGGGGATTCAGAAAGCTGACGCAGGATTCGCTCTGGCAACTGCGGGAATCGGGTCGGCCATCATCCTCAATGTTCTCCTGTGGCTCGGACTTGTTGTGTCTATTCCCTTACGGGGTGGAAACCCGGTTTACGGCTCCGCGGCGGTGGCTGGGGCAATTCTGATGGCCGTCGTTGGTGCGATCATCTTCGGAATCATCGACGACAAGGGGCGCTTGCACCGGATGGTGCGATGGATCTATGACCGCATCGGTCGTGACGGTGAATCTGCCGCCAAGTTGCTCGATCATTTGCGTGACCGCATCCGAGGTCTCGTCGCTGAGCGAGATGTGTTGCGCCGTGTGCTTATGTGGGGCACAGCCAATTGGCTGCTTGACCTGACCGCTCTCTGGTTGTTCATGCGCGCGTTCGGTGGTTCGGTCTCAATTGATGCGTTGCTCGTGGCGTTCGGCTTGGCGAACGTGCTCGCATCGGTGCCCATCACACCCGGTGGCCTCGGCATCGTCGAAGGCGTATACATTCCGACTCTCGTTGGATTCGGGTTGCCGGTAGCAACGGCAACCGTGACGGTGCTGACGTACCGAATTGCACAGTATTGGCTGCCAATTCTCGTCGGAGCAATCAGTTACGTTTCGCTACGCATCGGTGCCGTCGCACCGGTGCCCACGCCGCAGTCACGACTATCGAGAATTGACTCGGCAACTCGTGCCGGCAGCGAAGTGCGCGAGTCAAAGGCTGGCTGGATCGAGAAGTATGCACCGCGCGACCGAACGGGCATGTTCCCCCAGCCTCAGTACGACAACACCGGCGAGCAACCTGAGACTCGCCGTGACCAGTGACCTACTCTTGATGACGTGACGACACACGAACGACCATTCGGTAGGCATCTCGAAGACTTTGTCGTTGGCGACGTGTATAAACATTGGCCGGGAAAAACGATTACCGAAGCAGACGATCATCTCTTTTGCATGATCACGATGAACCACCATCCGTTGCATACCAACGACTGGTTTGCGTCGCGAAGTGTGCAGGGACGCAACGTGGTGGTTGGCAACCTCGTCTACTCGATTGCTCTCGGTATGAGCGTGCCCGATGTGAGCGGCGCAGCGATTGCCAATCTCGAAGTCGAGACTCTGCAACACAAGCACCCCACCTTCCACGGCGACACGATCCATGCCGAAACTCGAGTGCTCGAAGTGGCCGAGTCAAAGTCGAAGCCTGATCGCGGTGTGGTCACGGTCGAGACGAAGGCCTTCAATCAAGACGGTAAAGAAGTCTGTTACTTCCGTCGACGGGTCATGGTCTGGAAGCGTGCATCGGCACCCAAGCGGGAACGACCGTACGACGGACAAGACGTCTGGGCTGGGTGACGACGGCGCATTCTCGGGCTGCTGACGTGCAGCTTCAGCTCATCGTCGAACCACTGCTCTCTTGGGGCGTGCCTCGATTGCGTGATCTGCCATGGCGCTCGACTCGCGATCGCTGGGCAGTGTTCGTCAGCGAAGTGATGGCACAACAGACCCAGGTGGCGCGAGTCATTCCGAAATGGACGCAATTCATGCAGCAGTATCCGACGCCGGCTGCGTGTGCGAGCGCACCGCTTGCCGACTTGTTGCGGCTGTGGAGTGGTCTGGGCTATCCGCGACGCTGCAAGAACCTGCATGAGTCTGCGCGCCTGGTGGTCGAGCGCCACGGGGGAGAAGTTCCCGGAGATTTCGACTCGTTACTTGCGCTACCAGGTGTGGGTCCGTACACGGCCCGCGCAGTGTTGGCGTTCGCCGACGCTGCTCACGTCGCAGTAGTCGACACGAATGTTGCTCGGGTGTTGGCACGTATCGGAGGCGAACCGCTCTCGGCACGAGAATCACAACGTGTTGCCGACTCGATCGTGCCGCGAGACCACTCGTGGGAATGGAATCAAGTCATCATGGACTTCGGTGCGCAGGTGTGCGTTGCGCGAACTCCGCGATGCCACGACTGTGTGGTGGCGAGTCTCTGCACGACGAAGCACAAGTTCGGCTCGACGTGGGATGACGACCTCGACCCAGCGCGTTCAAGTGCCCTCACCAGCAAACCGCAGGCACGCTTTGATGGATCGGATCGTCAGGCGCGTGGACGGCTGTTGAGGGCGCTGGCCGAGCATGGTGTGCACGTCAACGATGTGCCGAGGGTGATGCGACTAGATGACGACAAAGAGCGTGCAGAGCGGTTACTGGCGTCCTTGGTGCGCGACGGTCTGGTGTCGTGCCACGACGACTGGTGTCAGCTGCCCTGAGTGGCGTCAGCGCCGCAGAAAGTCCACGATGAGATCGTTCACTCGTCGTGGCTGCTCGAGTTGCATGAAGTGACCAGCATCGGGAATGAACTCAAACTTCACGTTGGCAGGTGACAGCGAGCGCGCAACCTCTGCAACTTCTCGGCCGATGCACCCGTCGTTCTCGCCGTGGAGGTACAACAACGGCTGAGTCGGGTACTCACCCCCCATACGTTGTTGTAGATCGGCAAGTTCGGGGTCTCGCTTTCCATCACCAAGCGTTGCTCGGTAGTACCCCAGTGCCGCCTGCAGGTGTGCGTCAGCGCGCAGTGCCGACTTGACGTACTCGAGGTCGCGGGTCGCTTCGTAACCGGGCGACCACTGCGACCACAGCATGTCGATGAAGGCGAGGTCGTTCGCAGCCACGATGTGGTTCGACAGCCCATGTTGAAAAAAGAACATGTACCAACTGCGCTGCACCTGAGCAAGGTTGGAGAGGAAGGCTGCACCGAGCGCCGGCCCCGGTGGCACTGCCATGCTGACGACCTTGCTCCATCGATCGGGGGCATCGATTGCCGCACCACACGCCGACGGTGCGCCCCAATCGTGACCGATGACCACTGCACGTGAGTCTCCGCCGAGCGTCTCATGGAGGGCGTTGGCGTCACGTGAGAGTGCAGCAGTTTGATACACCCCCGACGACGGCACGCTCGTCGGTGCGTATCCGCGCATGAAGGGTGCTACTGCTCGGTAACCGGCAGTGGCGAGCTCTGGCAAGAGATGGCGCCATGTGTGCGGTGAGTCAGGAAATCCATGCAGGCACAGGGCGAGCGGCCCGTCACCACACTCAAGGAACGTCACATCGAGTTCTCCCGCCCGCACTGAGCCAGAGCGAATGTCATGGACGCTCGCAACCTGCGGGCGGCCTGATGAGCGAGCACGATCTTCCATGCGAGCGACCCTAGACGGTGTCATCTACCCGGGGCGAGCGTGCGATTCGTGTGACTGGTTGCGACGAAGGTCACCGCGGCGCGCACGAGTCGTCGAAGGGCTAGCCACTTAGGGTTTTTCACGCTCATGAACACATCGCAACCTGGGATGACCGTGTCATTTCACGGGGTGCGAGGTTCGACACCGTGTCACAGTCACGACACCCACCACTACGGCGGCAACACCTCGTGCGTCTCGGTGTGCACGCCGGACGAAGTGCCGATCGTGTTTGATTTAGGAACGGGTGTTCGATATTTCGGGCGGCAGTGCAACGGCACACCGCACCTGCGAATCGTGTGCTTGCTCACGCACCTGCACTACGACCACACACTCGGGTTGCCGTTCTTCGAACCACTTCTCCATAGTGAGACCACCCTCGAGATCTACGCACCGAAGCAGCCCGACGGGCGCACGATCAAGGAACTCTTCCTCGAAAAAATCAAGCCACCGATGTTCCCAGTGCCACTCAATCAGTTCGCGGCTCGAATCATGTTTCACGAAATCGGCGATGACGATTTCACCCTCGGTAGATACGCGGTGCGGAGTCGATTTGTTCCGCACATCGGGCCGACCTTGGGCTTTCGCCTGACGTACGACGGTGCCAGCGTCACCTACCTTTCAGATCACCAACAGCCACAGGATGGATCATTCGAAATCTCCGATGGTGCACGAGAACTGTGCGAGGACGTTGACCTGTTGATTCACGATGCCCAATTCACCGACGAAGAGTTCGCCACGAAGCATGCTTGGGGGCACTCGACGTATGCCTACGCGCGTTGGGTGGCTGAGACGTGTGGAGCCAGGCGGCTCGCGCTCTTTCACCACGACCCTTCGCGCACTGACGCAGAGATCTCACGAATCACATCACAGCTGGCCGATGGCAGCAGCGTCCAGGTGTTTGCCGCCCGCGAAGGTGATTCGGTCGGCGTCGTATCGTGTAACGCGTGACTGGCGGGGCGGAAGCCAAACCTGGGAAGAGCGACTACCGCAACGTCTTTGGTCATCTTCCGACCGGTGTGGTGGTGGTGACCGGTCGCGCTCCAACAGGTGAACCGCACGGCATCACGATCGGGTCGTTTACCTCGATCTCGCTCGAGCCGCCACTCGCCGGATTCTTCATCGGTCGATCCTCACGAACATGGCCACTTGTCGCGGCAACGGGCAAGTTCTGTGCAAATGTGTTGGCTGCTTCTCAGGCGGACCTTTGCTGGCGATTCGCCAAAGATTCTGCGGAAGGTTCACGTTTTGATGGATTGCTCATTGAGTCATCGTCGAATGGCTCACCCGTGTTGCCGGGTGTCATCGCGACCGTCGATTGCACCGTTCACGAGTTACATCAGGTAGGTGACCACGACCTCGTTGTTGGCGAGGTCTCCGAGTTACGGGTGCGTGACGGCAGCCAGCCTGCGATGATCTTTTTCAAGGGCAAGACCGGCGACGCACATCTCGACATCTGAGACATCGTGAATGCCTCGAAGGTTGCCGCAGCAGCGGTGGGCGCAGTCTTCGTCTATGCAGGTGTCGCAAAACTGCTGTCGGGTCGTGAGTGGCCGAGGTCTGCAGCGCGGCTCGGGGTGCCGAAATTGGTCTCCGTACCAGTGATGTTTGCGGAGATTGTCATCGGACTCGGCATGGTGCTTGGGGGCTCCTGGCAAACGGAGTTCATCGTTGCCGGAGGTGTGATGCTCGTCGTGTTCACGGCATTGCTCGCAGGCCATCTGCGTCGTGATGAGCGACCGCCGTGCATGTGTTTCGGGGGATCGAGTCAACGACCCATCGGCTGGCGCGACATTGTGCGAAACGTCTCGCTACTCGCCTTGGTGATCGTCGCCGTTGTTCCGTAGCCTGAGCGCGTGCGCGTGTGGATAGATCAAGACCTCTGCACCGGTGATGGTCTTTGTGTCGATCACTGTCCCGAGGTATTCACGCAGCTTGAAGATGGCATTGCGTACGTCGTAGAGAACGGCGTCATTCTCAACGATCCCGGCAGTGCCGGCAGCCTTGCCGAGGTAGATCCGAAGCATCAGGCGTCGGTCGTGATGGCTGCAGATGTCTGTCCCGGTGAGTGCATCTTCATCGACTTACGCGACGAGGACGAGCAACTCACGTTCATCGGCGGAGCCACCACAAGCTCATGAAGTGGCGGATCGCCGTTGCGACGGTCGCGACCGCGGTTGTGTGTTCAGGAATCGTCACGGCGGCAGAGGCCGAGCGTGCGGATCTTCTGGTCGAGAATCCAAGTTCTACGTTGAACGCGCTCGATGTGCTTCGCACGATTCGAGTTGAACGCGAAAACCCGCGCGGCTATAGCCGCGCGCTCTTCAAGCACTGGCTTGATGTCGACGGGGATGGGTGCGATGCGCGTGAGCAGGTGCTGAAGCGCGATGCACTCGGTCTTGCCCAGGTCGACCCGTTTCGATGTGCGGTGGTCGAAGCCGACTGGTTGTCGCCATACGACGGCAGACGCACGACGGATCGCAGTCAAGTAGACATCGACCATGTTGTCGCGCTGAAAGAAGCGTGGGACTCGGGAGCGTTCGCCTGGAATGAAGCCCAACGCACCGCATTTGCCAACGACACGAGCGATTCACGCACGCTGCTGGCAGTCTCATCTTCAAGTAATCGTTCAAAGAGCGACCGTGACCCCTCCAACTGGTTGCCGTCTCTACGCGGTTATTGGTGCACCTATCTCTCCAACTGGGTGTCGGTCAAGGCTCGTTGGAATCTTTCGATGGATGAAAGCGAATGGGGCAGAGTCAACAACCTGCTGACGGGCCAATGCGCCGGCACCACCATGCGCGGATGGAACCCACCACCTGTCGCGATATCAGTGCCGGCGACAACTGCGCCTCCAACAACGAATGCTGCACCAGCGACGACTGTTGCGCCGGCGACGACTGCAGCACCCGGGGCCACCGCTACCACGACCGCTCCGGCAGTCGCACCCGGGACAACAGTCGCAGTACCAGGGGCTGCTCCCACATTGACGACCGTTGCATCGTCTGGGCTTCCGACGGTGCGTCCCGGCTCGTTCTGTGCGCCCGAAGGAGCTCTGGGCAACTTCAATTCGCTCGTCTATGTCTGTTCAAAGACGGATGTAAACGGAAACCCATACTCGGGTAATCGTGCGAGGTGGCGCCGACAGGTGTAAGCCTGCGCCGCAGCATTGCGACGCGATTGGCCGTGGTGACGTCAACATCCACCTTGAGACCACTACTGTGAGAGCGCATGTCAAAGAAGACCAAGAAGCGCAAGGCGCGTATGCGCCGCTCAAAGGCAAACCACGGCAAGCGACCCAACATGGGTCGCCGCTGATCGGTTCCCTTTCACACCACTCCTGACTCGCGTCGCTGCAATCGTCGTCGGCGGTTCAGCCGCACCATGGGGCGATGTTGGGTTTGCACTCGACACACCGCGAGGCGTCCGCGATTCCGCCCGCCACTCTGTCGTATGTGCGTCGCTCGGTGACGTCGTACTGCGAATCGATTCGTCACTCCCTGTCGGCATTCATCACCTCGAGCTCGTCGGCTGCCCGAGCAAGCCAGCCGACATTGCGGGTTTGCCCGTCACGCACGTGGATGAAACACGAATAAAAGATGTCACGACGCGTCCAGGCGTAACCGCAGCAAACGCCGCGCCCCGTATTTCGTCAAGTACGCACGGGTCTACTCAGTTGAACGTCGGGCTTGAGGTCATTGGAGTCGATCACGTCGTTGTGTTGGCGAATGATGTCCGTGCAACATGTGCAGAAATTGAACGAGCCTCTGGTGCTCCACTCAGGCGGGTGAAAGAGGGCGAGCGTGGAATTCAGGGTTTCCATCGTTGGGGCTCGGTGATTCTTGAAGTCGTTGAACGACGCCTCGTCGCACCAGACGATGCTTCGATGGTCGCCACTTATTGGGGTTTCGTGATTGTGGTGGCCGATTTGGCAGCAGTGACACGTCGCCTCGGGCCTGATGTGATCGGCGCACCCCGACCTGCGGTGCAAGCGGGACGACAAATTGCAACCGTGCGGTCCGGTGCCGGGCTCGGTGTGCCGTTGGCGTTGATGTCGGACTGAAGCTGGCTTGGCTCCCCGCCGCGTGCAGTTCGGCGCTAGAGATCGTCTTCGTCGAGTGGCTCTCGCGACAAGTACGCCGATCCCTCGACACATGATTCACGTAGCGGGCACCAACGACAGTGGGCGGCGGGGCGCTTGGTTGGTTCGCGACCGTCGAGTTCGACCGCCACGATGGTGCGCACACCGTGCACAACACGACGCACCGCAGCTTGCAGCACGCCTTCTGACACATCTTCAACGTCGGCGCGCGCGGCTGCCAGAGAATACGTAGCCAGCCGTCGCGGAGCGATGCCACTTCGCAGTGCTTCGACGAGCGCATAGAAGCGCAGGTCTTCTCGGTGTGAAGCGTGCAGTCCGCCGCTCTTCACGTCGACGATGACTTTCTGGTCGGCAGTGCCAAGGGTGAGGTCGGCCTTCGTCCCGAGCACGATTGCGCCGCCGAACAACTCGTATCGAGCAGAAGACTCGCTGACCGGTCGCCACGAAGGTTTCAGTTTTGGGAAACACTCCTCAAAGCGCGTGTAGAGATCGACGACATAGCTGCGCAGTTGGGCCTGGTCACCCGGCGACATCGTGATGAGAAAGTCGGCGACATTGTTGCCCGAGTCAGCAAGGCGAGCAATGGCTTCGTCAACGATCTCCACTGGAGTCGTCTCACCCTTCCAGTGCACGCCGAGTTCGACCGCCTTGTGCAACACCGTGCCGCGCGCAGTTGCCGGAGTCCATTCGAACGTGTTCTTTGAGGCCAGGTGATGTGCTTCGCATCCGTGAATCGTGGTGAGCAGGTGCTTGCTCACCCACAGTGGGTCTTCTCGGCTGAATCGTGCTGCGACATCAGCGAGTTGGTCGTTGAGGTGCGTTCGCACAGCCTCGACAACTTCACGAGGTAGGGGAGTCCAATCGGGGGATTTTCCGAGCGCGTCGACGACGGCTTGCTGCATTGGGTTCATCTCTGTTGGCGCGCCGGTCACGGTGCGGCAACTGTAGTGAAGGGGAGTAGAAAACGTCGTTACACCCCTGCGTGATGATGGTCGGTTCCATGCAGACGCACTCTTCCACCCTCAACACCGCGGAGTTCGCCGCCATCGCGCGCGCACTCGCTGTTACCTCTCGGCGGCTAGGTCTCGTGGCACCAGGGTTTCGGTGTCCGCCGCGCATCGTGGGTGTCGATCGCACATTGCGTCGATTCGGCGACACAACGCCGGGCGGCATCGTCGCGGTGACCGTGAAAGACAGACCTCTTGCGGCGGTAGTCGCCGACATGATCGAAGGTGTCGTCGTGCTCAACCAACTCGTTGCAGCGGATGCCACGCGGGCTCGCTCGGCGCTCTGGCAGTCGCTCGAGCAGGCGCCGCATGATGCGCACGTAGCCTGACATTTGCTTCGCCCGGGTGGCGGAATGGTAGACGCGGGGGGCTTAAACCCCCCTGACGAGAAATCGTCGTGTGGGTTCGAGTCCCGCCCCGGGCACGGCACGTTCTCGGATCCTCCGACCGAATGAATACACATGTCTCTCGGTGTTTCTCCGCCTCGCACCGCCGCCAAGATTCGCGCCGCCCTCCACGCGCAACGTGAGGCGATGATCACCGATCTCGAGCAGTTCGTCAACATCAAGTCGCCGTCACTCGAGCGCGAGTGTCTCGAGCGCAGTGCCCACTTTCTCGCCGACCTGATGACGCGCGTGCTCGGCACACCGTCGACAATCATCGACTCAGAACTCGGCCCGCATGTGCATTGGAAGGTCAGCAACGACACACGCGTGCTGATTGTTGGCCATCACGACATGGTGTTCCCGCGTGGCACTGTCGCGCGCCGGCCCTTCTCGCGCGAGGGCGACATCGGTCGTGGCCCAGGCATCTTCGACATGCAGGCCGGCATTGTTCAAGCGGTTTATGGCGTCGCTACGGCGCTGGTTGATCCGACCGGGCCGGCGCCGACGACGAAGTGACGAATCCCGGTCATCGTGTCTTCGGAGAAGTTGAGGAGAGGGGTGTGTGCGAGGTGTCGCTCTCCTTCAGACCGAATCTGTCGTGGAACCGTCGCAGCGGTGCCGGAGCCCACCAGTTGGCGTCGCCGGCGAGTCGCATGAACGCGGGAACGAGGAAGGCCCGGACGATGGTGGCATCCATCAG
>Ga0208084_1000316_pt1 | contig 11870 bp, 10 predicted proteins | sample LakMenEpi14Sep09_FD_150698 | JGI IMG/M metagenome (GOLD analysis project Ga0208084, IMG submission 150698) | Freshwater microbial communities from Lake Mendota, WI - 14SEP2009 deep hole epilimnion (SPAdes) | ecosystem: Environmental > Aquatic > Freshwater > Lentic | place: Lake Mendota, Madison... | reverse complement strand
GTCGCCATGTTCTACGCCTCGGCCAACCACGACGAAACCGTGTTCGCCAACCCGGATCGTTTCGACATCACCCGCGACCCGAACCCGCACGTCACCTTCGGTGGCGGTGGCCCGCACTTCTGCCTCGGCGCCAACCTCGCCCGACTTGAGATGCGCACCCTGTTCGGAGAACTCGCCCGCCGCTGCGAACGCATCGAGCCCGCCGGTGAGGTGAAGCGACTGCGCAGCTACTTCATCAACGGCATCAAGACCCTCCCGGTTACCCTCATCCCCCGGTAGGTCCAGACATGCCCACCCACCCGCTCCGAGACGACATCCGCCTCCTTGACGGGGAGTGGTGGGCATCCCAGCCTCATGAGGCGTGGGCGTGGATGCGTACCAACGCACCCGTCTACTTCGACCCGGTCGGTGAGACCTGGGCGGTGACCCGCTACGGGGACCTCATGGCGGTGGAGAAGGACCCCGACACGTTCTCCAGCGCACGTGCCCCACGGCCTCACGGCCTGCCCATGGCCATGATGATCTCAATGGACGACCCCGCCCATGCCCAACGCCGCAAGCTCGTGAGCCGGGGGTTCACGCCCCGGCGGGTGCGAGACCACACCGAGACGATCAAACGGTTGTGCTCCACGATCGTGGATCGGGTCAGCGAACGTGGCGAGTGCGACTTCGTCGTGGACATCGCCACCCCGCTGCCATTGCTGCTCATCGCCGACATGTTGGGGTTCCCGCCCGAGTCCTACGACGACCTGTTGCGCTGGTCCGACGAGATGTTGCGCGGCACCAACGCCCATGATCCCGAAGCCATGGAAGCGGCAATGTTCGCCGCCATTGAGTTTCGTGACTACCAGTTGGGAGTCATCGCTGACCGCCGGTCGAAACCACCTGCCGATGACCTGGTCAGCGTGTTGTGCCACGCCGAGATCGATGGGCAACGCCTCGACGACGAGTCGATCATCATGGAAAGTCTCCTCATCCTCATCGGTGGGGACGAGACCAGTCGCCACGTCATTGCCGACGGCATGCTGGCACTCCTCGAACACCCCGACCAGCGGGACCGTCTCGCCACCGACACGGACCTCATGGAGGTTGCCGTCGAGGAACTATTGCGATGGGTTTCCCCCATCAAGAACATGGCCCGCACCGTCACCCGCGACACCGCCTTTGGCGGCCAGGACCTCCACGAGGGCGACCAGCTGATCGTGGTGTACCCCTCAGCCAACCGTGACGGGTCAGTGTTCGATGACCCCGACCGGTTCGACATCACCCGCAATCCGAACCCCCACGTGGCGTTCGGATTCGGACCGCACTTCTGCCTCGGGGCGTCACTGGCCCGACTCGAGTTGCGCACCATGTTCACTGAGGTTCTCACCCGACTGCCCGACCTTGAACTCGCCGGACCGGCTGAACCCCGGCGTGCCTCGAACTTCATCTCGGGCCCCGAACTGATGCCGGTACGTTTCACCCCCACCCCGGCGTCAGCGAACTAACTGCGCCGTCAGTTCATCCGATCCGTAGCTGTGCTGCGGGGTCCGGAGTGGGCAGGTCCGCTGGGCCGAGCAGACCCGGTGGCGCATCGCACACCTGGGGCACTGCGTTGACGAGACGGTTTGCCGCCACGGCGTTCCCCCCACCCGCCGCTCCCGGTTCGTCGCGTTCGACCCCGTGCACGGTCACCTCAAGGTGCGGGTTGCCACTGATGACGACCTTGTGTTCCCCACCGGGTGAGGAGGGTCGGGGCCAGTGCGGGGCACAGTCGGGATGGATCCGGGTGACGTGTTCGATGACGAGTAACGGGCGACCCGCCACCACGGCAGTCACTTCGAAGCGAAACGCCCCCTGGGTGCCAGCGGCGAAGTGCCCCATGGCGTCGGTGTCGACGTCGGTTTCGAGCGCGTGGCGTTCAACGGAGGTGGTCACCACCTCCACCTCGACGCCGAGAAGGTCGGCAAGGTTCCGCAACGCCGGTTCCCACACGAACCGCAACGACCCGTCGTGCAACATGAGCGGCAACTCGTCGAGTGACCGACCGAACCCGATGATGTTGCGGACCACATCGGGCTGGTCATAGAGGCTGTAATCGAACAGTTCCTGCACCCGGATCTCAGCGATGTTGGCTGAGACCGTGGCGGCAATGGCCGGCAACACGTCCACCACCCAACCCGGGTCGATGCCTGACACGAACACTGAAGCCCCGCCCTCCTCACAAGCCGCCCCGACCCGTTCGGCGAGACCCACGGGAACGGTTGCGGGGTGTGACAGGGCATAGAACGACGTGCTGAGCACGTTGGCACCCGAGCGCAGACACCATTCGAGATCGTTGAGTGCGTCGCCGGGGCGCGTGTCAGCGGTGGCGGTGTAGATGACGGCGTCGGCCCCGGGCACCACAGCTTCGGCGTCAGTTGTGGCTATGCATCCAAGCGGAGCGATCCCTGCCAGAGTTCCAGCGTCCTCACCGACCTTGGTGGGGTCAGCCACCACCACTCCAACGAGGTCAAGGTCCCGATGGGCGGCGACAGCCCGGATAGCGGGCCGACCCACGTTCCCTGTGCCCCACACCACCACGTTGCGTCGTTGACGCTGCCCCTCCCCCATGGGTGGCACCGTACCCCGGTGACCGAAGCGGCGCTCCGTTAGTCTCTAGCGGACCGCTGCATCACCGCACGCACACCGACAGGAGACCCTCATGGCTGCTGATGACCGAGCACCAACTGCACCGCTTGCCATACCGGTCAGCACCACGTTTGAGATCAACGGTCAGGCCGGCAACGTGATCGGACCCTGTTTTGGGGTCATTGCCCGGTCCATGGGTTTCACCCGGGGTTTGGTCGGTGGGGTGAAGTCCCTCAAGCGCGGGAACATCACCGAGTACTCATCCACCCTCGAAGAGGGGCGGCGTGAGGCGGTGGAACGCATGGTGAATCACGCCATGGCCATGGGTGCCAACGCCGTCACCGGAGTGCGGTTCGACTCAAGCGACATCTCCGAGGGGATCGTCGAGATCGTGGCGTACGGCACCGCCGTCGTCATCAACAGCTGAACCGGGCGAGGCCTCTGCATGGACGACCGCCACCACGAACCACTGACCGAACAACTCGCCGACGAGGCGTTCCCTCACGACGACCCGTTCCCGCTGTACGCCGCGCTTCGTGCCGCCGGACCGCTGGTGTGGAACGCCACTGGTGGCTACTGGGTGGCGGCCCGACACGCTGAGGTGACCGCTGTGGGAGCGGACGCCACGCGGTTCTGTTCAGGCCGAGGCATCCTGACGTTTGAGATCGGGGTTGACTACCCCTCCCCTCCCACCATGATGCACACCGACCCGCCGGCACACACCCGCTACCGGTCGCTGGTCCAGCCAGCATTTGGCCGTCGGGTGGTGCGGGCGCTTGAGCCCACCATCCGTGCCGCCGCCACCCGCCTCGTCACCCAGGTGCGCACCGACGAACCCATTGACATTGTCGCCGACCTTGCGGCCATCCTCCCTGTACAGGTCATCGGCATGATCCTCGGGATCCCCGAAGCCGAGTGGGACCGGGTGTGGGCGTGGTCGGAGGCGAGCATCCCGGGTACGGAAACCTGGTCGGACGCCGAACGGCGCAATGCGCTGCGAGCCGAAATGACCGCCGAGCTTGCCGGACTCGTGGCGTCGGCTCGGGTGAACCCTCGTAACGATGTGATTTCACAGCTGGTGCACGAGGATCTTGACGGGGACCGACTCAGTGACGACGAGCTCGCCATGTTCCTCAACCAGTTGCTTGTCGCCGGGAACGAAACAACCCGAAACGCCATCTCAGGTGGTCTCGTGGCGTTCAGTGAACACCCCGAACAATGGCCTCGGCTCGTTGACGACCGGTCGCTCGTGGATACTGCGACCGACGAGATGCTGCGATGGACGACACCCGTGATCGCGTTCATGCGCACGGCCACCGTTGACGCCACCGTCGGAGGGACGGCAGTAGCGGCTGGGGATCCCATCTTGATGCTCTACGCATCAGCCAACCGAGACGGACTCGAGTTTGGCCCTGACGCTGACACGTTCCGGATCGATCGCTCACCGAACCATCACGTGGCATTCGGCTTCGGTCCGCACTTCTGTCTCGGTGCAGCGTTGGCACGCCTTGAGATCACCGCCACACTCGATGCACTCGCTGAGGCGGGGGTCACCCGGATCGAACCTGCCGGTGACGTGCAACGGTCTCGCTCCACCATCATTGCCGGGGTCACCCACGCACCACTCACGCTGCTCACCAAGTAATCGGGCTGCACATGCGCATCACCTGGATCGGACCGGTGCCTCCACAGCGGGGGGGAATCGCCCAGCACGGGGCCCGTGTGGTCGAAGCGCTCGTGGACGCCGGTCACGAGGTCCACGTCGAGGGCTGGGCAGCGCCGTACCCGCGTTGGTTGTACCCAGGGGACCAGCACGACGAGAGCGCCCCTGGCCCAGCCACCGGACGCACCGACCACCTCGCTGGAGCCTGCAGCGTCCGCCGGTCACTGCGATGGTGGAACCCGGCGGGCTGGTGGGCGGCCGGGCGCCGCGCCCGATCATCGGACCTCATCGTGTTCCCGTGGTGGTCGACGGTTCAGGCACCGGCGATGCGCCTGGCCCTAGGTGCTGCTGGCAGTCGGCCACACGTGGCGGTCATGGTGCACAACGTCGTGCCACACGAACGCCACGTTGCAGACCTTGCTCTGACCCGAACGGTGTTGCGACGGTGCGATCAGGCGGTCGTTCACACCAGCCCTCTTGCCACGGAACTGGCTGCCGTCGCTCCCGGGGTGGAGGTAACCATTACCCCTCATCCCCCTAACGTGATCCTCACTCCTCAACCACTGCCGCCAGGACCACCGTGGCGACTCCTCGTCTTCGGGCACGTGCGCGACTACAAGGGCCTTGACCTTGCCCTTGACACCGTCGCTGCACTTCGGGAACGCGACATCCCCGTTGAGATGACCGTCGCCGGACAATTCTGGGGTCCCCTCGAACCGTGGCAGGAACGTCTTGAAGTCACTGGTCTGGGTGGAGTCGTGTCGCTCAAACCTGGCTACATCGCCGATGCGGATCTCGATGAGCTGTTCGCCGGCCATCATCTGGTGTTGTCTGCGTACCGCTCAGCCACCACGTCGGGCGTGGTACCCCTCGCCGCCAGTGCCGGCCGCGCCAGCGTCGTCACACCAGTCGGGGGTCTTGCCGAGCAGGTCGTTGACGAGGTCAGTGGAGTGACGTCAGCGGGTACCACCGCACACGACCTTGCCGACGCAATCGAACGGGCTCTCAGCATGGTCCATTCGCTGACGTCTGGCGCAGCGGCGATCCCAACCGGTTGGGACGGAGTAGCGATGGCGCTCACCCGGGGTCTCCCTCCGAAGTGAAGGCCTCACGCTATGTGTAGAACGACCAACACTCATATCCAACGCGGGCCTCACCCACCCCGTAGTGTTGGGAGGTGAATCAAGTCTCTACGGCCATCACTCCACGGCAGGAAGTGTTTCCTGCTGACACATCAAGTTTTCGCACACCGTACAACGTGAACTCGCTATCGTCCGCTCAGGCCCACTTCGCGCAGCAACCCACATCTCGGACCGGCAACAGCGGGCGCTGCGCCCCCTCGTCGACACATGATCACCCGAGTGTGTGACGCCACGGGCCCCGACGGTGCAGTGCTGCGGCGACCTACGCCTCAGAGGAAACCGGCACCCCACCGTGCTCAAGAGCATCAAGTTCACGTTCGATGGCCAACAACTCCTCACGAGACCCCTGAACCTTGGGGCCCGTAAACCACTTGCGGGCGGAAATCATCCACCACCCGCCCACGAAGATGAACGACAGCAGGATGAGCGGCCCTGCGAAGTTGGCGGTGTTGAGGTCGTCGGGGTTCCACCACTGCCACTGTGGGAAGAGTGGAGCGACAAAGAGGAGACTCACGAACACCACCCAGCACACCGCCACCCATCCGATGACCTTGCTGAATCGACCCAGATTCCACGGGCCGGTCTGGAAGTCCGGGTTGCGAAGTCTCAAGAACACCGGGATCACGTAACTGATGTACAGGCCCACCACGGCGATCCCGGTCAGGGCGAAAAAAGCCGTCGAGACACCGTCGTACTGCACCAACGACAACGCGCCCGTTGCCGCGGCGACGATGACCCCAAGCCACACCGCATTCGTAGGGGTTCGGGTTCGAGGATTGATCCGGTGCCAGAACCGCGACCCGGGCAGACCTCCGTCACGACTGAAGGCGTAAATCATCCGACTGTTAGCGGTGACCGACGCCATGCCGCAGAAGAACTGGCCAGCCACCGTAATGAACACGAGCAGCTTGGCCGCAGTGGAACCCAACACCGAGGTGAAGATCACCACAGGGAACGTGATTCCGTACTCGCTGGCGTCGATGCGGGCGAGGTCGGCGGGCGTGGCGAGAAGAAACGCCACGTTGAGTATCAGCGCAGCGATGGCCGAAATCCAGATGGACCGCACAATGGCTTTGGGGGCACTGGTGCGAGCGTTGCGGGTCTCTTCGGACACATGGGCGGATGCATCAAACCCAGTGATTGTGTACTGAGCCAATAGGAAACCGAGAAGGAACACGTACACCGTGCTGAGCCCACCCGACCATGCGCTGTTGTTCTGGTACTCAAACAGGTAGCTGAAGTCCTGATGCTGCTCGGGACCTGCGAAAAGCACACCGCAGATCACGGCAACCCCCGCCACGTGCCACCACACACTCACGTTCCCGAGGATCCGGACCAACCCGACACCGAACGTGTTCAACAGACCGTGGAGCGCCAAGATCCCAACGAACACACCGAACAGGTTCCCCGCAGACGGTTCGATGATCGGCGCAGCAGGGTCCTCGGAGTAGAGGTTGATGAACGCCACGGCATAGTTCGCCAGGGCGTAATCCACACTGGCGATGACGCCGATCTGGCCAATGAAGTTGAACCAACCAGTGAACCAACTCCAAGCCGGACCGTTACGGCGGGCCAGTTTCGCCGACCAAAAGTACAGCCCTCCGGCAGTCGGGTAGGCCGAACAGATCTCACCCATGGCCATGCCCACGAGCAACGCCATGGCGCCGACCACAAGCCATCCCAACGTGACCACAAGCGGGCCACCAAAAGTCGCCCCGATCCAGTAACTGGTGAATCCGCCAGCGAGGATCGAGATGATCGAGAAACTGATGGCGAAGTTGCTGAAAGTCCCGAGACCGCGCTTGAGCTCTTGGGCGTAACCGAGAGAATGCAGGTGGTCCCTGTCGTGATCTACCTCAAGTGTCATGGCCCTCGACCAGTTGTTTCAGCATCGGCTCGCAGGCACACCGATGTTAGGGGTCTCGCGGGTCGGGATCAGATTACGAGCCCACCACCACCATTGAGGGGTACCTCGCCGCTCAACCCGGTACACAAGCGTCTCGGACTAGCGCCACTCCTCTTACCGCAAGTGCGTTGACCACATCCATCGCAGCGCCTGCCAGAGCCCAGCCGACCTTCTTCCACAAAACGTTTCACAACGAGCAATTAGCATCTTGAAGGTGAGCGCAGACGAGCCACCGTGGCTCAACAAGGGGCGCCAGGAAGCAACGCCCCCGAATCGACCGCCATGGGAACCCGACAATCAGTCGGACTGGTCAACCTACGTTGACTCCGAGACGAAGGAACCTCCTGCCTCCTGGTACCTCCAGACCCCGGTCGTGATCGCAGCGCTCCTTCTCCTTGGGCCGCTCGGGCTGGCGCTCGTCTGGCTAAAGCGTTCTTGGAGCACTACTGCAAAAACGGTTCTGACTCTGGCATTCGTTGCACTCCCGATTGTCGTGTTTGCGATCAACTCAGCTGTTCAGCATCAGCCATCCCTTGAAGATGCCTTGAGGTTGAGCGCATCCTCCAAAACCCTCGCACCAGGTGAGTCCTCTACATCCACGACCTCTTCCATGACGGCCAGCACGGCGCCCACTCCCCGAAGCGCCGTGGCCCCGACGAGCGGCACGCCAGCGCCGACGAGCCCGCTACCGACGCAGTCCACGACTGGCACGCTCGTCGTGGCCGTCGTGGACGGAGACACCCTCGACGTGGAGGGCGGAATTCGCATTCGGCTCATCGGCATCGACACCCCTGAACGGGGTCAGTGCGGGTATACCTCAGCGACGGAGGCACTAGCTGGCATGGTCGAGGGGCGACGGGTAGTCCTTATTGCCGGTGCTCGGGACGACAGCGATCGGTATGGACGGCTCCTTCGATACGTTGAGATTGACGGCCGCGACGTCAATCTCGCAATGATCCAGTCCGGCCATGCGATCGCCCGCTACGACAGTCTTGATGGGTACGGACGCCATCCCCGCCAGGATCAGTACCGTGCCGCTGATGCGGCCTCGTCAACTGCTGGTGGGTGTGATCAACCAACAACCACACAATCGCCGGCTCAACTTCCAACTGCGCCTGTGGGCGGGGGCGGCGGCGCACCCGATCTTTACTTCGCTAACTGCGGAGAGGCCAAAAGGTCTGGAATGGCTCCCTTATTCGTAGGTCAGCCCGGCTACCGACCCGGACTCGACGGCGATAAGGACGGTGTCGCCTGCGAGTAACAACTGGCCAACCTGCCTTGTACGTGGTGGCAGTCCACACAGGGTCCCTGCACCGAATCCAAGTGCCGCAGGCTCGTTACCTTCGCGGTTCTGCCAGACCATCACACCAAGTAGCGGTCGATCATCCGTCAAAGGGGCCCGGCAGGCATCTCTGGTCACTCAGTATGCGCGTAAAGCGCTGCACGTAGACCAGCCTCACCGCCTCGATTCATTGCGATCGATTGGCTACTGCGGTGCTTAGGCGACGACCAGTTCCACCAGTCATCTGAAAGACTGAGTAAATGCCTCAGCTCCGATCCGATCACCGCAGTCGTGCACCGCTGCGGTTCGTCGGTGCCGGACTCGCGGGGATACTCATTCTGCTCGCAACCATCGCCACCCCCGCCCGATCGTCCGCAGCCGAAGAACCGTGGGACACCTACGGAGGGTGGACACCGCTGACGCTCGCCGCCACCGGCCATTTCCGCACCGAGAAGATCGATGACCGCTGGTGGCTGGTGACGCCCGACGGTCACCCGTTCTTCTCCAACGGACTGAACTCGGTCCGCCCGACGGGAACCGTCGACAGGAACGGCAACGCCGCCTACCTCGAAACCATTCTCGCCAAATACGGCAGTGAATCTGCATGGGCTGACGCCCAACTGGCCCGTTTCGACACCTGGGGGATCAACACCATCGGTGGGTGGAGCAATCTGGATCTCTTCGCCGGGCGCGCGCCGTACACCGTCTCGCTCTCGCTCGCCGGTCACGATGTCGCCACGGGACGCACCGACGACTTCTGGGCACCGACCTGGGTGGACAGCGTGCAGGCAGAGACGGCGGAAGCGGCCACCGGGAAGGCCAACGACCCCTGGCTGGTGGGGTATTTCCTCGATAATGAGCTGCACTGGACCAAGGACTTTCGTCCACGTGACCAGCTCGACTTCTACGCCGAACGCGGATCTTCCGAGCCGGGCAAGACGCACCTGGTGAACTGGCTGCGGGAACGCTACGCAGACAACTTCGCAGCGTTCGCCACCGATTTCGACACCGCTGCTGGCGATTGGGGAGCACTGGCGACTGCCACCACCCTCACCGATCGCGGACTGGGTGCACAGGCCACCCGTGACACGTGGTCAGGCGAGGTTGCCGACCGTTACTTCGCCGTCACGGACGCTGCGCTTGCCGCTGCAGCCCCGAACCACATGAATCTCGGCACCCGATTCTTCGGTCAACTCATCGTGCCCGAGGTCCTCGACGCCGCCGCCCGGCACGTCGACGTGGTCAGCATCAACTGGTACGAATTGACGCCGGAGGCGGAAGCACTGGTGGGCCGGGTCGGTCCGCGATTCCTGCCAACCGCCGACACGCTCGCCGCCCACAGGTCACGCGCCGACAAGCCATTGTTGATCAGCGAGTTCGGTTGGCGGGCGACCGACTCGGCACTGCCCAACACGTGGCCGCCGCTGCAGGTGGTCGTGGCCACCCAACAAGAACGCGCCGACCGTTACCGGAACTTCGCCCAGTGCCTCGTCAACACCGGCGCCGTCGTAGGCGCCCACTGGTTCGGCCTCGTTGACCAGCCACCAATTGGGCGCGCTGACGGAGAGAACAGCAACTGGGGGTTCGTGACCGAACAGGACTCCGAGTACTCGCTCTTGACGGCAGCCTCCGCCGACGTGAGCGCCACCGGGTTCGCGCCGGCAACCGATGCATCCTGGGTGTCGGGCCCCTGCACTCCACTAGGACCTCAACCGCCGGAACCCGGTCCCGACCCGTCGTCTCCGACCACTGCGACGCCGGTCGTTCGGCCCGCCTTCACTGGCTGACGCATCCACCGCCGCACCCAGGTCTACCGAATCTCAGGTTCCGGCGCTCTACGGGAGTGGGCGACGGCGCACCTATTCGATGTGACTCGACCGCTGAGCGAGCCGGTCGAGTCAGCGCAGCGGGGGTATCGCTGCGAGCTCGTCTGCGAGACCGACCAGATCGTCCCACCGCTCGAGATTGTCGCCGCACCATCGATCCGGGAAAGCGCCCACGCCGTGGAGCGCACCGAAGTACGCAGCAGCCATGGACGCAACCGTGTCCGCGTCACGCCCTCCCAGCACGGCAGTCACCACACCCTCCTCGGGGTCATTGACGTCACGGAGGAAACACCACAGGGCACAAGGGAGCGTCTCAAGCACGAACGCTCCGTTGTATAGGTAACTGAACGCTCTCTCCGTCGGCCACGCGAGCAGATCCGCCACCTCGCGGACCCGTGAAGCCAGCGTGATGGCCACCGAAGTCTTACCCGGACGCGTCTCCCAGCTCCGTTCCGGGTAACCAGGGTCGTCGATCACCGAAATGGCCGACGCCAGTTCGTCAAGCAGTGACGCAGCATCCAACGTGTCGGGTTGCACCGCAGCCAATCGGGCAACTAGCCACGCATGACCGACCGCGCCGGCGACGGCCATAGGGTCTGCGTGAGTGACCACTGCGGAAAGCGCGCTGTCGAAACACAGGGCGTTGACGTCATGGCCCAGCACAATGCCGATCGGGGCCACCCGCATTGCGGCGCCGTTACCAGCGGATGGTTGGCCCGCCTCCCACCACGCAGCACCCGACTGAAGCCTCCACACCGCGTCAACGCACGTCTGCCCCTTGCCTCGACCCTCAGGGAGCCATGCCACGAAACGTTGGGCGAGATCATGGGGATCGATTCGACCGCCCGCAGACAGCAGAGATTCCGCAACGCAGATACTCATCTGCGTGTCATCGGTGAACGTGCCGGGCGGGCCTCCCACGTAGCCACTCCACCGCTGATAGTGGCGGAAGTCCTCCTCCCGTCCTCGAAACGACGCAGGGTCGCGTGCTTCAGCAGGGCGACCAAGCGCGTCACCCACAGCAGTGCCGACCATGGCGCCGCGTGCTGACTCAGTCCTACGTGCAGCGGAGACCCAGTCGGGCTGAGCCACCGGTGCGTTCCGTGATGGCATGAGCCCTTGAAGCACGTGCGTGTCGTCGTATCCCACGGTGTTCACCTCGCTGGGTCAGCCGGAGTCGACGAGTGCCGTATCCGACGCGAGTGGCTGCTGGTACAACGACAATCTTGTCACAGGACCCATTGCGGCACCCCCGGGGCGAATGGGACCGTGTGTCGAGGCACACGGACATTGCGCAGCGCACCGGCTCCCCTCATAGCTGGCTCAGGGAGCACGAAAGCCGGCCCCGCAGGACCGGCTCCAGTGACGGGCAAACGCCCAAATTGGTGGCGGGGGCAGGATTTGAACCTGCGACCTTCGGGTTATGAGCCCGACGAGC
>Ga0208084_1000311_pt1 | contig 11972 bp, 10 predicted proteins | sample LakMenEpi14Sep09_FD_150698 | JGI IMG/M metagenome (GOLD analysis project Ga0208084, IMG submission 150698) | Freshwater microbial communities from Lake Mendota, WI - 14SEP2009 deep hole epilimnion (SPAdes) | ecosystem: Environmental > Aquatic > Freshwater > Lentic | place: Lake Mendota, Madison... | reverse complement strand
GGGACATGCTTATAGGGCTACCCAACTGGAGCGGGTGACGGGAATCGAACCCGCATAGCCAGCTTGGAAGGCTGGAACTCTAGCCATTGAGCTACACCCGCGTGCTTCGCGTTACCGCGATGCATTGAAATGCTACTGAGACCGAGCACCGACAGTGGTCGCTGGCGAATGCGTGCGGTTCGTAGACGTTTGCAGCGATGCGCTACTAGCGCTGCATGGCCTTGATCTCGAGGAACTCCTCGAAGCCATACTCGCCGTACTCGCGACCGTTACCGGACTGCTTGTAGCCGCCGAAAGGTGCATTCGGATTGAACGCACCACCGTTGACTTCCACTTGTCCGGTGCGCATGCGACGTGCAACCGCAGTGGCCTTCTCTTTGTCGGCCATCCACACACCGCCGGCGAGGCCGTAGTCGGTTGAGTTCGCCAAGCGCACCGCGTCGTCGATGTCGTTGTACGTCATGATGCTGAGCACGGGTCCGAAGATCTCTTCGCGCGCGATGGTCATATCTTCGGTCACGCCCGAGAACACCGTGGGCTTCACGTAGTAACCCTTGGACACGCCGTCGGGCACACCCACGCCACCAACGAGCAACTTCGCACCTTCGTCGATGCCCTTCTGGATGTATCCGTTGACGCGATCGCGTTGTGCGGCGGAAGCGAGCGGTCCAAGCTGCACGCCTTCTGCGAACGGATCGCCCACCTTCATGTTTGACGCAGCAGCTGTTGCCAGCTGTTCGGCCTCGGCGAGACGCGACTTCGGTACCAGCATGCGCGTGAGTGCGGAACACGTTTGGCCACTGTTCAGAAATGCCTTGCCGACACCACCCATCACGGCCTTGGCAAAGGTCTCGCTGTCAAGGTCGTCGCCGATGATGTTGGCGGACTTGCCGCCCAACTCCAGCGCAACGCGCTTCACCGACTCCGCAGCAACTTGCATCACACGCTTGCCTGCGCGGCCACTGCCGGTGAACGACATCATGTCAATGAGCGGGTGGGCGGCCATCGCCTCGCCGACCACTGGGCCGACGCCGGTCACCATGTTGAATACGCCGGCGGGCAATCCAATCTCATCGATGATCTCTGCGAGCATGAACGCATCGAGCGGTGCCACTTCACTTGGCTTCAGCACGACGGTGCAGCCCGCCGCCATTGCGAATGCCACTTTCGCTGCGATCTGGTGCAGCGGATAGTTCCACGGCGTAATGCATCCGACTACGCCGATTGGTTCGCGCACTACGAGTGAGTTTCCGACCTCGCGCTCGTATTGATATTTCTCCGCAATGGCGGAAGCTTGCTTGAACGAGTTGATAGGCAGACCAACCTGCACGAGTTTGCTGAGGAAGGTCGTCATTCCGGTCTCGCGGGAGATGGCTGTTGCGATCTCGTCCATTCGGCCTGCGAGCCCATCACCGATACGGCTCATGTACTTGGCTCGCTCTTGTACGTCGAGGCCAGCCCATGATTCAAAGGCAGCGTGTGCTGCCTTCGCTGCCGCATCGACGTCTTGCGCAGTGCCTGCAGGAATCGTGGCCATCACTGACTCGTCGGTCGAGTCGAACACCTGGATGGAGTCTTTTCCGTTGGCTGCCACCCACTTGCCGTTGATGTACACCTTGTCGTAGGTCTTCATGTGCGCTACTCCTTCGTGGTGAGCACGAAGCGGGCTCCCCGTAACGTGCGGATGTTCACTGTGTTGTTCCCCTCACCGTAGCGTGGTGGCCATGTCCGACGACATCCTGGACGTCGATTTGCTCGCGTTCGAGCAGGGCAGCGCCGCGCAACGAAAAGCCGTGGTCGACGGGGTGATGCGGAGCCTCGCTACCGGGTTCGTTTACACGAGCCACGACCTGTCCGAGGACATGCTCGACACGACGTACTCCATGCTCTATGAGTTCTTCAACAAGCCGATCGAAGAGAAGCGTCGGTACATCGCACCAGGAGCCAACGGCCAGACCGGGTACACCGATGTACTTGTTGAAACTGCGGAAGTCAGCGACAAGCCCGATTGGAAGGAGATGCTCAACTGGGGAAAGCAACTCGAGGCCGGTCATCCGATGCGTCGTAAGTATCCCCAGGCGTACCCCGATCAGATGCTTCCCGAAGCGTCGGTGCCAGGCATCAGCAACGTGCTCTATGCCTTCCACGATGCGATGCTCGGTCTACAGATGCGCTTCTTGCGCATCATCGCGGTTGGTCTTGGTTGCAACGAGCACTTTTTTGATGCGATGGTCGATGATGGTTGTGCACTCAATCGTGCGATTCGCTACCCGAGCATGAAGAACGTGCCCGAGGCTGGTCACGTCTGGGCGGCTGAGCACGGCGATATCAATCTCATTACCGCGTTGCCTCGCGCCACTGCGCGCGGACTGCAGGTGAAGCACGAGGGGCGCTGGATCGACGCACTCCCTCCGACTGGGCATGTCATCGTCAACTCGGGCATCATGCTCGAGCGCATCACGAATGGCGTCTTGCCGATCGGCTGGCATCGCGTCGTGGCTGATCCGAATTACGACGGTGAGCGTTACAGCATCGTGCAGTTCTGTCACCCCAAGCCATCGACGTTGCTGGCGCCACTGCCGACCTGCGTCACCAAAGACAATCCGTTGCGTTATCCGACCGTCACCGCGGCAGACGCTCTTGACGAAGTGATCTATCGCATCAATTTGGTGGAAGGTGCGCGTCGGGTCACCAATTCGTAGTTCTGGGGCGTTCACGGTGTGATGCACTGGTGCTCTTAGCCTTGATGTTGTGAACATCGGCGTACTCACCGGCGGCGGCGATTGCCCAGGTCTTAACGCGGTGATTCGCGCCATCGTGAGAAAAGCACATGGGGTTGGTGGTCATCGTGTGCTGGGCTTTTACGACGCGTGGGACGGCGTTCTGGAGAAGCGTTTCGAAGAACTTGATATCGGCAAAGTGCGTGGCATCTTGCCCAAGGGCGGCACCATACTCGGCACGCGTCGCGGAAGCCCGTACGACCATGCCGACGGCGTGCAGCGCACCAAGAACGTCTTCAAAGAACTCGGCCTTGACGCACTTGTCGTTATTGGTGGCAACGGTTCGCTCACCGTGGCATCGATGCTGACCGACGAAGGCTTGCCGATCGTTGGCGTGCCAAAGACCATCGACAACGACGTCGTCGGCACCGACGCAACGTTCGGATTTCAGACCGCCGTCCAGATCGCCACCGACGCCATCGACCGTTTGCACACCACCGCCGAGAGTCATGACCGCGTGATGGTGGTTGAGGTCATGGGTCGCGACGCTGGGTGGATTGCACTTCACGCTGGTCTTGCCGGTGGCGCAACTGCGATCTTGGTGCCCGAGGTGCCGTTTGAGATGAAACAGGTTGCCGAGATTGTTACCCGTCGCCATGATCGCGGTCGTTACGCCTCCCTGGTAGTGGTTGCCGAAGGGGCGCGACCCAAGCCCGGCACACTCGAGGTTCCTGAGCCGAAGCTCGACAAGTACGGTCGCGAGATGCACGGCAGCATCAGCCAAATCATCGCGCCGGAGTTGTCGCGACTCACCGGCTTTGAATCACGCGTGGTGCAACTTGGCCACGTACAGCGCGGCGGAACACCGACTTCCTACGACCGTGTGCTCTCTTCGCGATTCGGCCTGGCGGCTGTCGACGCCATCTACGACAAAGCGTTTGGCGAGATGGTGGTCTTGAAGTGTGGTCAGATCGAGCGGGTGTCGATGCGGGTTACCCGCGAGAAGACTCGCACCATCGACCTTGACTTCTTCAACGACGTCTCGGCGTCGTTCTTCGGCTAACGCCTCATTCGGGATCTCCTTGGCTGCGACCGCCGCATTCGGCTTGCCAAGCCGTCTACTGTCGTCGTATGACTGCTGCGCCAACTGCCGCTGAACGACTCATGCGCGAGATGTCCGCGCACCACTGGATTGCCAATGACTATGTGGCAGGAGCAGGCGCGCGAAGCCCGATCGTCAATCCGGCGACAGGGGAGACCATCGCTGAGTTCGCCCACGCGACAGCGAGTGAGATTGACAAAGCGATTGAAGCATCGACACGTGCCCAGCGCGAATGGTGGGCGATGAGTGCGCTCGATCGAGCGAATGCGATGCATCGTGTTGCTGACCGAATGGTCGAAATGTCCCGCACCACGGGTGAGGTGCTCACGCGTGAGATGGGCAAGCCATTCCGTGAAAGCAATTGGGAAGGCGGCGCGTCAGCATCATCGTTCCGCTACTACGCGGAGATTGCGCGCAATGAACAAGGTCGTGTCGCTGGCCCGGCAATCGCCGGCCAGTTGCACATGGTGGTGAAAGAGCCGCTCGGCACCATCGTGTCGATCGTGCCATTCAATTTTCCGATCTTGTTGTTCGGTTGGCAGGCTGCGGCGGCACTCGCCGCCGGCAACGCCGTGATCGTGAAGCCGAGCGAACTCACGCCGCTCACGTTGCTTGCGCTGATGCAGGCATTCGACCATCTACCGGCGGGTCTCGTGCAGGTCGTCACCGGCGGCGCAGAAGTCGGCCAGATGCTCGTCGCCCACGAACACACCCATGGCATTGCGTTCACTGGCAGCGTGCCTGCAGCACAGGCCGTGGCGCGGGCGGCATCGCAGCGCTTCAAGCCCGCACTCATCGAAGCTTCGGGTAACGACCCGTTCATCGTCATGCCGTCAGCGCCGATGGATGCCGCGGTGAGAGGTGCGGCATTCGCCGCGTTTCTCAACTGCGGTCAGGTGTGCACATCGGCCGAGAGGTTCTACGTGCACGAAGACGTGTGCGACGTGTTTGTCAGCGGACTTGCTGCAATGGCGAAGTCGCTGCGTGTCGGCAGTGGGCTCGACAAGGTCGATGTCGGCCCGATGGCTTCTGTTCGCGAGCGTGACCGCGTAGAGAAGATCGTGGCTCGAGCCCTGGAGCAAGGCGCCAAAGTGGTCACAGGAGGAAAGCGCCCTGCCCATCTTTCTGCCGGAGCCTTCTTTGAACCGACGGTGCTCGAAGTGTCGCACGACATGGACATCATGCACGGCGAATGCTTCGGCCCATTAGCACCCGTGTGCAAGGTGCGCGACCTCGACGAAGCCATTGCACGCGCAAATGACTCGCAGCTTGGTCTTGGTGCCAACATCTACACCGAAGATCTTGCCGAAGCGTTTCGCGCCGTGAACGAGATCGAGACCGGCATCGTGTGGGTCAATACGCCGCTCAACGACAACGACGCGATTCCGTTCGGCGGTCGCAAGTTCACGGGGGCTGGGCGTGAACTTGGGGCCGAGGGGCTTGAGCAGTTCCGCCGCTCGAAGATGGTGATGATTGCACCGACCGCGCAACCCGACCCCGAATGGTTCCCGTACCCAGACGGCGACGCCTTCAACGCCTGAGCAGTCTGGTCACGCCTGAGCAGTCTGGTCACGCCTGAGCAATCTGGGCACCGCTCGACCGAAGGTCGTGATGGCGGTGGCGCTCATACATTCATAAATTCATCGAACATCTGACCAACCGAAAGTGTTTGTTCACCCCACGTTTCCTTCGGTGAGCGAATCTGTCTCTCGTCGCTGAAGCTCTCAGCGATCCTGTTTGGGCGGCAAGCAGGTGTCACATAACAACACCAGAGGGAAACATGACCATCAACTTCGATTCCGAAGACATCGGAAGCAACAACTCCAACAACCGGACGTTCGAAGACGTCCTCACGTCGTTTGTCTCGCGACGTTCTGTGCTCGCAGGTGGTCTGGCCACTGCAGCATTTGTATTCGCCGGAGCATCGGCAGCCAAGGCTGGAACAGCGGTCGAGCCAACTCGACGCACCGCCAGCGGTGTTGCTGCAAAAGCACGACCGAAGATCAACTTCACCAGCATTCCGCTACAGAATTCCGCGATGCCAACGATCGCGCCGGAGTATCAGTACAAAGTGCTCATTCCTTGGCGCACGCGCATCGATGGCAGAGGTGAGTTCCCCTACGGTCTCACCAGCGAACAGCAGGCACAGTCCATCGGTCTTGGCCATGACGGCATGTGGTACTTCGGCGACGACCGAAAAGGAATGCTGGCAATCAATTTCGAATACGGCACCACCTCGCATGCCTTGGGTCGCGCGGTTCCTACAAGCCTTGAAGACGTCCGCGTATCGCAGCACCTGCATGGCGTCGGAATCGTCTATATCGAGCAAGGTCCAAAGGGCTGGGCGATGAAGCGCGACAGGCGTAACCGTCGAATTCACGGCAACACTCCCGTGGAGTTCAGCGGCCCGGCGGCTGGTAGCGCTCTGCTCGTGAACTCCGCGGGTAATGAAACACTCGGAACACTCAACAATTGCGCGAACGGTTACACCCCGTGGGGTACGTATCTGACGTGCGAAGAGAACTTCAACGGTTACTTCGGTTCAACGAATGCATCGTGGCGACCGACAGCCGAAGAAGCGCGCTACGGAGTGACGTCTTCAGGCTTCGGCTATGAATGGCACAAGTTCGATCCACGTTTTGATCGCTCGCAGCCTGGGTATCAAAACGAGATCAACCGCTTCGGCTGGGTAGTGGAGATTGACCCGCAGAACCCGAAGGCCAAACCAATCAAGCGAACGGCACTGGGACGAATCAAACACGAGGGCGCCGAGGTGGTCGTCGGCAAGGGCAACCGCGTAGTGGTGTACATGGGCGACGACGAACGCTTTGACTACATCTACAAGTTCGTGTCCGCCCGCGACTACAAGAAGATGATTGCGGCAGGCAAGAGCCCGCTCGACGAGGGCACGCTGTACGCAGCGCGCTTCAACGATGACGGCACAGGCAACTGGCTCGAGTTGAGCCCGCGCAACCCGGCGCTTTCATCATGGACGATCGACAAGATCCTCGTACACACCCGCTTGGCCGCCGACCTGGCAGGTGCGACGAAGATGGACCGCCCCGAGTGGATCTCCACCGGTGCCGATGGCTGGCAGTACGGAACGCTGACCAACAACTCCAACCGCGGACGCACTGGTCAGCCTGGAGTCAATGCAGCGAACCCAATCGTGCAGAACAACGACGGCCACATCATCCGCTGGAAGGACTCCGACGGCAACCTCGGTGGAACGTTCCAGTGGAATCTCTTCCTCGTCTCGCGCGAGACCTTCGATGAAGGCGGTCAGATGTTTGGATCACCAGATGGAATCTGGGCCGATCCTGACGGTCGCATTTTCATCCAGACCGACGGCACGCAGCCTGGCCGCAACAACGACCAAATGCTGGTTGCAGACTCCAAGACCAAGGAGATCAAGCGCATCTTCACCGGTGTCGCTGGTTGTGAAGTCACTGGTGTCGCAGTCACGCCGAATCGTAAGACGATGTTCGTCAACTTGCAGCATCCCGGTGACGGTGATCCGAAGATCTCCAACTTCCCAGCGGCATTCACTGGCGCGTCCGGCCCGGTGCCGCGCGACTGCACCATCGTCATCACCCGCAAGGACGGAGGCATTATCGGTAGCTGACGTCGACTCAAGTCGACATCAGCTGATCATTCACTCGAATCGCAGCGCTTCCTGCCGAGAGGCAACCGGTAGCCCCTTCTCTGGTTGTCTCTTGGCAGAAGCCGCGGAAGAGATGTTCGCCCCGTGGTGGGGTGATTGTTGCGTTAGTTGGGTGGACCGAACTGACGATCTCCGGCATCGCCGAGCCCAGGCACGATGAAGGCCCGCTCGTTGAGGTGGCTATCGATTGATGCCGTAACGACGTGGAGGTTCATTCCAGTCGACTCCAGGTGCTTGATGCCTTCGGGTGCCGCCAGCACGCAGGCAACATAAATCGGGCCCTTGGCGCCACGGTCGACAAGAATCTTGCATCCGTGGGCCAGTGAGCCGCCTGTAGCGAGCATTGGGTCGAGCACCACGCAGGTGCGACCGCTCAAGTCGTGGGGAAGTTTGGCCACGTATTCCGTTGGTTCGTGTGTTTCTTCATCGCGTTGCACGCCGACCACGGCAATGTCGGCATCGGGGAGCAGTTCCATGGCGGCGGGCAACATGCCGAGACCCGCACGGAGAATCGGCACGAGCACTGGACGATTCGCCAGTGTCACACCGTCGGTTGTGGCAAGCGGAGTTGTCACCTTGCGTGAGCGAGTGGGGATTCTGCGAGTTGCTTCGGCGACGACCACTAGGGAGAGCCGGCGCATCTCTGCGCGGAACATCTGGTTGGACGTGTCTTGGTCGCGCAGGTGCGTGAGCGCTTCTTGGGCAACGGGATGATCGACGACGGTGACCTGAACTGGCATGGCTCCATACTTGCGCAGAACATCGTTGTGATGCGAACTAGCGTTTCGGCGTGTGGCCCCCGAAGTTCGCGTAGCCACCGTGGCGTCGCGGCAAGATTGCGAAGCCGCCGGCGCATTGTTCGATCGAGTGTGGGGGATGTCGGGCATGGTGCCCAACGAGGTCATCATCGCCACCGTTCACGCCGGTGGCTATGCGTCGTTGGCGTGGCACGGGCAGGATCTCGTCGGCGCAAGTTGGGGATTTCTCGGTGACGCACACGGCGAGCGAACATTGCATTCACATGTCACCGGGGTCGTGTCATCGCACAGTTCTCTCGGTATAGGCGCTGCGTTGAAGCTCCATCAGTGGAAGTGGGCGGCTGAGCAGGGTCTTGATGCGATTACTTGGACGTTCGATCCGTTGGTTCGTCGTAACGCCCACTTCAACCTTGTAAAACTTGGTTCGGTAATCACCGAGTATCACGAAGACTTCTACGGCGCCATCAACGATGGGCTGAATCGCGGCGAGCACACCGACCGCGTGATCGTGCGGTGGCCGGTCGGCAACGCGGATGAGACCCCGCCCGCGGGTTCGGTTGTCGCCGAGGCCGAATGGAGCATTCCGACCCCACCCGACATCGAGGCTGTTCGGCGAACCGATCGAGCGGCCGCCCAGGAGTGGCGCGATCGCCAGCGGGCAGACTTTCGTCGTGCCTTTGACGGACGCTGGAAGATCACCGGGCTCATGAGCGACGGCAGTTACGCGGTGGTGGCAACGTGATTTCAGAAATACGTATCCGTCGTGCGCACATCGACTTGGTGTCGCCGTTTCGAACGAGCTTTGGTGTTGAGACTGCGCGCGACTTGTTGTATCTCGAAGTGGGGGGTGACGGGGTCACCGGATGGGGTGAGTGTGTGGCGATGAGCGAACCCATGTATTCAAGCGAGTACGTCGACGGATGCGAAGCGGTGTTGCGTCGCTTCCTGTTGCCGCTGGTCACAGCACAAACGACTGCACAGCAGTTCGCTGATGCCGCCCGCGACATTCGCGGTCACTACATGGCCAAAGCCGTTCTTGAAACCGCACTGCTCGACTTCCAGCTGCGTGGCCAAGGCGTGAGCTTCGGGACGTTTCTTGGCGCGGTGAAGTCGCGGGTGCCTTCGGGAGTTTCTGTAGGTATTCAGCCGACCATCGATGACTTGATTCGAGTGGTGCAGGGCTACATCAACGATGGGTATCTGCGAATCAAACTCAAAATCGAACCGGGCTTTGACGTCGAACCCGTTCGTGCGGTGCGCTCAACCTTCGGCGACAAGCTGCTGTTGCAGGTCGATGCGAACTCTGCCTACTCGGTGTCAGACGCTGAACATCTCGCCAAACTCGACCCGTTTGGCCTGTTGCTGATCGAACAGCCGCTACCCGAAGAACAGGTTGCCGCCCACGCTGAGCTGGCAAGAGTCGTTCGCACACCAATCTGCCTCGACGAGTCGATTCTGTCGGCAGAAGTCGCTCGCGAGGCTCTCGATATCGGTGCGTGCACCATCATCAACATCAAGCCGGGAAGAGTCGGTGGGTATCTCGAAGCAAAGAAGATCCACGACCTTTGCTACGAGCGAGGTGTCGCCGTATGGTGCGGAGGAATGCTCGAGACTGGTATCGGTCGCGCTGCCAATTTGGCGCTTGCTGCACTTCCGGGCTTCACGCTTCCTGGAGACACCTCGGCGTCAGCCCGCTATTTCAAGCGCGACGTGACGGCACCGTTCGTACTTCGCGAGGGTCACTTGGATGTGCCAATCGGTGCCGGAATCGGGATCGAGCCTGACCTCGCTTTTCTTGACTCGATCACCGACCGAGTCGACACGGTGGCCGTCACTCGCTGAGAGGTGCTTGCGCCCGTTGGAGGCAGTGCCGTACGACCACTTCGTCGGTCGATTGAAGGTAGTGACCGGCGACTAGGCGTCGATTCGAAAGAGAATCGCAGTCTCGGGCGCATCGTCGTGCTTGCCGCGCAGGCGCGCCACGAGCTGACCAAGCATCCAATAAATGCCGAATCCCGCGTAGACGAGGCCATATTTCTTGGCGATCGCTTTGCGTACGGCTACTGCGTCTGCGCCCGTCACGAGGCGCGCAGTGGCCTCGAGCATGGGAGCAGCCTTTGGGTCGCCGGTCGGCACAACATTTCCTCGCACGTCGCACACCTGCACCGTGACCCGCGGGTTGTTGCGTATGCGCTTGACCTTGCCGACGTTGGTCTCGGTGATCACACCGAACTCATTTCCCATCGCCGCGAACCACACCGGCGTGGCGACCGTTCGGCCGTCGCGCCGAAACGTCACAAGTGAGACGTACTTCTCTTTGTTGCTCAGTAGTGCTGCCATCACTCATGCTCCTCGTAGCTCGCGTTCGTGCACATCGGTGCACGCTTGTCGGGATGGCAGGATTTGAACCTGCGACCTCCTGGTCCCAAACCAGGCGCACTAGCCAAGCTGTGCTACATCCCGCTTACTGTCAGGCTAACGAGCGCACCACGCGCAGCAGACGAGCGACATCGTCATGCGTCACGTAGCGCACTACACCAGCTCGAACCACGCCGCCCGACTCGGCAAGACCGAGTCGCGACACAACCTCCACTGCGTACGAACTACCGTCCCATACCGCAATCTTGTTCGCTGCAAGCATTGCTGCCACCTGCTCGGGGCTCCTGCCATTCACGGTGAATGCGACCGTGGGCGTGCGCGCCTCGAGCGTAGGTGGGCCCCACACCGTCACGTGCGGCATCGCTAAGAGGCCCTCGAGCAATGGTGCGAACACCTCCCGCTCACGAGCGGCAATGTTCTCCATTCCCTCTTCAAGCAAGAATCGCGCCGCTGCTTCAGTGGCGGCGATGTTCTCGAGATTCGGTGTGCCAGTTTCGAATCGTCGAGGTCCGACGTCGTCAGCAGGCCGCACTTTGGCGACTGGCAGCGAGTTGAGCAGATTCGGCTCGATACACATCACGCCGGCATGTGGCCCGTACCACTTATACGGGCTGGTGGCCAGCACATCGCAGCCGATGTCGCGCACGCTGACAGGCATGTGTGGCACGAGGTGTACCGCGTCCACGAACACCCTCGCACCGACGTGGCGCGCGAGTGCCACCACAGCGTGGAGATCTGGCATCGTGCCGATCAAGTTCGAGGCCCCGGTCACGGCTACCCACTTGGTGTTCGCAGTAATCAGCCCTGCGAGAGACTTCATGTCGAGCCGACCGTCGGGCACCGAGAACGGTGCCAGCACATGCTCGGCTCCCGACTCTTCGCAGGCGATTCGCCATGGTGAGACGTTCGCGTCATGGTCGAGCTGCGTGCCGACGACCCGATCGCCGGGCCGTAACGTTCGAGCGATAGCTCGGGTAAGTGCGAAGGTCATCGTCGTCATGTTGGCTCCAAAGCACACGCCGCGCGGGTCGGCATCAAGCAGCTGGGCAACCACGGCTCGAGCTCGTTCGAGCAACGCATCCGTCGCGTGAGCCTGGGCGAATGCGCCGTGCGTATTGGCATTATCTCCGCTTGCAGACCATTCGCTGGCTGCACGAATCGCGACATCAACCATCTGGGTTCCGGCAGGACCATCGAAACGTGCCCAATCGCTTTGGGCGCCAGGGAAGTGCGAGCGGATGTCGCTCACTTTGCGCGCTTGGCTGCCTTGGCGAGACGCTTCTTGGTGCGGCCAATCGGGGCAAGATGGCGGTGGTCGAGGTCACTCACTTCGATGCCATGCTCGAACC
>Ga0208084_1000306_pt1 | contig 12069 bp, 11 predicted proteins | sample LakMenEpi14Sep09_FD_150698 | JGI IMG/M metagenome (GOLD analysis project Ga0208084, IMG submission 150698) | Freshwater microbial communities from Lake Mendota, WI - 14SEP2009 deep hole epilimnion (SPAdes) | ecosystem: Environmental > Aquatic > Freshwater > Lentic | place: Lake Mendota, Madison... | reverse complement strand
TTTGGTGTGGCGGGAAAGCGAGGAACCCCGCCTCTTGCGGTTGGTAACCAGTGCCAACGTGGCATGCGGCGGGCACGCTGGCGACGAGGCATCGATGCACGCAATCTGCGAGGAAGCCGTGCGTCTCGGCGTGGCCATCGGGGCCCAGGTGTCATACCCCGACCGCGAGAACTTCGGTCGCGTCATGCTCGATCTGAGTACGGAACATCTCACTGAATCGATCCACGAACAATTCGAGGCATTGGCCGAAACCGCCCGAGCAGCCGGTACGCGTATCACGTACATCAAGCCGCATGGTGCGCTCTACAACGCTGTCGTTGCTCGTCGCGACCACGCCGAATCGGTCGTGCAGTTGGCGTCAACCAAACGAGTGGCGCTCTATGGGTTACCTGGCTCGCTGACAATGCAACGTGCTGGCGAAGTGGGCGTGCCGTTCGTGCGGGAGTGGTTTGCTGATCGCGCATACATGAATGACGGCACCCTTGTGCCGCGCAGTAGACCAGATGCGCTCATCACCTCCCCCAATCTCGTGCAAGAGCGAACGATGCGCGTAGTAACACGAACGGAGACCGTTGCCATTGACAACCGCATCGTTGCGACCCCATGCGACACGATCTGTGTACATAGCGACACCCCCGGCGCAGCCGCATTGCTCACTGCGGTGCGCAATGCGCTTGATGCATGCGAAGTAAAGATTGCGAGCGTGTAGCGGATGCGAGTGCGACCGTACGGTCACGAGGCAAGCATCATTGACCAACTCCACCACGGTGCTGCCGCGTCGCTGCGCGACCTCGTGCTCGATGCGTGTCGGTCGAGAACTGTTCGCTGTATTGATGTGATACCAGCGGCAACGAGCCTTGTCGTCACCCATGATGGTCGCGACGGCGAGGCCATTCGCCAGTTACTCACTTCGATTACGGAACATGGAACTGTTGCTTCACGCACAGTGGGGCAAATCGTCGAGATTGCTGTTCGCTACGACGGAGCCGATCTCGCCGAGGTGGCTCATGCGTGTTCACTGAGTGTCGAACGCGTGATCTCTCTACATAGTGATGCCGACTATGAAGTGTCGTTCTGCGGCTTTGCGCCGGGCTTTGCGTACCTCACCGGCCTGCCGAGCGAGTTGCACCTGCCACGACGATCGTCTCCACGCATGCGTGTGCCAGCTGGGTCGGTGGCAATCGCAGCGACGTATTCCGCGGTGTACCCGCGCGAGTCTCCGGGAGGCTGGCACCTGCTCGGTACGACACAAGCATCACTGTGGGACGTCACACGGGCATTGCCAGCCCTCTTGCAACCTGGCACGCGCGTTCGATTCGTGAGGACACCGTGAGAACGAAGTGAGTTTCAGATGAGCAGGTCGTTATGCGTCGAACGGGTCGGTTTCACGACTCTGCAAGACCTTGGCCGTCCTGGTTGGGCGCACCTTGGTGTGCCGCACTCTGGTGCCGCAGACCGCGCGTCGCATGCGCTGGCCAATCGTCTCGCCGGTAACGCAGCGACTGCTGCGACGTTGGAGACATCAGGTGGTCTTGTCGTACGGGCTTGGCACGACATGGTGGTGGTACTCACCGGTGCCGATTGCGATGCTTTTGTCGACGGTGCCCCACTCTCGCGTTGTAGGGCAACGCACGTGGCGGCAGGCAAAGTGATTCGTATCGAACGGATGCGGGTTGGAGTGCGTTCGTATCTCGCCATCGCCGGAGGTATCGACGGCACAGTGATGCTCGGCTCACAGTCACACGACACGTTGAGCAGCATCGTGCCGCAACCTCTGACTGATGGTGTGGTGCTGCATATCGGTACAGCACAACGAGACCACTGCAGCCTGGATGTACCAATCGAGCCGACGCGAAAAGGTTCGATACGACTGAGCCGCGGACCGCACACAGAACTGATACCTGATGCGACGCTGCGTCACGTGACGACCGCTATGTGGTCGGTGTCGGAAGCGAGTAATCGCATCGGTGTTCGGCTCACCGCCACACAGGCCAACATTGCTTCGACGACCGGCCTGCTCGGCGGTCAGTTGCTCGGTGAACTTGACTCGATGGCGCTCGTGCGTGGTGCAGTGCAGTTGACACCAAGCGGCGAACTCGTCGTGATGCTGGCGGATCACCCGACAACGGGCGGATATCCGGTGGTGGCGGTGGTGCATCCCGATGATGTTGACGGTGTCGGGCAACTTGAACCTGAAACCACACTGAAGTTGTTGCTGATCGACTGAACCGCGCTTCAGCGACCGTATCGAGTCGCCGTAGAAATACCTTTTCGGCAGTCGTTCTGGTGGAGACGATGGGACTCGAACCCACGACCCCCTGCTTGCAAAGCAGGTGCTCTAGCCAGCTGAGCTACGTCCCCGAACGAGACGCTTCATGCTACGGGATGGCTTCCTACGCTTGACTGCGTGTTGCGCGGGCTCGTCGATCCATTGTGGTTGCCACTTACCACATTGATTGCGATTTGGGTGGTGCTCTGGCGGCGGCGCGCGCTGCAGCGATGGATGAAACCAGTCGGAACTTCCGCTCTCACCGTGTTGTGGTTGACAGCAACCCCGTTTGGGGCGATGCTGCTTGAACGACCGCTCGTCGTGGAGTCACCCATTGACGATGGTTGGGTGCCTGACTACATCTATGTGTTGAGCGCCGGATACGACGTGGCGGACGCTCCCGAAGAAGACTCTTCTGGCCTTGAGACCATTCGGCGAGTGAATCGTGCTGCTCAACTGTGGCGCGAGTTTCCAACCGCCACCGTGGTGATGGCTGGGTCGCAACCTGGCATGGAAGGCCTGCGTGACCCCGAACAACAGGGCCTTCTCATGCGGGCGCAAGCCGAACGCCTCGGTATGCCAGGGGAGAACATCATCATCGACTCCATCTCGTTGAACACCAACGGACACGCAAAAGTGGCCCGAGACTCGGGCTTGCACGAACGGGACGACCCACTTGCCATCGTGACGTCGGACTTCCACCTGCGTCGATCACGCAAAGAATTCGGGCGTTACTTCAGCAACATTCGCATGGTGGGCTCCGACCCGTTGCGAACTGACGACTCTTTTGCAGATTTGTCGCTGAGTTCATTCTTTCCGCGAGTCGATGATCTTCGAGACTCAGCCACGTATCTGCGGGAATATGTGGGGCTCGCATTGAGCGATCTTCGCAACTAAAAATCCTGCAAGATTGCGAGGTTCGTGTAGGGCTGCATGGGTAGCCTCGCTTCGTGACGCCAGCAACGGACTTCATCTACGCGTACCGCATCATGCGGTTGCCGCTGCTTGACGCCGGCGGAGCCCCAATCGGCAAAATCGACGACATTGTCGTCGTGCCCGGACGCGGAACCGAAGCACCACGGGTGCTCGGGTTCGTGGCGAGCAGCCAACGTCGGCGAATCTTCATCACTGCCGCTCGCGTCGCCTCGCTCGACAACACGGGTGTGCGCCTAAAGAGCTACGACATCGATCTGAATCCGTTCCGCCTGCGTGAAGGCGAGCGGTTAATTGGCGCCGATGTGTTTGACAAGAAGCACGGCGACGAGACGGTGGTCGACATTGCATTGCACCACCAGGGCGGCCACAACCCCGGTTGGAGCGTGGCGAAGGTGCGGCTCGCCAAGCGCGGCGCGTTGCTCACACGCCCAACGTTCCGCCTCGTTGACTGGACTGAACTAGCAGCACTTTTTGCCCCTGCGACACCCGTCGCAGCAGAAGCTGCGCGCCTGCGCAACATGCACCCAAGTGACGTAGCGACGTTCATTGCGGCGCTCCCCATCGAACAACGCCGCACTATCGCTGCAGCGATGGACGACGAACGTCTTGCTGACGTGCTTGAGGAGTTGCCCGAAGACGAACAGTTGCGTCTCATCGAAGGTCTCGACCTTGACCGACTGAACAGCGTGTTCGACGAGATGGAGTTCGACGACCTCGCCGACTTGCTCGGCAAGATGGGCATCGAACAGCGCACCAAAGTGCTTGAGTCGATGGACGAAGACGACGCCGACACGATGAGACAACTTCTGTCGTGGCCCGAAGGCACCGCTGGTGCGCTCATGACGCCCGAAGTGATCGTGCTCTCCCCCGAAGCCACCGTCGCGGAAGCCCTCGCTCACGTGCGCGACCCTGAGCGGCACGCATCGATTGCTGCCCAGGTGTTTGTGACGCACGGCCCACATGAGCCGCCGACGGGTGGATACATGGGTGTCGTGCACTTTCAGCGCCTCCTACGTGAACCGCCGCAGACCAAGTTGAAAGACTGCGTGCAGCACGAACCGACGATTCCACCGACCATGCCCGAGCGTGATGTGATGACGAGGCTCGCGACCTACAACCTGTTGTCGGTTGCCGTCGTCGACGCTGGTAACCACTTGCTTGGCGCAATCACGGTCGATGACGTGCTCGATCGTGCGCTGCCAGGTGACTGGCGCCGTGCGCAGATTGCACCGAGTGTGTTGCATCACCCGACGAGCCACGCCGGCGAACAACACACCGCCCGGAGTTCATCATGAAGCGCCGCGAAGACCTCGCTAACCCGCGCTACCGCCGCAAGTTGAACGTGCCGTATGAGCCAGGTGCCTTCGGCCGTTTCTCTGAGGGCGTCGCCCGCAACCTCGGTACTGCTCGATTCCTGGTCGTGCAGACATTCCTCGTGATCGTGTGGATCACCATCAATGTGCTCTCCATCACTCTGCGGTGGGACCCGTACCCATTCATCCTGTTGAACCTGATGTTCTCCGTGCAGGCGGCGTATGCCGCACCGCTCATCTTGTTGGCACAGAACCGTCAGGAAGATCGTGACCGTCAGGCCCTGGAGAACGATCGTGCCGTCGCTGCACGCACGCAGGAAGACGCCGAGTATCTTGCCCGAGAATTGGCAGGAGTGCGCCTCGCGCTGTCGAACACCGCAACCTCGAGCGAAGTGCGCGAGGCGATTGACTCAATCAGTGAGCGGATCGACCAGTTGCTCGAACGCTCGTCACCAAACGAACGGCGCGAAGCGTCGCAGAACTGAACTCGGCGGGTTTGCCGACGTTCACAAAATGATCTCCGTCGAGCGGAACCACCTGGGCTTTCGTTGCCTCCGCTAGCTCTCGTTGCTTGCGTGGCGGCACGAGTTGGTCTTTCGTTGTGAGCACCACACTGACGGGCACCTGCAACGACGATGCGAACGGCCGTGCGTCAAACTTTGAGATTGCACGTCCTGCCTGGGCCATGTGCCACGGATCGTTGCGACGCCACTCTGACATCAACCAGCCGAGGTGTGGTCGCAGTGGGTGACGTCTCGTGATGCGGCGAGCGAACACGAATCGAATCGTGCTTGGTCTGATGAAGCGTCGTGTGATTGGCCCGAGCACGCGTGACACCTTGAACCGTGCGCGTTCTGCCATCGTGGCCCTCCACTCAAGTGCGGTTGCCTGCAAGACGAGACCAGACACGAGCTCTGGGTGACGACGCGCAAGCAGCATCGCAACGGGACCGCCCATCGAATACCCAACGGCAATCACAGAGTTGATTCCGAGTGCTTTACAGACGGCTGCTGCGTCATCGGCGCAATCTTCGAGTGTGAAGTCGGCATCGGGGCGCAGACCTCGACCATGGCCGCGATGGTCGATGCCAGTTACCGACGCATGCGCTGCGAGGTCGTCATATGCGGTGAAAAAGTTGAGGTCGCATGACGCGGTCCAACCGTGTAGCAAGAGCACGGTTGGTGCAGACACATCTGCATGCTGCGAGTGACGAACAAAGAATTCTCCACGCCCAGGCACGTTCACCGTGCGACCAGGCAGCAAGGCGGGTGCTTCGATGTCGTAACGCATGCTCACCCGAGTGTCGAGCCGACGAACTCTTGGATGCGCAGCCCGTCTTCAATCAAGTCGTTGAGTAACACCGTGTTCGGCGAATCATCATCACCGAGAAGTCGAACACCACTCGAGAACTCTCCTGCAATCAACTTGCGTGCCGTCGTTGCTGCAACGAGCCCCGCTACATGTGCGACGCGATCGGCAATGCCAACAACTTCCACGTGTCGTGCGTCGTCACGCCAGCCACGCACTTCGACGCGTAGCGCGCCGATGCCGCCTTCTGCATGTGGTGGTGTGAGCATCGGTAAGCGCGCTGTGAGTCGGTCTCTGCGGTTCGCCGACATACGCACGGTGACTCGTACGAGCTCCGGTAGGGCCTGGTGAATCGCAATCGGATCGGCGAGTTCTGCCCGGTAACAATCACGCGGCCCGACCGGGTCGGGAAACCAGCACAGCTCGCGTCCACTGCCTGCCGGGCGCCGCAACCAATCCCCGTCGTGCCAACCGATTGATTGCCCGGCCAACGCTCGATGATGCTGCTGAGCACATGCGGGACCCGCCGTGCCATGAATCGCAACGTGTGCCTCATCAACCGAACTGAAGCGTGCCGACATCGTGCGCACGAGCACCCCCGACAATCCAGGTGACATCGTGGCGCCTATGACGAGAGTTTGGCGTGCCTGCTTGGCAATGGCATCAAGGTCGAGCATCGCAAGCGTGTCGTCAAGGTCATCGCTGCACGACACCACGCTGACACCTGCTTCGAGCAGTTTTCTCGCGGCCTTGGCATGCGGCGCTGGGCACGCCAGCACGACGACATTGGTCGCGAACATTTCGCTCACCGATGCGACCTGCACCTTGGTGTTTCTGGCACCCGAACGCAGGGATAGTCGCCGTGCAGCAGCGGCATTGGTGTCATTGACCATCAGTTGCACCTGGCCGCGTGCGATGAGTGCATCAACCGCATGAGTGCCAACGAGACCAGCACCGATAACCCCGATCATCGCTGCGTCACTCCAGGGGTGAGTAGCCGCGCCAGCCACCCTGTTTGGTGGTGACCCGAGACTTTCCGCCTCCGCCGACGCGCAAGATGCCAACGACAGCGGTGGCAACGGAGAGGACGAGGAGCAGGCGGCGGAAGAGTTTCATCGCATGCGCGTCCTTTGTTGTGGGGCTAATTGGAGTCGAACCAACGACCTCATCCTTATCAGGGATGCGCTCTAACCAACTGAGCTATAGCCCCTTATTCGGGAACTTCACTCTACGGGGCGCGACCGTCGGTCGGCTCAATGATCACTTCTTCTTCCAGCACGGTGACGCGCAATCCCCCGACCAGCTCGGTGATGAGGTTGAACATCACGGCACCAATCACCCAACTGGCAGTCCCAAGCAGGGCGGCCAGCAGTCCGAAAACAGCGAAGTTGTTAAAGAGCGCCGTGCCGTCGAAGGAGAACGTCTCCCAACCGAATGACTCAAAGAAGTTCTCGACGTTGTCGATGGTGCCGGTCGAATTGGCCACACCCCACAACAAGGTGACCGTGATGAGCAGGATCACGAACAGCACGAGATGAAAGACCAACCCGACCTTGAACACGCTCCACACGTCGATGTCACGAACGACCCGCGTGACACGGCGCAAGCGTGGTCGCGCACCACCGCGACTGGCTTGAGAAGGGGTTGTTGCGTCGCTCATTCGCTTTCATCAAGTGTACGACGGTGATCGACTGCAGTCGCTTGAGCACTGACACCGCCGCGCATCACACGCACCATGACGGAATCATCATCGTTGTAGGTGACAGTGAAGTCATCTACGTCGTGTGCGCGAGCAACCTCGTCAAGATCGGCGTCAATTGCGGCGGCGAGTGCCAACGCCTCGGCTGCGGTAGATGCACGATGCTCGTCAATGGCCGACTCCGCGACGTCAGAAAGAGCGAGTGCCACGAGTGAAGTCACGGCGATGATTGCCACGAGTAATGGTGTGGCAGAGCCGCGATCAACGCGGTGCTCGCCGCAACAACGGTGGTGGAGACGCACTATTCGCCGTGACGAGCGTTATTCAGCGTCGCCGGCGATGATCGGCGCAACGGAGGCGACGACTTGACCGGCTTCGAGTGTCATGACGCGCACGCCCGTGGCGGCACGACCTTGGCTCGAGATTTCGCGAACGGGCATACGAATGGTCGTGCCCCCTGAGGCAACGACGACGATTTCATCCTCCAAGCCCACCATGAACGCCGCAACAACACGACCCTTCTTGCCGGTGAGCTTGATGCCGATCATGCCCATGCCGCCGCGGCCCTTGCGCGCGAAGTGGTTGATCTGCGTGCGCTTTCCGTAGCCCGACTCAGTGACGAGCAGAATCGAAGCTTCGTCGCGTGCGACGTCGACCGACACCACTTCGTCACTCCCTCGCATCTTCATGCCGCGAACGCCCGCCGCGGAGCGGCCCATCGGTCGCACGAGCTTTTCGCTGAAGCGGATGGTCTGGCCACCACGGGTGACGATGAAGACGTCATCGGTGCCGTTGGTCTCAATCACACGCACGAGCTCGTCCTTCGGCCGCAATTTGAGGGCAATGAGGCCGTCGCGACGACTCGAGTCGTATTCGTCGAACTTGGTCTTCTTCACTTGACCTTGCTTGGTTGCGAAGAACAAGTAACGCTCGCCAGGGAACTCGCGTGTGTCGATGATCGCCTGAATGGTTTCGCCTGACTGCAGCGGCAACAAGTTGACGATCGGGATGCCTTTTGCGGTGCGTTCACGCTCGGGCACTTCAAGGGCACGCAGACGATAGACACGCCCACGGTTGGAGAAGAACAACAGATACGCATGCGCCGTGGTGAAGATGACGTGGCGAACGATGTCGTCGCTCTTCAGTCGCGCACCACTCACGCCGCGACCGCCGCGGCCCTGCGTACGGAACGAATCAGCAGACACGGCCTTGATGTACTGCTCTTGTGTCATCACGATGACGAGCTCTTTGTCTTCGACGAGGTCTTCGACGCCCATCTCGCCCACATCGGCGGCAATCTGGCAGACGCGCGGCGTGGCGAACGTTTCGCGCACCTTGGTGAGTTCACCTGAAATGACGGAACGCAGCTTCTTGTCGTCTTCGAGGATTGCGGTGAGTTCTTTGATGCGGGCGCGGATTTCTTTCTGCTCCGCCTCCAAATCGATTCGTGACAGCTTGGTCAACTGGCGCAACTGCATGTCGAGAATGTCGATGGCCTGTCGCTCGCTGAAGCCGAACTTCTTGGACATCAACGCTTCCTTGGCGGTGTTGGCGTCTTCGCTGGCGCGGATGACCTTGATCACTTCGTCGATGACGTTCAGCGCCTTGAGGCGACCTTCAAGGATGTGGTTGCGTTCTTTCGCCTTGTCGAGGCGGAACTGGCTACGGCGAGTGATGACTTCGATTTGGTGGTTGATGTAGCCGACGAGAGCGTCACGAAGGTTCAGTGTGCGTGGCACGCCGTCAACAAGGGCGACCATGTTGACGGGGAACTGGCTCTGCAGCTGCGTGTTCTTGAACAGGTTGTTCATCACCACGTTGGCGTTGGCGTCGCGCTTCAGCGTGATGATGAGGTTGGTGGCGCCGCCCGCTGAGTTGTCGTTCACATCGGCGATTCCCTCCAGCCCGTCGTTATCAACGAGCTCTTGGATTCGCGCGGCAATGGATGAGCAACTCGCCTGATACGGCAACTCGGTCACGACGATGCGCATCTGGCCGCGCTGGCCTTCTTCGATCGCCACCTTGGCGCGCATCTTGATGCTGCCGCGGCCGGTCTTGTACGCCTCAGTGATGCCGTCGCGCCCGAGAATGAGCCCACCCGTCGGGAAGTCGGGACCCTTCACGAACTTCATCAGATCTTTCACCGTTGCATCGGGATTGTCGATCAGGTGCAACGTTGCGTCGATGATCTCACCCAGGTTGTGCGGCGGGATTGACGTCGCCATGCCGACAGCGATGCCTTGCGAACCATTGACGAGCAAGTTGGGGAACCGCGCCGGCAGCACCGTGGGTTCTTCGGTGGTGCCGTCGTAGTTCGGCATCAAGTCGACGGTGTTCTCCTCGATGTCGGCGAGCAACTGCATGGCGAGGGGATGCAGACGCGCCTCGGTGTAACGGCTGGCGGCCGGGCCAAAGTCGGGCGAACCGTAGTTGCCGTGGAAGTCAATAAGTGGATGACGCAACGAGAACGGCTGAGCCATGCGCACGAGGGCGTCGTAGATGGCGCCGTCGCCGTGCGGGTGATAGCGAGCCATCGTGTCGCCGGTGACGCGAGCGCACTTCACATACGGTCGGTCGGGGCGGAAACCCTGCTGGTCCATGTCCCAGATGATGCGGCGGTGTACGGGCTTCAGGCCGTCGCGCACATCGGGCAAGGCGCGCGACATGATCGTGGAAATCGCATAATCAAGGAACGAACGCTCCATTTCGTCTTGCAACTGAATGGGTTGCACGGAGTCGCCGCTTGACAGTGGCAGTTGTGACGAGCCGTTGCCGTCGCCGGCACCGCCTTTCTTGCCACCCGACTTTGCGGATGCTTTAGCCGGTGTGTCGCTCTTCTTTTTTGCCATGGTCGTACCGTTGTCGCCTTCGCCTAGAAGTCCAGGTTGCGCACGTCACGCGCGTTGGTGGTGATGAACTCTTTGCGGGTCTCCACGTCGTCGCCCATGAGCACGCTCATGATGTTCTCTGCTTCGGCTGCTTCGTCAACGGTGATCTGTAGCAGAGTTCGCGTTGCGGCATCCATCGTGGTGCCTTTCAGTTCTTGCCAGTCCATTTCGCCGAGACCCTTCAGGCGTTGGAACTCTTTCTTGTGGTTGGCGTGCTCTTTCAAGAACTTTGCTTTTGCAGCGTCGTCCTTGAGATAGATCTTTTCTTTACCCACTTCGGTGGAGTACAGCGGCGGCTGTGCGATGTAAATGAAGCCACTCTCCACCATCGGGCGCATCTGTCGATAGAAGAACGTGAGCAGGAGCGTGCGGATGTGGCTGCCGTCGACATCGGCATCCGCCAAGATAATGACTTTGTGGTACCGGGCTTTTTCAACGTTGAACTCGTCGTTGCCGACACCACCACCGATGGCAGTGATGAGCGCCTGGATTTCGTTGTTCTTCAACATCTTGTCGAGGCGTGCACGCTCGACGTTCAAGATCTTGCCGCGGATGGGGAGGATCGCTTGTGTGCGTGGATCACGCGCATCAACTGCGGTGCCACCAGCCGAGTCACCTTCAACGATGAACAGTTCGCTCTCGCCGGGGTCGCCGCTCGTGCAGTCTTTCAACTTGTCGGGCATGCCTGCACCTGAGAGTGCGGTCTTGCGGCGAATCGCGTTGCGCGCGTTCTTGGCGGCGATGCGCGCCTGCGCGGCGGCGACGGCCTTCTTCACGACGCGGTTGGCTTCGGTCGGATTCTCCTGGAACCACTCCTCTAACTTCGTGTTCGTTTCTTTCTGCACGAACGAACGCATTGACACGTTGCCGAGCTTGGCCTTGGTCTGGCCCTCAAACTGCGGCTCGCGCAACTTGACCGACACCACGGCGGTGAGGCCTTCGCGGATGTCTTCGCCGAGGAGGTTCTCGTCTTTTTCCTTCAAACCACCCGAGGAACGGGCGTATTTGTTGAGCACCGACGTGAGGGCAGTCTTGAAGCCTTCGACGTGCATGCCGCCTTCAACGGTGGAAATGCCGTTGGCATAGCCGTAGATGCCCTCGTAATACCCCGTATTCCACTGCAGCGCGATGTCGAGGGTCTGGTCGTCTTCGCTCGCTTCGTAGTGCGCCACCTTGGTGAAGAGTGCTTCGCGCGACTGGTTGAGGTGTTTCACGAAGTCGACGATGCCGCCCTTGTACTGGAACGTGACCTTCTGCTTCTTGTCACCGCGGTCGTCCACAAAGACGACTTCGAGGCTCTTGTTCAAGAATGCGATGGTCTGCAGACGCTCGGTGACGGTGCGCGCGACGAACTCGACGCCTTCCGCCTGGAAGATTTCGGGGTCCGGCCAAAAACGAATCGAAGTGCCACGCGCTGTTTTGTCGGGTGACGCGCCGACTTTTTGTAGTTTGCCCTTCGGTTTGCCACCTTCGATGAACTCTTGTCGGTAGTGCGTGCCGTCACGATGCACTTCGGCGACAACGCGCACCGACAATGCGTTGACGACGCTGACGCCAACGCCATGCAGACCGCCAGACACCTTGTACCCCTCGCCGCCGAACTTGCCACCGGCGTGCAGAACGGTGAGCACCACTTCGAGCGCGCTCTTGCCTTTG
>Ga0208084_1000304_pt1 | contig 12113 bp, 10 predicted proteins | sample LakMenEpi14Sep09_FD_150698 | JGI IMG/M metagenome (GOLD analysis project Ga0208084, IMG submission 150698) | Freshwater microbial communities from Lake Mendota, WI - 14SEP2009 deep hole epilimnion (SPAdes) | ecosystem: Environmental > Aquatic > Freshwater > Lentic | place: Lake Mendota, Madison... | reverse complement strand
CTACGCGGGACTCAGCCTCGACTCCAAAGTCATCATCAGCGGCTCATTTGACCGCTGCGAAATCTGGGATCCGGCTCGCCACGAGCGCATGAGCGAAGCCGGCACCGAGCAGATGGCCGGAGGGGCGTCATGACGATGAGCACCTACAGCGACGCCGCATGGGGCGTCATGACGACAAGCACCCACAACGCCACTGGCGTCGGCATCACAACAGACGTATTCAACGACAAGAGAAAGGAGAACCGAGGAACGCTTCGACGCGACCACTGGTCACGTTGATGTTTCGCTCATCAGCAGTCTCCCGGTCAGCAAAGATGGACAGCCCCAACTCCGCCCGCTTCCGTCTTCGCTATCCGGGGAGAAATCCCGGAGGCACATGTTGGCCGGGGGGCTGCTGATGAGCGGGGCACACGAACCAGTGATGCTCGCCGAGATCGTCGAGTTGTTCACCTCCGTCCCAGATGGCGTCGTGCTTGACGCAACTCTGGGGATGGCAGGACACGCAACCGCGATTCTCCGGCGACATCCAGGTCTGCACGTGGTGGGAATCGACCGAGACGACATGGCGATTACGAATGCGGCAGCAGTCAAATCAACGCTCGGTGCAGACGCTGCTCGGTTCACCTTTCATCGTGCGCGCTTCGACCAAGCAGCAACTGTGCTTCGTGCTGCCGGCGTGCAGCAACTGTCGGGTGCGCTGTTTGATCTCGGTGTCTCGTCGCCACAACTCGATATCGCCGAACGCGGATTCTCATACCGCAATGATGCGCCACTCGACATGCGTATGGATCGCAGCGAAGCAATCTCGGCATGGCACGTTGTGAACGAGTACGACGCAGACGCAATCGCCGAGATTCTCCGTCGAAATGCCGATGAGCGTTTCGCCAAGCGAATCGCTGCCGCAATCGTGGCGGCGCGACCGATTGACACGACCGCACGGCTCGCGGCGGTCGTCACAGCGGCAATTCCGGCTGCCACCCGTCGCACGGGCGGTCACCCCGCGAAGCGCACCTTTCAAGCACTGCGTATCGAAGTGAATGCCGAGCTCGACATTCTCCCGAGTGCTCTGCGTGAGGTGATGGCGATGGTGGTTCCCGGTGGTCGTGTTGCGGTGCTGTCGTACCACAGTGGTGAAGATCGCATCGTCAAACAGGTCTTCCGTGATGCAGAAACCGACGCCACTCGCCCGAACATCGCCACGCCTTACGCCCATCCGTCGCGCACAGCCCCCCGTGCGTGGCGGAAAGTGAAGGCGCCGAAGCACCCGAGTGCGAGCGAGGCCGAACGCAACCCGCGTGCGTCATCGGCCCGCTTGCGGGTGATGGAACGTTGCGAGGTTGCGGCATGACATCGTCGGCAACTGCCCGCGCTCGCGCTCGGCGCCAGATGCGCAACTCTGGCAACGCACCGGTACCACGAATCTCACGCCGTGGTGACGGCTCGGCAGCGCTGGCTCTCGACTATTCGGCCGAGACCTTGGTCGAGCATGCCGAAGCACTTCCGAAGCGGGCACCTGAAACTGGCTCACATCTCCGGCTTGTCGAACGCCCCGTCGGTCAACGCAACCGTGCGATGTCTCGACTCACATTGGTGGTGCTGTTACTCAGCGTCTTCGTGACCGCAGTCATCATCTTCCAGGCCACCATCGCCGAGCAGCAGTTGCGGTTGGATGCACTCACTCGCGACCTGCGCATGGCGGAAGTACACCACGACAATCTTCGTCAGCAGCGTGCCGAGTTGCTGATGCCCACGCGCTTGCGCGAAGAGGCGGTGATGATGGGGATGTACCAGGGGATGAGCACGGAGTTCCTCGAGATTCCTGCTGACGTCGTCGCCGAGGTGATGGCCAGTACGTCACGTATGAATCCGTTGTTTGCGAACCCGTCGCCTGCCGTCGCTTCCGCCGGAGCAATCGCCCAAATGCAGCGAAGTGAGGCGAGCCAGCCGTGAGCGACACCGCACCAATTCGCCGCCCGCAGGGCAGTCGTCAGCCGCGCCGCGGGTCCAGAAGTCAACGCCCTGGCGCCGTCTACGACCACGACTACGACGAGCGACCAACAGTGGGTGGGTTCTTCAACGCAATTTCCCAGTACGGCGTTACCAAGATGACGACCAACATCCACGCCGGTGACATGCGCAAACGAATCTCGGCGATGTTCATGGTGATCTTGCTTGTGGTGTCGCTGGTGTATCTGAGGGTGCTCTCGCTGCAGACGTTCAAGGCATCCGAGCTGAAGGCGGAGAGCGTTGCGCAGCGTGTTCGCACGGACGTGATTCGTGCGGAGCGCGGCACCATCCTCGATCGTGACGGGCAGGAGCTGGCGATTCCCGTGCCGACGCGAACCATCTTCGCTGATCCGCGAGAGGTGACCGACCCAGTCACGACCGCTCGGACGCTCGCAACTGTCCTGCAGATGACCCCAGAAGAAGAGATGGACTTGGCGCAGCGCCTGCAAAACAAGCAGTCGAGCTTCACCTATGTGGTGCGGCAGGTGGACAGCCAGTTGGCCAAGACCATTAGCGACCTCAAGTTGGTCGGCATTTCTTCCTACCGCGAAGAAGGACGTGTCCTGACGAGTGATGGACTGCGTCCAATCATTGGCCGAGTTGACATTGACGGCGTTGGCATCGGTGGACTCGAACTTCAGTACAACGAAGCACTCACGGGCACCGCGGGTAAAGCGGCACGAGAAGTGAACAGTCGAGGTCAGAACATTGCTTCGGCCCGCTCCGAATACGTTGCGCCAATCCCGGGAAGCAATCTGGTGACGAGTATCCATCGCACGCTGCAGTTCCAAGTGGATGGAATCCTGCAACAGCAGGTAGAGCGGCTGATGGCGCGAAGCGGCATTGCCATCGTGATGCATACCAAGACAGGTGAGATCTACGCCATGTCTGCGGTGCGTCGTGGTGAGGATGGTGTCTACTCAAACAACGCCGGCAACCTCGCGGCAGTCGAGGCACACGAACCTGGTTCGGTGGCGAAGGTCTTCAGTGTTGCTGCCGCAATTGAGGAAGGAAAAGTTACTCCGCAGTCGACCTTCTTGGTTCCCGGCAAACAGGTCTTCAACCAGGGCACCCAGTGGGAACAAGAAATCAAGGATGCGTATCCGCACCCCACGGAGCAAATGACGGTGCGCAAGATTCTCGTTGACTCCTCCAACCTTGGGACGATCCAGATCTCCCAGACCATGTCGACCGAGCGCAATCGCCAGTGGCTATCGGCCTTTGGTTTCGGGGAGAAGACGTCGCTGAGGTTCCCCGGCGAAACCAAGGGTCTGCTGAAACTTGCCCGCAACTGGCAAGGCACGGAGAAGTTCACGTTCTCCTACGGTTACGGTTACGGCGCTACGCCGATACAACTTGTCTCGGCCGTGAATGTGATCGCGAATGACGGCGTCTACATCGGCCCCAAGCTCGTCACGCACGTCGTTGATGATCGCGGCTTGAGCACGCCGACGCCTGAGATGCCGACCCGCCGAGTGATCTCAAGTTCGACTGCCGCCACGATGCGAACGCTGATGTCTGATGTCGTGTGTTACGGCACCGCCCAACTCGCAAAGATGAAGGGTCTTTCGGTCGGTGGCAAGACCGGCACGGGCTACATCCGCCAAGACAACGGCACCTATTTGAAAGATGATGGATCTCGCGCCTACTTCGCATCGTTCGTCGGCTTCTTGCCGGCGAGCAACCCAGAGTTCACGGTGCTCGTTTCCGTGGACGAACCGGATCCAGCATCGCGTGACCGCTTCGGCGGCACTGCTGCGGCGCCGGTGTTTGCGCGCATCGGTCAAGTAATCGTCAACGAACTCGACTTGCGGCCATCAGTCGGTGACACAGGATGCGTCGGTAAGCGACCCGCCGAACTCGGACCTGCGCACTAACGCCATGGGTGTGGGCGGCGCGGTCAGCATCGAAAAGTTGCTCGCCCGCCTCGGCGCACCGACCGTGAATGCACTCGGGCTTCGGGTCGTCGGGGGTGTCGGTGCGGTCGTTACCGACATCACGCATGACAGTCGCACGGTTGCAGTGGGAACGCTCTTTTGCTGCATTCGCGGCGAACAACACGATGGCCATGACTTTGCGGCACCGGCTGTTTCTGCTGGTGCCGCCGCACTCCTCGTCGACCACGAGATCGCAGGACTCGCAGCCACCCAGCTCGTCGCCACCGACACTCGCGAAGCAATGGGGCACCTCGCCTCTGCATTCTTTGACCAGCCAAGCCGCGCATTGACCGTCGTCGGCGTCACCGGCACGAACGGCAAGACCACGACGGCGCACATGCTGGGTTCGATCTTCGAACAGGCGGGACGGCGCACCGCGGTGCTCGGCACACTGACGGGCGCTCGCACCACGCCCGAGGCCCCTGAGTTGCAGCGCACGCTTGCACACGAGCGAAAGAGCGGCACGCAAGCAGTGGTGATGGAAGTGTCGTCCCACGCGCTCGCATTGAAGCGAGTTGCGGGCGTGCACTTTGCAGCCGCCGTGTTTACGAACCTTGGACATGACCATCTCGACTTCCACCACACGCAGGAGGCGTACTTCGCAGCAAAACAGAGTCTCTTCTCGGCGGCTTACACCGATCGCGGCATCGTGAATCGCGACGATGAGTACGGACGCAAGATTTGTGACGGTAGCGACATCACCATCACCGCTTATGGGCACAGCGATGCTGCAGGAGTGCATGTTGACTCGTCGAGCAGCACATTTGAATGGCGTGGCGCACGCGTGCGCTGTGCAGTGGGGGGAGAGTTCAACGTTACGAACGCCATTGCTGCGGCGACCGCAGCGGCAGAACTCGGCATCAGCAAGGAACACATCGTTGCTGGCCTCGCCAATCTGCCACGCATCCCTGGCCGATTCGAGAATGTGAATCCAGACGGCACCTTCGCAGTGCTCGTGGATTACGCGCACACCCCTGAGGCGTTGCGAAATGTGATTGCAGCGGCCCGCCAGATTGCAGGATCCGCGCATTCTGGTGGCGGGCAGGTCATTGTGGTGTTTGGTTGCGGCGGAGACCGCGACCCGAGCAAGCGGCCCGATATGGGCGCAGCCGCCTGTGATGCGGATCGAATCTTCGTGACGAGCGACAACCCGCGAAACGAAGATCCGCGCGCAATCATTGATGCAATCGTTTCCGGCGTTCCCGAGCGCCAGCGCGACAAAGTCGTCGTCGAAGTTGATCGTCGTCGCGCCATTCATCTGGGGTGTGCCGCCGCGAACCCCGGTGACGTCGTCGTCATCGCAGGGCGTGGTCATGAAGCGATGCAGTCGATTGCTGGTCGCGAGATTCCGTTCAGCGACGCGCAGGTCGCACGAGAGTTGCTGGAGGTGGCTCGATGATTGCGATTCTCATGGCCGCAGGTATCGCAATCATCTTGTCGATCGCGTTCACGCGTCTCCTGATTGGGTTCTTTGCGCGGCTCGGAAAAGGTCAGCCGATTCTCGGTGCCGAAGATCGTGGTCCCACACACCACATGCACAAGCAGGGCACGCCGACGATGGGTGGCATCGCAATCCTGTTTGCAGCTTTCATCGGATGGCTCATACCGCATGTGCGCGATGGTCTTGCATTCTCCGACCAAGCACTCATCATGTGGTTGGCCATCGGCGTGCTCGCCGGTTTCGGATTTCTCGACGACTACCTGAAGGTGCGTCGCCAGCACAACCGCGGCATCTTCTGGAAGAAGAAAGGCTGGATCACGTTCGGCATTGTCGTGCTTCTGATGTGGTTGCTCGCCGCACAAACTGGCGTGAGCGAAACGATCTCCTTCACTCGTGCCGAAGTGCCTGGTTGGGATGTCAGCACTCCCGTCTGGGTGGTGTGGACCGCCCTCATGGTGTGGGCAACGACGAATGCCGTGAACGTGACCGACGGTCTTGATGGTCTGGCGGCGGGCTCTGCGATGTTCGGGTTCGGTGCATTCGGTCTCATTGCCTACTTTGCGTTCCGAAACTCCGACATCTACTCGGCAATCGTGAATCCTCTCGACCTCGCAGTGCTCGCAGCGGCGATGGCCGGAGCCTGCGGCGGCTTCCTGTGGTGGAACGCAGCACCGGCGCGCATCATGATGGGCGACGTCGGTGCGCTCGGCATTGGTGCCGCGCTCGGGCTCCTTGCGGTCACCACCAACACACATTTCTTGCTGCCAATCATCTGCGGCATCAACGTGATGGAAGCCGGCTCGGTTGCAATTCAGATGGGTGTGTTCAAGGCGAGTGGCCGCAAGAAGCGTCTGTTCAAGATGTCGCCGATTCACCACCACTTCGAGCTCTCCGGTTGGCCGGAAACCACGGTCATCATCCGCTTCTGGCTGTTGGCGGCACTCTGCGTTGCGACCGGCGTTGCGTTGTTCATCGCCGACTTCACCAACGAGATTCGTCTCATCGGTGAGGCTCTGCCGTGATCGTCCTGCGTTCGCTCGAGGTGCCGGCATGACGGTGCTGGTCTATGGCCTCGCAGTGGCTGGTCGAAGCACCGCAAAGTTCCTGGCTGCCCAAGGCGAGAAGATCGTGGTCGCCGACGACCGCCCGTCGTCCGACAACGCAACATTCGCTGCTTCAGTTGGTGCAGAACTTCTCGAAGGGCCCGAGGCGGCAATGACGTGTGCGCGCAGAATGGGGGAGTTCTCGCAATTGGCGCCCAGCCCCGGAGTGCCAGAGTCGCATCCGATCATCTCGAGTGCGATTCGTGCGGGAGTAGAGATCGTGTCGGAAATCGAGCTCGCGTATCGCCACGAGCAGTCGCGCTCTGCGCCGAGACCGATTGTTGCCATCACCGGCACTGACGGCAAGACGACAACGACGCTCATGGCTGCAGCGATGTTGTCGTCGTCGGGTCGACGTGCCGCAGCAGTCGGTAACACCGAGACTCCGTGGGTTGAAGCGCTGGACGAAGATCACGATTGTTTCGCCGTCGAGTGCTCGAGCTTCCGGCTGCACTACACGCGCGACTTCCGTGCTGAAGCTGCAGCGTGGCTGAACCTCGCACCTGATCACCTCGACTGGCACCGAGACCTCGATTCATATCGCGGTGCAAAGTCGCGCATCTGGGCGGCGGCACGAGCGGGAGACGTGGCGGTGGCGCCGGTTCGCGACGCGTCGATCATCGCGAGTGCACGATCAACACCCGCGCGAGTCGTGACATTCGGGCTCGACAGTGGTGACTATCGAGTCGAGAGCGGGGCCCTCGTCGGCCCGCACGGGCGAATCATTGACGTCGGCCAACTAAGTCGTGCGCTGCCGCACGACATGACGAATGCCCTCACTGCGTGCGCCTTGGTGCTCGAATCCGGTCTCGGCACCGTGGAGGGCGTCGCCAACGCGCTCTCGCGCTATCACCATGCACCACATCGCATTCAGTTCGTGGCGGAAGTAGACGGAGTGTCGTACTACAACGACAGCAAGGCGACCAGTCCGCACGCAGCGCAGGCCGCCCTCACGTCGTTTGACCGCATCGTCTTGATTGCTGGGGGCAAGAACAAGGGACTCGATTTGTCGTCAATGGCCAGTCAGCCACAACGGATGCGTGCCGTAGTGGCCATCGGATACTCCGCGAACCTGATCGAGTCAGCATTTCACGGCGTGTGCCGAGTGGAACGAGCCGACTCGATGGAAGCGGCAGTAAAGACTGCACGCGAACTTGCCGACGTCGGCGATGTGGTGTTGTTGTCGCCTGGCTGCACGAGTTACGACTGGTATTCGAACTATGGCGAGCGTGGCGACGACTTCGCTCGCTGTGTTCGGGCAATGACAAAGGAGAAATGAACATGACTGCAGTGAATGTTGACAACAGCGGGGCCTTCGTGATTCCGTCACTCAGCGAACGGCGTGCGGCTGCGCTTGCCGGTCGACGCATCACGAACGCGCGGGTCGAGCCGCGGACGGAGCCACACATGGTGTTCTACGGCATCATGCTCATTGTCAGCGTCTTCGTCGCCATCGGACTCGTCATGGTGCTTTCCGCTTCGTCAATCGTTTCGGTGAACAACGGCGGTTCTGCATTCACGATGTTCTTCAAGCAGTTGATGTGGGCATGCGTAGGAGTGGTCGCTGCAATCGGCACCTACCGAATGCCGTACCGCTCCTGGCAGTTGCTGAACAAACCGATTCTCTTCGTGGTGCTCGGGTTGAATGCATTGCCATTCACGCCACTTGGTGTCTCCGTCAACGGCGCACGAGCCTGGGTGGAGCTGGGCCCCATCGGTTTTCAGCCGTCTGAGTTGCTCAAGTTCGCGCTGATCATTTATCTCACGAACAACCTTGGTCGGCGTCAGCGTGACTTGACCGACTTTAAGCGCACATTCCAGCCCGCATTGTTGGCGTGGGTGGTGGCTGCCGGCTTTGCGATGGCGCAGCGCGACCTTGGTGCTGCGGTCGTGCTCTCTGGCATTGCGTTCACCGTGTTGTACATGGCAGGCAGCCCAGTTCGCTGGATCGTGGCGTCGGCAATCGGTGCATCGATGGCCGGGATCATGTACATCCTCACCTCGTCATCGGGCATCAGTCGTTGGACCGCATTCTTGGACATTGAAGGCAACAAAGAACACAGCGGATACCAGGTGTGGCAATCGATGCTCAGCATCTCAAACGGCGGCCTCTTTGGTGTCGGACCCGGCGCCGGCACGAGCAAGTGGGGATATGTGCCGCTCGCACATAGCGACTTCATCTTCGCCGTGATTGCCGAGGAGTTCGGATTCATCGGGAGCACCATTGTGATCGGCGGATTCTTCGCCCTTACGTTCTTCGGCTTCGTCGTTGCGATGCGTGCACCTGACTACTCAGGTGCGTTGCTCGCCGCCGGCATCACGGTGTGGTTCGCCGTTCAGGCGATGATCAACATCGGCGGCGTCGTTGGAGCGATGCCGGTGACAGGTCTCACATTGCCGCTCATCTCGTACGGCGGCAGTTCGCTGCTCATCACGCTGTCAGCGGCAGGGCTGCTGCTCAACATCGCACGAAAGATTCAATGAGGACGAGATAGCGTTCGGCACGGTCTCGTGACGGCACCAAGCACACCATCGTCACCGCGAGTCTTCGCCGTCATTGCTGGCGGTGGTACCGCTGGGCACATGATTCCAGGGCTCGCCATTGCCGAACAACTCGTTGATCGTGGGCGTTCACCACGATCAGTTGCGTTCGTTGCATCCAAACGTCCGGTCGATGCCCAGTTGCTTGCGGAGACGGATCATCCGCGGCTGTTTCTGAATGTGGACGGGCTACAGCGCAGTCTGGCGCCGCGGGCGATCCTTCGAAGCCTGCTCGCCATCCCCAAGATGGTGCTCGGCACCGCCATCGCGACACGGCGTTTTCGACTGTGGCAACCACGCGTGGTGGTGAGTGTTGGTGGTTTTGCAAGCGAGCCGGCCGTTCGTGCCGCTCGGGCCCTGCGAATACCGGTGGTGGTCGTGAGCTACGACCAGCATCCAGGCTTGGCAACCCGCCGGCAGGCCAAGAAGGCGGCGGCGGTTGCGGTTGCCTTCGCTGGGTCGAAGCTGCCTGGCGCCAAACACACGGGCGCACCAGTCCGCCAGAGTGTGCGACGACTGGTCCGCAATACGGCAGGCGACGACACGGCGCGACGACGGGCGGCGGAGGTATTCGGAATTGATCCGGCTCGTCGAGTAATCGTGGCCATGGGTGGTTCGCTCGGCTCGCGCACGATTAACGACGTCGTGCAGCGTTGGGTGGCGGATCACGCCTCGCGTAGCGACCTTGCGGTCTTGCACCTGACGGGGGAGCGATTCATTGATGACAACTCGCTGACTTTGCCAGGTCAGCGCAATTCGACGATGAGTGAACGCGATGGCATCCAGTACGTGCGCCGCGCCAGCCATCACAACATGGCCGATGTGTGGTTGCTGGCGGACGTCGTGGTGTGCCGAGCAGGCGCCAGCACGATTGCCGAACTCGTCGCCGTGGGCAGTGCCGCAGTGGTGGTGCCTTGGGCTGACGCCGCAGACGACCATCAACGTCGCAATGCCGCATGGCTCAGCGACGCTGGTGCTGCGGTCGTAGTGGAAGAAGATGTCGTGCCGTCTCGTTTTGCTGCGGAGCTCTCCCGAGTAGTTGATGATGCAATCCTGCGCGAACGACTCGTCGCCAAGTCGTATGCACTCGGTGCGCTGAATCGATCTTCGGCGATTGGGTCAATCATCGAAGCAGCTGCGCGCTGACATGTCGAAGCCTCTGCCTGTAGGCGGCCGCCCACAACGTATTCACATTGTCGGTGTCGGCGGACCAGGCACCAGCGCAATTGCGATCATCTTGCGGGAGATGGGTCACGACGTTTCGGGCAGCGATGTGCGCGAATCGGAAGTGATTGACCGCCTTCGTTCACTGGGGGTGCGCATCACCGTGCCGCACGATCCGAACGTGGTGACCGGATGCGACATCGTGACATCGTCTGCCGCCGTACGCGCTACGAACGTGGAGCTTGTTGCTGCGCGTGAAACTGGCGCGATGGTGTTCTCGCGAGCAGAGATGCTCGGCTGGATTTCGGCGCACGCCACCACGATTGCCGTCGCTGGCACCCACGGAAAGACGACCACGACGACACTGCTCACGCTCATGCTTCGTGCGGCGGGTCGCGACCCTGGCTATCTGATTGGTGCTGATGTGTCGCAGTTGCCACGCAGTGCCCACTGGGGCAGCGATGTGTTCATTGTTGAGGCGGATGAGAGCGACTCCAGCCATCGGGCGATCAAGCCCCACGCGACGATTCTCACCAATGTCGACATCGATCATCTTGACGAGCACGGATCGTTCGATGGAATCGTGTCGTCGTTCGATGCATACCTCGGCGCCGTCCCGGGGCAAAAAGTGCTGTGCGCTGACGACCCGACGACGGCTGCACTTGCCCGCAAGCATCGCGCAATCACATACGGACTGACCACAGGGGAGTTCGTGGCACGAGAGCTGCGGTTCGAATCGGGCGGTGCGCACTTTATGGTGGCGCACGGCGGCAGGCAAGACGAAGTGATGCTCCCGCTGCGCGGTGAGCACAACGTGAGCAACTTCTTGGCGGCATATGCGATGGCCACCCAACTCGGAGTCGACGAGGTGACCGCAATCGCAGCGGTGCGTGACTTCGCTGGCGTCCACCGTCGGTTTGAGGTGCGGGCACACGATGGTGGCGCGACGTTTGTGGATGATTATGCGCACCTGCCAGCTGAGATTGCCGCAGTCTTGCGTGGTGTGCGCGCGGAGAATGCACCTTGGACCCGAGTCATCGCGGTGTTCCAGCCGAATCGTTTCAATCGCATGGCGATGATGTCCGATGCCTATCGCGATGCGTTCGTCGACGCCGATCTCGTCGTCATTACCAACATCTACTCCTCGGGAACCGACCGCATCGAGGGCGTCACGGGCAGGCTCGTCGTCGATGCGGTGCGCGCAGCCCACCCGCACGCTCGCGTGGAGTGGTGTGAGCACCGCGATGAGCTGATCGACTTTGTCGCCCGCGAATGTGGTGACGGCGACTTGTGCATTTCGATGGGTTGCGGCGATATTGAGACATTGCCCGACGAAGTGGTGGCCCGTCGGCGAGAATTGTCTCGTGGCGCCTGACGACACCGACGACTACGCGCGTCGCACGCGTGCCATTGATCGTCTCGGCATCTTGCTCGGGCCACGTGCACGCCGTGACGTCGACCTAGCGCCCTACACCACCTACAAGGTCGGTGGCCCAGCGAGTGTGCTCGTCACAGCACACTCCATCGACGACCTGCATGCTGTCAGCAATGCGCTGCGCGAGCAGAAAGTACCGCTCCTCGTCATCGGTCGAGGCAGCAACTTGCTCGTTGCCGATGAAGGATTCGAGGGACTTGTGGTGGTGCTCGGAGAGTTTGCACAAGAGATCTCCTGGCCGAAACGGCCAGCTCCACCGCGCGTTGTGGCCGGCGGTGCGGTGCCGCTTCCCGTGTTGGCTCGTCAGTGTGCGTCGCACTCGTTGACGGGCTTTGAGTGGGGTGTCGGTGTGCCTGGTTCGGTGGGTGGCGCCGTACGCATGAATGCCGGTGGACACGGAAGTGACATCGCCTCAAGTATCGAATCGGCGAAGATTTTCCATCTCGGGAAGGGCATCGTCGCGAACGTAAAGGCTGCTGATCTCG
>Ga0208084_1000303_pt1 | contig 12123 bp, 10 predicted proteins | sample LakMenEpi14Sep09_FD_150698 | JGI IMG/M metagenome (GOLD analysis project Ga0208084, IMG submission 150698) | Freshwater microbial communities from Lake Mendota, WI - 14SEP2009 deep hole epilimnion (SPAdes) | ecosystem: Environmental > Aquatic > Freshwater > Lentic | place: Lake Mendota, Madison... | reverse complement strand
AGCCAGTGGCGGCGATGAGCCGGTCCCGGTGGACTCCGGGGACAACGCGCCGGAACCGGAGCTGGCGGATGCGCTGGACCTCGAGCCCGAGCAACCGGAAGCGCCGGAACCCGCCCCGGCAGCAGATGAGCCCGCCCCCACCGGTGAGCCGCTGGAGTCAGCGGCAACCACCACCAGCGACGGAGAAGCCCTGCTGGCCACTGAGGCCACCGACTTCCAGGCCATGACCAAGGCCCAGATCGTCGAGTTCTGCTCCACCGTTTACGGCGTGGAGCTCGATGGCGGCCAGACCAAGGCCGAACTGGTGGAGCAGGCCACGGCACTGGAGGCCCAGGCCAGCGGCAGCAGCACGGCCACCAGCGACGGCACGGGTATCGCCAGCAGCGATCCTGCCGATCTCGCGGCCCTGGAGCTAGGGGATGCCCTGCTCTGATCCCAGCCAGCGCTGCCCCGGCCAGCGCATCCCTGGCTGGGGGCTGGCAACAGCTCAGCAGCACTGCCCTGGCGCCGATGGCCACTCCCGATCCGGCTGTGCTGGCCGAGCTGGCGGCCCAGTGCCGCAGCAGCAGCCGGCCGCAGGGGGTGATCTTCCTGGGCCAGGCCCAGCTGCAGGACGGCGGCACCCCTGAACCACCCCCGTCCGGTGGGCTCAAGGCAGTGCACGCCCTGGCGCCGCTGGTGAGTGCCACCGACCGCAATGGGGTGGTGGTGATCGCACTGGATCTGCGCCTGCTCAGCCCCCTGCCGCCTTGATCGCCGGCGCCGTCTTCATCCCCCTTCCCTCTCACCGTTGATCCCGATGGCCACCAGCACCGAAACCCGAACTTCCCCCCGCGGCCTGCCCCAGCCCACGGACCTGCTGCTGGTGCAGCGCGGCAGCACGCCCTACCGGGCGACTGCTGATGAGGTCAAAGCGTTCATGCTCACCCCCGCCACAGCGGCGGCGATCGGGGCGATCAGACCCGGCACCAACCTCAGCGTGGATGCCGATGGCACCCTTCACGCCGCCATTCCCGGCGCACTGCACTACCGGGGTGCAATCGACCCCACCACCGCGGAGGCCCCGGCCGATGCCGCTGTTGGAGACGTGTATTTGGCCAGTGCCGGCGGTCCTGCCCTGGCGAGCTGGAGCGGCATCGCTGGCCAGGACATCGCCCAGGGGGATCTCCTGCTGTCTGACGGCAGCAACTGGAGTGCCAACGCTGCCCTGGGCCCCGATGGCGCCGGCGTGATCCGTATCCAGGTGGCTGCGCCACTGAGCGTTGATGAAAGCGATCCCGCCCAACCGCTGCTCAGCGTTGAGCCTGCCTCCACCACTGCTGCCGGCGTGCTGCGCCTAGCGGCTGCCGAGGACCTCATCGCCGGCACCGAGGGTGCCGCCGTCGATGCAGCAGCTCTCAAGGAAGCCATGGCCACCGCCCAGCCGGCCGGCGACTACATGCCGCTGGACCTGAGCACCCTTCCAGCTCTGCCCTGAGCGCAGCAGCAGATGACCCTCCAACCAGGCGACCTGCTGGCGATCACCCGCACCACCGGGCCCCAGGCCGGCTCCTATCAGCTGCCGGCAGTGGCATTGGCTGAGCTGCTGAACCCGCCGCCAGTGCTGGCTATTAGCGGTGTGCTCTGGTCAACTGTGCGCTCGGCGGCAGACAACAGCTGGCAGGCGATCTGCTGGTCGCCGGAGCTGGGGCTCTACGCCTGCGTAGCAGGGAGCGGCACGGGCAACCGGGTAATGACCTCAAGCGATGGCATCCGCTGGAGCCCCCAACCATCAGCAGCCGATCAGAACTGGGTGGCGCTCTGCTGGGCCAAAGAGCTGGGGCTGTTTGTCGCCGTCAGCGACAGCGGCCTTGGGAATCGGGTGATGACCTCACCGGATGGGCGCAGCTGGACCCTGCGCCAGACGCCAGCCAACAACAACTGGACCGCGATCTGCTGGTCGCCCGAGCTGAGCCTGCTCGTGGCAGTCGCCAGCAGTGGCACAGGCAACCGGGTAATGACCAGCAGCGATGGCATCGAGTGGACGGCAGGCGCAGCTGCTGCAGATCAGGAGTGGCGCTCGATCTGCTGGGCCCCACAGCTGGGGCTGCTGGTGGCGGTGAGCAGCACCGGAGGCAACCAGCGGGTGATGACCTCAAGCGATGGGCGCAACTGGACCCTGCGGACAGCGGCCACCACCAACAACTGGACGGCGATCTGCTGGGCAGCAGAGTTGGGTTTACTGGTGGCGCTGAGCAGCAGCGGCAAGGGCAACCGAGTAATGACCTCGCCGGATGGGATCAGCTGGAGCAGCCGCAGCTCAGCAGCCGACAACGCCTGGTCCTCCCTCTGCTGGGCGCCGGAGCGGGAGCTATTGGTGGCGGTGAGTAGCAGCGGCACCGGCAACCGGATCATGACCAGCGGCGATGGCCTCAACTGGATGGTGCGCAGCTCCCCAGCTGATCTGGGTTGGCGCTCGCTGTGCTGGTCACCCCAGCGGCGTCAGCTTGTGGCTGTGAGCAACAGCGGCGCTGGCAACCGGGTGATGGTGAGCCCCTGAACCATGACCGACACCAAGGCACCCCTGCCAGTGATTGGCTCGCGTTGCTGGCGTGACCAGATCGGCTCAGAGGCCGGCGCCACGGTGCTCAGCCTTGCGGCTGAGACGCCCGAGGAGGATCCCATGGTGGAGCTGGCCTACGACGAGGGCGGCAGCGGTTGGTGGCCGCTCTCCACGTTGGTGTTCGAGCTGGCCTGAGTGAAGGAGCCTCAGCCCCCACCAGAGAGCTGCTGGCGGAGGGCCGCGATGGCCTTCTTCTGGGCTCGCTGCACCGACATGGCGCTGATCTCCAGCCGCTCAGCCGCAGCCCGCAGCGACAGGCCCTCCAGGACCGTGAGCCGGAGCGCTGTGGCCTGGGCGGCAGGCAGCTGCTCGACGAGCTGCTCCAGCGCCAGGCCACACATGGCCTCGCTCACGGCTTGCTCGGCTTCTGGAGCGGCCAGCTGATCGAGCAGGCAGGGCTCGCCATCAGAGCTGGCATCGAGGCTGAGGTGCCGCAGCGGGCAATGGCCCTGCTCATGCAGCCGGCGCGGCACGCGCACCAGCCGCACCCGATCGCGCAGGTGGTGCTGCAGGGCCCCTGTGATGCAGCGGCGCAGATAGGGCGCCGCCGGCTCGCCAGCTCTGCAGCGGGGAGCGGAGCGGACCAGGGCTTCACGGGCCACCTGGATCAGATCCTCCCGCTCCACCAGCGGGAACAGGCGCCGGGCGGCAGCGGAAGCCAGGGCATCGGCCAGGGGCAGGTGCGCCAGCACCAGGGCATCGCGGGCACGCAGAGCAGAACGGCTGAGAGCCGGGGGCGGCTGCTGGCGGCTGGGGGAGGAAGCGGGGGAAGCCACCTGGGGACGGCGAAGAACCCCACCCCCACCGGCCGGCCGCAGCGCCGTGGCAAGGACGCCCGACACCGGAGGGCGCATGGCCCGATCCTTGACGCGGCGTGAGGACTGGCCGAGGGATGCGGTGGGTGTGCGCCGGCCCGGGGGCAATTCCCTCCCCCACTGCCGGTGCTGCAGGGAACTTCCAGGCCCAAGGACCGCCCAGTCGAACCGTCAGGCCGTTGCGGTGAGCCGCCTCACTGAGGAACCTGCGGTGTCCGCCCGCTCGCTGGAGAGGGAGGTGTCCATTGCTCCAGGAAGCCCAAGCCCACGAATGATGCGGCGACACCCGAAAGCCGGAGGCGGAGTGCCTCCGGCCCCGGAGGCTCAGAGCACCCGGACCTCGGTCTGGGGACCGAGCACCCGCTGCTGATTGACAGCCAGGATCAGGGCCTGCTCGCGGGGCACGTAGTGCGGCTGGGCGCTGATGTGCCCCTCGCGATCGAGGAACAGCACCCGCAGCAGCTGGCCGGCGGCATCGAGGAGATGCACCGAGATGATGCGGATCGGGCAGGAGTGGCTGAGGGAAGTGGCGGCCATGGCTGGGCTGGCGAACGACACCGCCGTTCAGCCCCGGCGCCGCCTGCACCGCGCAAGGGGCGCGTAGCGACTCGCGTCAGCCCTTGCGCGGTGCGCAAGCCGGGGCAGGCCGGGTGGCGTGATCGCCAGTGCCCATGGGCGCCTCCTCGTTGGGTTCCTCCCTTGGAGGATCCGATCTGTAATGCATCCGGCTGGGAGAGAATGACTCGATTGGCAGCGGCCGCCAGGTGCCAGAGCCCACGGACTACGGCAGTCTTCAGGCGGCAGTGTCCCTGGACAAGGAGCGCGGCCTGGCCTTGCTGGCCGGCCGGTTGCTGCTGGCCCTGCTCGAGCTGGCGGTACCCGTGAAGGTGCAGGTGTTGCAAGACCTCAGGAGCGAAGGCCGCAACATCAGGGCCTATCAACGGGAGGAACCCGATGACCTGCACCAGGCGCGCCAGGAGCTGGAGGCTCTGCTGAACCAGATCCAGCCGGAGCCGTACAAGTTTTATGAGCGCTGGGAGGTGCTGCTGAGCAGCGACCGCGGCACGCGGCGCACGGGCAGCCTGATTCACGATCTCTGGCGTCACCTGCCGGAGCAGGTGCGGCTGAAGCCAGAGGGTGCCGGTGAGCTGCGCCGCTTCACCGGATTGCTGCAGGAAACCCGAGGGCTGTGCATCAAGCTCCAGCAGGACCGTCACCACGCCTCCCACTCCAAGGCCGACACGGCCTTTCACTCCCTGTCCTGGCATGCGGCGGTGTTGCGCCTGGGAGAAATGCCGATGGAACTGCAGGCCAGCGCGCAGATGATCCTGGCGACGGCCGCCACGATCCCATCTCCAGTGCAGGCCGGCCTGGAGCAGGCCCTCAAGGTGCTGGGTGGCATCGAGACGCAACCGCTGCTGGGCCATGTGGAGCGGGCCTTCGTGCAACTGGCCGGCGACCGCACGGGCCTGGGTGAGCGTTGGCTTGACATCCATCCCCCGGCCCCCGCGGCAGGGGCTGCCCTGCAGGCTGAGGAGCTCTCGCAGATGCGGGAGGAGCTGGCGATCCTGCAGGACCGCTTCGCGGCGCTGAGCGGCTCGATCGGGCCGGTGCTCAACCGGCTGGGCGACGACATCGAAGGCATCGGCGCCCAGCTGCGGGAGTTGCTGGTGCTGCAGGCCCAGGCCAGCAAAGCCTCGCGCCACTCCGGTGGAGAAGCTCCGGTGGATGGGGCCACAGCACTGGCCAGTGTGCAGGCGGCGTATCGGCAGCTGCAGGATCTGCGTTTCGCCATTGCCCAGGAAATGGGCGAGATGGATCCCGACTTCCGCTTCTATCACTGCATCATCTACCGGGAGCTGATCGTGCAGGCCCTGCGGCAGCAGGTGGTGCGGGTGGAGCAGCTAGTGGAGCTATCGCGGCAGACGATCCTGCAGAAAACCCTGCGCAGCGGCGGTGACACCGATCTGGCGGCTCGGCTGGTGGATGAGCAGTCGCAGCGCTTTGGGGAGCGCATTCAGGTGATTCTGGATCGGATCACCTATCCCACAGTGGCAGTGTCTGTGGCTGATCTTGTGGGCAGAGAGGAGTCAGCGGCTCACTGATCGCTTGAGTTCTGGTCAACCGATGTCTGGCAGGGGCTGCTCGATCGGTACGAGCGCAGGCGGCTGCCGGTGAATCAGGCGATCAAAGTGCTGCCACACCGCGTCGGCACGATTGCCATTACGGAAGTGGATGCCGAGCTCGCAGTTGTCGAGCTGGGCGCTGTCGCTGAGGTTGGCGCTGGTGACCAGCAGCTCGTCGTCGGCCACGCAGCACTTCACGTGAAACACGCTGGGGCGCTCGCGGGCCAGATCCAGGGAGCGCGGATCGAAAAAGCCGCGCGGCCGGGGGCGGCTGGGATCCCAGAGGTGACGCCAGGTGTCGTGCACGAAGGCCTGGCGCAGCTGATCGGCCAGCACGGTGCTGCCTCTAGGGCGAGGGATGTTGACCACCATGCGGGCCTCCAGCTCCGGGTTGGAAACCAGCCGCTGCTGCACGCGATCGAGCAGCTCAGCGATGAAACCGCCCCGCCAGAGATTGAAGGTGGTGATCAGCAGCCGCTGCTGGCAGCGCTCCACCATCTCGCGGATCAGCACTGCCTGATCCCGGGTGATGTCGCCCGCTCCCCCCTGAGGCCCTGACCACACCAGCTCCGCCTGGCCACTGCCCTGGCCCCGGCGTTGCTCCAGCAGCAGATTGAGCGCCAGCTCAAGGCTGGCGTTGCTGCCCCCGCGCTGGCTCCATTGATCCAGCCAGGTGAGCAGGGCCTGCCGCAGCTCAGGTCGATCGGAGGCGATCTGGTGCTGGCTGAGCGCTGCCTCGCCAGGGGTGGCGGGCTGTGACCTGAGGCAGGCCGCCAGGCGCTGCAGTTCGCCGCTGCTGAGGGCCAGCAGGGGCTGGCTCATGGCAGCTGCTCGGGGAAGAAGGCGGCGTCGGCCACATCCAGCGTGGGCACCACGAAGGCGCGATCGAGGAACTGGTTGCGCTGCTCGCAGCTGGTTTCGGCGATCAACAGGCAGCCGTGGCACGCCGCACCGTGGCTGTAGCGCTTCTCCAGATCGCTCTCGGGCTGGTGCATCGAGCAGAAAGGATCGTTGGAGCACAGCCGGCCCCTCTCCAGGGCGGCGGCCACCAGCTGGTCACAGCGATCAGCCAGCGACACCAGCCCGCCGAGGGTGCCTTCTGATCCGCTGCCGCTGGTGTACAGCAGGATCCCGTAGCCCTGGCCCGGGAAGCTGTAGATCCGCTCCTTGATCGCCGAGGCTCCGTAGCCGCACTCCAGGGCCGCCGTGGTGATCAGCAGGTGGGCCAGGCTGTGCAGCATCAGGTAGGGCGCACCGGGCCAGGTGAAGTCGTTGTCCTTGAGCCCGTGGTCGCGATTCCAGTACTTGCTGGCTGTCTGGTGCTTGGAGCTGTGCTGCTTCACACCATCGCGATCCACCCAGGCTTTCAGCTCCTGCTCGCTCACACCGAGGAACAGACCTTCGCCGAAGTTCTCGATGGTGGGCACCCAATCGAGTTCCTTGTTGTTGATGTCAGCGCGCTTGGCGCCGATGTCGTGCTGATCGATCGGATCGCCATCAACGCCCTTGACGATCGGCTCCAGCCGGGTGAAGCCGATCAGGGCCATCACCTCGCGCAGACGATGCACCTTGAGCACCCGATCAAAGCGATCGGTGAACCAGGTCGGCTTGCCGGTGAGCGGCAGGATCTCGGCGTGGAAGGTGCTGGCTGGATCGGAGGATCCGAGCGCTGCAGACGGGGCATAGAGCGCCTTGATCTCCTGCAGCTTCAGCGCCGGTTGCTTCTCGGTGCGGGTATCGCCTGCGCTACCGCGTACGGCGGAGAGCACCGCCATCACATCCGCGAGCTCCCGATCGCGCAGCCGGGCAGCGACCTTTTCGGGCATGAACTTGAGGGCCGCCTTGAGGTCACTCTCGTCCTCGACTTTTTCAAAAAAGCTCAGGTGAGAGATCAGGTGCTGCCGCAGCGGATCTTCGGCCTCAGGGATGGAGATCGCCCCCACCATCTCCGGGAAGTAGGCATTGCTGGCCGATCGCACCAGCAGGCGGTTGTAGCGGGGTTTGCCCTTCTCATCGGTGCAGGGCAGGGCATCGGTACTGAAGTTGCCAAGCCAGGGGCGGTGGCCACGGCACTGACCCAGGAGCGAGGCGCCGTTGTCTCCCTTGGTGCTGGCCAGGGCCTGACGTTTCTTGCATTTGGGGCAGCGCACGTAGATCTCATTGAAGTCGTTGCCGGCGCCCGCCTCATCGAGCCAGAGATCCTCCTGGCAATTGCTGCGGGCACCGCCGTGGGCGAAACGATCCCAGTCGATGTCGCTGAGGTGACCGTTGGCGCAGCACTGCACGAAGCGCACGGGCACCACGTCGAGATCTTGCCTCGTGCCACCGGGTTCCCGCCATGGCAGCTTGTCTTTCACCAGGCGCTCCTTGTGGATCAGCGGCCGGGTGCGGTAGCGCTTGCCGGCTTCATCGATGTAAGGCGGGAACGGATCCTTCTTGGGCTGGGCGACGAACCAGAGCGGGAACTGGGGTGAGCGGATGCCGCTGCTGCTCTTGAATTTCTGCGCAAAGTCGTCGTCTTCACTGGGGGGGCGCTTGAGCAGCAGGGTGCCCACGCCGAGAAGGCCGCGCAGCTTGGCGATCAGTCGGGGCTCATCGATGTAACAGCTGTCGTCGTCGCGGCTGTAATGCCAGAGGTTGAGACCGCCGATCACCACCGAGCGATCGGGTAGATCCACCATGGCGCCAGGGCCATAGGTGGTGATCAGCTGGCCATGGCGCACTTCGCCGACGGGATGGTTGCTGGTGCCTTGGGGTGCGGGCATGACGATCAACCTCGAGTCGTGGTCTGTAGGCGGTCTTTGAGCAGCAGGGCCGAAGGCTCCACATCGCGCAGGCTGCGGTTGGCCTTGAACTGCTTCTCGCGCTCGTCGTCGAGCTCCAGCAACTGGGGATCGAGCGGGGTGCGCAGCAATGGCGGCAACACGCCGTCTTCCCGGCCGTATTCCATCCGTCCGTGCTTCTGGGCAATGGCACACCAGTCGTCGACGATGTGACGCACCTGCTCCGCCACGGAGGAGGCCTGGGCATCGGCATCCGCGGCGGCATGGACGAGGCCGATGGCCACCCGCCGCCTGAGCGCCTCCGCCACCGCCTCGCGAACATCGGCCAGGGCGGCCACATCACCGGCACGGCTGGACGGGGTGAGCTGATCGCTCAAGTGCCGCGCCAGGGCCACGGTGATTGCCGGCAAGCCCCGTTCCAGCGCACGCTCCGAGAAGGGGGTGACGCTGGTGGCCTCCACGTCGCGATAGAAGACGTCGTGGCTGTAGGCGAAGTGCTCGTAGTGGGAGCGATCGCGCGGCCGGTTGGGGTTGAGCAGCACCACCACCAATCCCGGCCTGTCGGAGTCGCGGCCGACGCGGCTGCTGGCCTGGATGTATTCGGCGGTGGTCTTGGGTTGGCCGAGCATCAGCATCAGGCCGAGGCGGGTGATGTCGAGACCCACCGAAATCATGTTGGTGGCCAGGGCCACATCGACGCGCTCCTTGTCGTCGAAGCTGCGGGCCAGGCGATCCTTGGTGGTGCTCACCTCGGTGGTGGACACCCGGGAGGTGAGCTCAAGCGGAATGTTGGCGATCTTGCGGTTGGCACTGCGCTCGGCTTTGTCGCCCAGCCGAACCCGCTCGCCATGGGTGGCGAGCTGGGAGGTGAGTTCTTCTTCGATCAGGCGGCGACTGATGCCCAGCTCCTTGATCGTGTTGAAGTAGCCCAGCAGGGTCATGTAGGGATCGGCCGGGTTCGGGCCGGGTGTCTCACCCCGTTTGCGCTGAGCGGTGCGCTGCTTTTCGGCAGCCTTCCAGGCCAGCTGGGCGCCGCTCATCAGGGCCAGCGAGGCGCGCAGCAAGAGAGCCTTCACATTGCGGCCCGGGGCGCTCAGCCCCACATAGAGTCGCCCTGGCACCTGATCCGCCGGCACCGTCACCGCAAAGAACGAATCGCGGCGATCGGGGCCGGGCGCGGGAAAGATCGAGGAGTCGTTGCGGCCGAATAGCGCCCGCATCTGCTCACTGGCGCGGCGCACGGTGGCGGTGGAGGCCACGATCTTGGGCCGCAGCCCATCGCGGCTGCAGAGCTCATCGATCACCGCCTCATAGAGGCCGGCCATCGAACCCAGGGGCCCGGAGATCAGGTGCAGCTCGTCCTGAATCACCAGATCAGGTGGATCGAGCCGATCGGCCAGGCGCACGCCCTTGCTGGCGTCGTCGCCATCGGCGGGGCCGTAGAAGCCCTGGCCATCGAGCACATGGGTGGCCTTGCCGAACAACTTGCCGCTGCGGCCCTCCCAGGGCAGTGAGGCGAACTTGTCGACGGTGGCGATCAGAAACGCCGGCAGGCGGCGATAGATCATGTCGTCGACGGCGACCAGCGGCAGATAGTTGCGGCCGGTGGTGCCCTTGAAGGCGCAGTCGCGGTTGAGGCAGGCCACGCGCAGCTCTTCGGGGTTGTCGCCATCGGGGCGGCCCTGACGCAGCAGGTTGAACACCCCGGCGGTGCCGCAGGGTTTGGGATCGAGCAGGGAGCGCTTGCCGAACTCCACGCCGCACCAGGGGCAGGTGTCGATCGGGATCGGCTTGATCGGGGTCTTGCCGTCGTTGTAGGCGCGCACCCGCAGGCGGGCAGTGGATTCGTTGTTGTTGCCCTTGCCGCCCATGCGGTTGGGGGTGCCGGCCTGGCCCACCCAGAGGCCGATCTCAAAGGGCCAGCTGCCAAGCTTCTCCGGCTGCTTCTGGCGCTCGAGTTCGAGGGCGCAGATCAGGGTGGAGGCGCGGCCGAGCTGGTCGAGGGTGAGCAGGCGCAGGGTGTAGCGCATCAGCACGCTCAGGCCCCCGGCCTGCAGCGAGCCGCCATGGCGCAGGCGCCGCATCACCAGCGTGAAGGCGGCCAGCCCCAGGTAGGCCTCCGTCTTGCCGCCGCCGGTGGGGAAGAACAGCAGGTCGACGTTGTCGCGCTCGCGTTTGGGATCGACCTGCGGATCATTGGGGCGGGCGATTCCCACCAGATTCATCAACAGAAAGGCCAGCTGAAAGGGCCGCCAGGCCGGGGGGCGCACGGAGGGATCGTGGGCCTTGAGGCCCTGCATCACGCCGTAGCGCTGGCGGGCGGCTGCCGCCATGGTGCGATTGGCGATCGCGAAGGCGTCGCGGATGTCGGGCTCAGCGAGGGCCTCGATGCCGCGGGCGATGCGCTCGGCCTGGCCGCTGGCATTGGCGAGCAGCTGCTCGGCGGTGGCCTGCTGCTGGGCGTTGAGCCCCGCCACGGCGGCCTGCTGCTCGATCCACTCCTGGTAGCGATCCACCAGGGGCATCAGGGCCGCGCGGATGGCCTCGAAGCCCTGGCTGGCCAGACGATCGAGCTCTTCCATGGCCAGCGCGCAGCCCACATCGGCGCGGGGCACCACCTTCTCCACGGTGGCCTGGGGGATCCAGGTGGTGCGCAGGCGCGTGCAAACGCCATCGGTGCCCTGCTCCACCTCCACACCCACGTTGTGGCCCACGCCGTACTCGCGGGCATCGCGGAACTGCAGGGCGTTCACGGCCTCATCCCAGTCGCTGCTGGCACGGCCCGCGTGGGGATCAAGCCGTGCCACGAAGCCCTGCGCACAGCGCAACTCCAGCTCGGCCTGAAAGGCCGACTGCTGATCGCGCTCAACCAGCGTGAGAGCCTTCTTGCGCTCATTGGTGAGAAAGAGCGTGACGGCCACGGTGCCGGCGGGATAGCCCTGGCTGGCGGGTGCCGGGCGGCAATGCCAGCGCAAGTGCAGGCCGTTGCTGTTGGGCCAGGGCCGGCCGGTGAGGCCCTTGCTCCCTGTGATCTCGCTGTGGCTGAGGGCAAGGGCTTCCTGACGGGGAGTGCGCTGCCAGGTCTGCTGCTCGCGAGATGCCTCGCGCGATCCAGGCTCCTCACGGGCGATGCTGGCGGCGGCATCGGGGTTGGCTGCCTCGGCGAGCCGGACGTAGTCGCCCCAGCGGGCGATGAGTTGCAGCTCGCCACCGGGAGGCAGCAGCACACTCACGCCGATCGAGGAGGCGAACAGCTGGGGCCTGGCCGGACCAGATTCGCTGTTGCCGCCATCGTCGCCGGATCCCGGCTTGTACTCGGTGTTGGCCTTCTTGGGTTTGCGTAGGTCAACCCCATCGGCGGCGGCGAAATCGTCGTCGGCCGTGTCGTCGCACTTCAGCGACAGATCGGTTTCGGTGGGCACCAGGAAGCCGGTGGGGTACCAGCTGCTGGGCAGCCGATCGAGGGCTTCCGAGTCCAATCCCTCGCCTTCCGGCCCGAGGGCCTGCAGCACCCGCTGGGTGGGGCCGATCAGCTCCAGTTCCAGGGCGGTGACCAGTTGGCTGCGGACCTGCGCCGAATCGGGGCCTGCTGCGGGGAGAGAGGTGGTGCTCATGGGGGCGAGTCTGACAAGGGCGGAAGGCTTGGGATCCCGCTCTCCTGCGAAGAACGACTCAGCCCGGCAAGACCGTCCTGACATTGCAGGGCAGCCAGGGCCAGGGTGGCCGCGGAAGGTGCCGTGATGGCGTCATCCCTACGACGCAGCGAGAAGCTGGATCTGCGGCTGACGCCAGGGGCC
>Ga0208084_1000300_pt1 | contig 12192 bp, 9 predicted proteins | sample LakMenEpi14Sep09_FD_150698 | JGI IMG/M metagenome (GOLD analysis project Ga0208084, IMG submission 150698) | Freshwater microbial communities from Lake Mendota, WI - 14SEP2009 deep hole epilimnion (SPAdes) | ecosystem: Environmental > Aquatic > Freshwater > Lentic | place: Lake Mendota, Madison... | reverse complement strand
GAGAGTGGTATCTCGCTGATGGTTTCACTGGTGCCGACAGCCTCGAGTACATCGTGGTGACGAATCCGTCACTTGACTCGGCGATTCTGGACATCACGTTCGTGACGTCAGTGGGCGAGCGTTCGCCACAGTCGTTGAAGGGCGTCGTCATCCCGCCAGAGTCAGTGCGTGTGTTTGATCTTGCCGCACTTGACGCACGCGACGAGGCGACCATTGCCGTCACAGTGCGCGCAACCGTGGGTCGCGTAGTGGTTGGTCGATCACAGCACTACTTGGGGCGTGGTCGTCTCGGTTACACGATGGCGCTTGGAGCCTCCGGTGTGAGCAACCGGTGGTACTTCGCCGACGGAGAAAAAGAGCAGACAATCACCGAGGAGTTCGTCATCTTCAACCCGCTCGAGAACGATCAGCAGCTCACCTTCATTCTGACTCGCGATGACGGTGTGCCACTCGATCCACTCGTCGTAACTGCGCCCGCGAAGCGTGTCACGAAGTTTGCGCCGACGACGCTGAGTGCACTTGCAGAGGGTCGCTACTCAGTCGTCGTCACGGCAACATCAGCGACGGGATCTCAGTCGACTGGTGTCGTGGTGGAGCGTGTCAGCACTCGTCAAATCGAGAAGTCGACGGCAACTGCGGTGTTGCTCGGTGCACCGTTTTCAGCGCGTTCATGGGTTGCACCGTCAGGAGCAGCTCCCGATGTTCCTGCGTCGTTGCGGATCTTCAACCCTGGCTCTGAGCCAGCGACGTTCAGCGTCACCTATCTGGGTCCTGCTGGCGATGTGACGGTGCCTGGTTATGAGCAGGTCTCGTTGGCGCCAGGCGCCGGCGCGAGCATCAGCCTTTCTGCACAAGTTGCATCCACTGCAGTGTCGGTCATCTCGAGCGAACCAGTGGTCGTGCAGCGCAGTGTGTCGCGGGGTGCCAAACAGGCAATCAATGGCACGGCACCGCTGGTGCCAGTGGCAACCGACGATGTGTCGCAAGGTTGCGCGAGCGACGAGAATTGCTGACGTGCAAGACGAACTCTGGTGGCGCCTGGCAATTGTGGTGGCTGTCGTCTGCGTTGCCACCGCAGTGGCTCTCCGTCGCCGGCGCACTCCGCAGGCACCGACGCAACCGCGCGGCACGGTGCCAAGCCAACTTGACCGCGCCGACTTTGAGCAACCGACGACACCGTGGCTTGTCGTTGCATTTACGTCGGCGACGTGTTCGACCTGCGGTGATGTGATGCGAAAAGCGTCGGTGCTGGCGAGCAAAGAAGTCGTGGTGCAAGAAGCGGAATATGTGCGCGATCGTAAACTGCACGACCGCTACGGCATCGACGCCGTACCAGCACTCGTGATTGCCGATTCACAGGGAGTTGTGCAGTTCGGCCACCTCGGCCCGGTCAGCGCAACAGACTTGTGGGCGGCGATGGCACGCTGCCGCGATCCGCAACTCCCAACGGGGGAGTGCAGTCGCACGGAGTAGTTACGCCGTGGTGCACCGTCGAAGGGTGCAGCCGCGCCGCAAGTGGTTTATGAACGCTCGCCGTCTGGTCGTGCGTCGGGTGCTGGCTCAGATGGCTTTTCGGGCGCACGTTCTTTGATTGACGGAGCCCCGAGACCATCTTGAATGAGTCGGGCAACCGCCGCACCATCGATGGTTTCGTGTTCGAGCAATGCTTCGGCAACCAAGTCAAGGCCGCGACGGTGCTTGGTCAGAGTCGTGCGCGCACGCTCTTCTTGCTCGCGCAGGATGCGCGCAACTTCTTCGTCGATCTTCTTTGCCGTCTCGTCGCTGTATTCGCGACCAGACGTCATCAGATCTTCGCCGAGAAACACCTGCTGCTGGCTTGACCACGCCATCGGGCCGATGGTGTCGCTCATGCCCCATTCACGTACCATCCGTCGAGCAATCGAGGTTGCCTGCTCGAGGTCGTTGGCTGCACCACTGTTGAGGCTGCCGAACACGATCGACTCGGCGACTCGTCCACCCATCGCTTTGCAGATCATGTCCAAGAAGTACTCGCGCGAATACGTGTGTCGCTCTTCGGGCAGGCTCCACGTGACGCCGAGTGCCATGCCACGCGGAAGGATGGTCACTTTGTGCAGCGGATCGCTGTTGGGCAACACGGTGGAGAGCACTGCGTGTCCGCCTTCGTGGTAGGCAACCGCGCGCTTTTCTTCGGCGCTCAACGCGAGGCTCTCACGTCGCGCACCCATGACCACACGGTCGCGCGCGTTCTCGAAATCGATGCGCTCGATCTGTGTGGATCCTCTACGCACGGCGATGAGTGCCGCTTCGTTGACGAGGTTGGCAAGGTCGGCACCGCTCATTCCTGGCGTGGCTTTCGACATCGTTTCCAAGTCGACGTCGGCACCCATGCGCTTGCCGGTCGAGTGCACCTTCAGGATGGCAAGACGCTCTTCGGCCTCTGGAAGTGGCACGATGATTTGGCGGTCGAATCGACCGGGGCGCAACAACGCCGCATCGAGAATGTCGGGTCGGTTGGTGGCTGCCATCACGACGATGCCTTCCGACGACTCGAAACCGTCCATCTCCGACAGCATCTGGTTGAGCGTCTGTTCGCGCTCATCGTGTCCGCCGCCGAGCCCCGCACCACGCTTGCGACCAATCGAATCGATTTCGTCAATGAAGATGATGGCGCGACCCATCTTGCGCGCCTGCTGAAACAGGTCTCGCACGCGCGAGGCCCCGACGCCGACGAACATCTCCATGAAGTCAGAACCCGTCACGGAGAGGAATCCAACCCCGGCTTCACCGGCGACCGCGCGCGCAAAGAGCGTCTTGCCGGTTCCAGGAGGGCCGACCAACAACACACCCTTGGGTACTCGCGCGCCGATCTCTTTGAATCGCTCCGGCATCTTCAAGAAGTCGACGACCTCGCGAATCTCTTGCTTTACGCCCTCGTAGCCCGCGATGTCGGCGAATGTGGTCGACGGCTTGTCGGCTTGGTAGGGCTTGGCGCGGCTTCGACCAATCGACATGATGTTGCCGGCCTGGCCCATTGCGCGACGCTGCATCCAGATGAAGAACGCCATGATCAACAGGAACGGCAGGAGAATCGGGATGAGGTTGGTGAAGAAGTTGCCGGTCGGCGTTGAGTAGTCGTAGTCGACGCCCTTGGTCTTCAGGAGTTGCTCGTCGGCATCGGACAATGAGATCGAACCAGTGGTGACGAACTCGCGGCCGTCGTTGAGCGTGCCGGTGATCTGGTTGTTCAGATTGTTGATGGTGACTGCCTGCACCTCGCCACTTTCCACGAGCTCCAAGAATTCCGTGTAGGTAAACCGTGCACGCTCGGGCGTCGGCATCAGTCGTGGCCCGATCAAGAGCAGCACGGCGAACCCGACGAGCGCCCAGACGGCCCAGCGCGGCATGCCTGGTTTCTCGCCATCGGAGTTACCGCGGAACTTGTCGCGCGGAAACTTCGGACGCCGCGATGAAGGTGGCGGCGGAGGTGGGGGTGGGAGGTTCGCCATGTCGTCATGCTAAGGCGGCGCATCACACGGAAATCCACCGATGTTCCCTGCGGAATCGGTACTTTGGTCACATGCGTCGTCGCTGCTCGCGTGCCTGCTGCAACGACACTGCGACGATGACGCTCACGTATCAATACGCCACCGCGACCGTGTGGATCGACGATCTCGCCGACTCCGCCGATCCTCACGCGTATGACCTCTGCGAGCGTCATGGGCAACGATTCGCGCCACCGAGCGGTTGGCGGTTGGAAGACCGTCGCAACCGTTTCCGCGTGGTGTTGCCCAGCCAGCTCGCCGGCTGAGCCTGTGACCAAGCCCAGTTGGGACCCGCCATTCGGCGAGCGTCCGTATGGTGATCGAGTGTTTGCCCACGAAGTGCCACACGCTGCGACGCCGCGCGCCCGCTACACGTTCGGTTGGGTGATTGGCGGCTGGATCGCCGCGTACGTCGTTGCAACTGCGCTGCAAATCATGATCATCACTGTCTTTGATGTCTCCGAAGACGTGGCGTCACAGCCTGATTGGTTTTTGCTCGCCGGCGCTCTTGCCTTGTGGGTGCCGCAACTCGTTTTGTTGACGGTGTTCTCTCGACGCGCTGGCACGGGTTCGTTTCGGCGTGATCACCGACTCGAGTTTCGCTTGGTCGATCTATGGGGAGTGCCGATTGGGGTGCTCTCACAAGTGTTGCTCGTCGGGCTCGTCACGTGGCCGTTTCGCGAGTTGTTCCCTGACACATTCGACGCACAGAGGGTGGAAGATCGTGCCCGCAACCTCTACGACTCGGCGCAGGGTCCCTGGCTCGTCGTGCTTGGTCTGGTGGTCGTGCTCGGTGCACCACTCGTCGAAGAACTCGTTTACCGCGGCTTCGTGCAAGCGGGCCTGCAGAGCCGCATCAACGACGTCGTCGCAATCGTCGTGACGGCGCTGTGGTTTGCAGGTATTCATGGGCGCGTCGCAGAACTGCCCGGACTCTTCAGTTTTGCACTGGTGCTGGGTATTGCATTCCACATGACGAGGCGGCTTGGCATGCCTATCGTGGCGCATCTAGCGTTCAATGCGACGGGTTTGGCATTTCTCGCACTGACCTGACCGCAACACCAAAGCACCTCGCATGGCCACCTCGACAGACGACACTCGCCAGCGGATATCTCCGCGCGACCTCATCTATCTCGAGCGCCGCACGCAACTAGCGATCGCCGCTGGCGTCATCATCTTCACCACATTGATGCTGTTCTTTACGCTCCAGCCATCGCTCATCTTCCGCAACAACACGCCGACCGGGGGTGACATGGGCGCCCACGTCTACGGGCCCGCCTACTTGCGTGATCACCTACTCACGTCGTTCCGTCTCACTGGTTGGAGCAACGACTGGTACGCCGGCCTACCGATCTATCGCTTCTACATGGTGGTGCCGGCGATCATCATCCTTGCGCTTGACGTGGTGTTGCCGTACGGCATTGCTCTCAAGCTCGTGGCGGTGATTGGCATTCTCGCGTTGCCGCTCATCACCTGGCTCTTCGCCAAGTTTGCGCGTCTCGCGTTCCCGATGCCCGAATTGTTGGTCGTGGCCAGCACGCTGTTTCTTTACGACGAGAGCTTCACCATCTACGGCGGCAACATCGCGTCGACGATGGCGGGAGAGTTTTCATTCTCCATCTCGCTCGCGCTAACGGTGTTGGCGTTCGGCGTGTTCATCCGCGGTCTTGAGACCAATTCATACCGCGTCGCGTCAGCGGTGTTGCTGGCTTTGGCTGCGCTGTGTCACGGCATCGTGTTGTTGTTTGCGTTTCTGGGTTTCGTGCTCATTCTCGCGATGCATCGCGACGCTGCGAAGTGGAAGTTCGGCCTTCCTGTCATCGGCACGGCCATCCTTCTCTCAGCGTTCTGGGTGTTGCCGTTCGTGCTGAATCATGGCTTCATGACCGACATGAAGTACGAGCCGCAGCCGACTGGTTTTGGCGAGACCTTCGTCGACATGTTCTTCCCACTGCACACCGTGTTTGACATCATCGTGAGCAGCTTCGCCGTCATTGGCTTCATCTCTGCACTGTGGTGGCGCAACTTCGTGGCGTCGTGGATGGGGATCTATGCCGTAGTGCTGGCGATTGGTGTCTTCGTGGCACGCGAGAGCCTGCCAATCATCGGACTGTTGTGGAATCCGCGCATCCTGCCGTTCTTCTACTTGCTCCGCTACATGCTGATGATGTTTGGCATCTACGAGGTCATCGTCGCCGCGGCACGGTTTCTCAGCCTTGAGCGAGCAGCTTCACGCGTCGCTCGTACCGGTGAAGTGCAAACGCTCGCCCCATCACCGCGTGGTCGGCTGAGCTTCAATGTCACGACGGCGATTGTCGTGTCGGTCATCTGCGTCAGCGTGATTGGCTTCCGATTCCAGGAACTGCCGTTCGCCAGCGTTCGCACCGCGGCCGACGGCAGTGAGCGATACGGCATCGGGCCGTTCACCGTGCCGCGCAGCAATGACGGGTTCGTTGACGGATGGGCGCGATGGAACTTCACCGGATACGAAGGCAAGAACGCATATGGCGAGTACCGCGCACTTGTCGAGACGATGAAACAGATTGGCCAAGACCCACGTCATGGATGCGGTCGCGCATTGTGGGAGAACAACGGCGAACTCAACAAGTACGGAACCACGATGGCGCTGATGTTGTTGCCGCATTGGACGGATGGCTGTATCGGTTCGATGGAAGGTTTGTTCTTCGAAGCTTCTGGAACGACGCCGTATCACTTCATTGCGGCTGCTGCGATGTCGAAGCAGAGCAGCAACCCAGTGCGCGAATTGCGATACGACGACAACAACGCCGCCCTCGGAGTGCGCTACTTGCAGGAGCTCGGAGTCCGCTACTACATGGGCTTCACTCCCGAGGCAATCCGCGAAGCGTCGGCGCAGCCAGCGTTGCGCGAGATTGCACGCTCTGGCCCGTGGGTGATCTACCAGGTGGAGGCAAGTGATCTCGTCGTGCCGTTGTCGGTGCAACCCGTGGTGGTGTGTTGCCGCAGCGATGACGACTCAAACCTCTCGCATGTCGGTGACGCAAAAGAACGCTGGCTCGAAATCGGTACGAGTTGGTTTCAGAATCCCAACGATTGGCCGGCGGTCCCTGCCGCTGACGGGCCTGACGAATGGCAGCGCATCACCGTCGGCGTCGACATGGATCGGCGTATCGGTGAAGTGGACGAGCGTTCACGTCGTGTCGATGTGGTGAAACCAGTTGAGCCCATCGCTCAGCAGGTCGTAACACCAGCGAAGGTTTCCGATGTGGTGCAGGGTCGCAGCAGCGTGTCTTTCAAAGTAGACACAATCGGTACACCCGTCTTGGTGCGCACGAGTTACTTCCCGAACTGGAGTGCGAGTGGCGCCGAGGGGCCGTATCGCGTGGCTCCGAACATGATGGTGGTCGTGCCGACGAGCAATGAAGTCACCCTCAGCTTCGGATGGTCGCTACTTGATGTGGTGGCTTACGTGTTGACCGCGGTCGGCATCTATGTGTTGGTTCGCTGGCGTCGCGTCCGCCAGCCTCGCCAGCCTGAGCCTGCCGCTCTCGACAACTAGTCTGACCGCGATGCCCAACCTCGATGCGGTCGTGAAGGCCTATGACGTTCGCGGCACGGTGCCTGATCAGTTCGACGAATCGCTTGCCCGTGCCTTTGGCGTCGCGTTCGCCACATACAACAAGGCCAAGCTCGTCGTTGTGGCGCACGATATGCGTCCCTCTGGCCCAGATCTCGTCGCGGCGTTCCAGGACGGCGTTACCTCCTGCGGCGTCTCGGTGGTCAATCTTGGGCTCGCCAGTACTGACCTGCTCTACTTCGCCAGTGGCAACCTGAACGCGCCTGGTGCGATGTTCACCGCTTCGCACAATCCGGCGCAGTACAACGGCATCAAAATGTGCGCAGCTGGCGCCAAGTCAATTGGAATAGACAGCGGATTGCGCGACATTCGAGAACTCGCCCGTGCCGCTCTCGACAAGCCGGTGCAGGGCGACCCCAGCAAGGTCACCAAGCGCAACATGTTGGCGGAGTTCGTCACTCACGTGTTGTCGTTCGTAGATACGTCTCTCTTGCGTCCGTTGAAGGTGGTGGCTGATACCGCCAACGGCATGGGTGGCCTCGTCGTTCCGGCGGTGTTTGATCGAATCCCGCAGTTCGACGTGGAGGTGATGTACGGCGAACTTGACGGAACGTTCCCCAATCATCCGGCCGACCCCATCCAGCCGGCAAATCAACGTGACTTGCAGGCACGTGTTCTTGCCGGCAAGTTCGACGTGGGTCTCGCATTCGACGGTGACGCCGACCGCGTGTTCTTGGTCGACGAGTTGGGTCGCACGGTCTCGGGGAGCACGACCACGGCGATTCTCGCCAAGGTGTTCCTGCGCCGCAAACCCGGCTCGATGATTTTGTACAACCTCATCTCCTCGCGTGCCGTGCCCGAAGTGATTCACGAGAACGGTGGCAAGAGCCAGCGCACGAAGAACGGCCACAGTTACATGAAGGGCATCATGGCGGAAACCGGTGCGGTCTTCGCTGGTGAGCACAGCGGTCACTACTACTTTGCCGACAACTTCCGCGCCGACAGTGGTCTCATCGCCGCGCTCATCGTGCTTGAGGAAATGTGCCGCACGGGACTTCCGCTCTCCAAACTGCGCGAACCCGTCGAACGGTATGCGAGCAGCGGCGAGATCAATACGCAGGTGAAGGACATCGACGCAGTTATCGCTCGTGTGGCGGAGAAGTACTCGCAGTATCCGCAAGATCGTCTCGACGGTCTCACCGTCGACTGCGGTGACTGGTGGTTCAACGTGCGTGCCTCAAACACCGAGCCCTTGTTGCGCCTCAATCTCGAAGCCGCGAATCGCGAGCAGTGCGACACGCAAGTCGCCGAGTTGTTGCAACTCATCACCGCCTAGCAGTGTCGTGCGCCAACTGGTGCCTTGCCGCCTAGCGTGGGGGAGTGATGAGCACCATTGACGCCCGACTTCTGTCGATTCTCGCCTGCCCACAAGACAAGGGCCCGCTGTATTTCATCGCCGATGAGCACATGCTCTACAACCCGCGACTGCATCGCAGTTATGAAGTGCGCGACGGCATCCCAGTCATGCTCATCAACGAAGCCTCAACCGTGAGCGATGCCGATCATCAGCGCATCATGACCAAGATCGCTGCAGAGAAGATCGCTCCCACCTTCGCCGAGTAACCTAAACATCGTCGGCTGACCCGATCCGGAGCCAGCAGGCCCCAGCCCGACGCAAGCAATCGAGTCATTTCTACGAAACGGGGTCAGCCATGTCATCGTCCACCTTCGCCCAGCGCAAGGACTATCGCGTTGCGGATATCTCACTTGCGCCGTTCGGTCGCAAAGAGATTCATCTCGCCGAGCATGAGATGCCCGGCTTGCGCGCACTGCGCAAGGAATACGGAGCACTGAAGCCGCTGAAGGGCGCGCGTATCTCAGGTTCGTTGCACATGACCGTGCAGACCGCCGTGTTGATCGAGACGCTTGTCGAACTCGGCGCCGAGGTTCGTTGGGCGAGCTGCAACATTTTCTCCACGCAAGACCACGCAGCTGCAGCTGTCGCAGTTGGTCCGAACGGCACCGTGCAAGAGCCGAATGGAGTGCCGGTGTTCGCCTGGAAGGGTGAGACCCTCGAGGAGTATTGGTGGGCGACCGAGCAGATGATGACCTGGCCTGATGGCGACGGCCCGAACATGATCCTCGACGACGGCGGTGATGCGACGCTGCTCCTCCATAAAGGTGTGGAGTACGAGAAGTCGGGCAAGGTTCCTGATCCGACGACTGCGTCAAACCCTGAGTTGGCAATCGTTCTCGGTCTGCTGCAACGCAGCCTGAAGAGCGATCCGACCAAGTGGACGCGCATGGCCAAGGCGATCCGCGGTGTCACCGAAGAGACCACCACTGGCGTAAAGCGCCTCTACAAGATGGCTGAACGTAAAGAACTGCTCTTCCCGGCCATCAACGTGAACGACAGCGTTACCAAGAGCAAGTTTGACAACTTGTACGGATGCCGCCACTCGCTCATCGATGCCATCAACCGAGCTACCGACGTGATGATTGCCGGCAAAGTTGCGGTCGTCTGTGGCTACGGCGACGTCGGCAAGGGTTGCGCACAGAGCTTGCGTGGTCAGGGTGCGCGAGTCATTGTCACGGAGATTGACCCGATCAACGCACTGCAGGCGGCGATGGAGGGATACCAGGTCGATGTGCTCGAAGACGTCGTCGGTGTCGCCGACATTTTTGTCACCGCGACCGGCAACGAGATGATTATCACGGTTGATCACATGGCGAAGATGAAGCACAACGCCATCGTGTGCAACATCGGTCACTTCGATAATGAAATTGATATGGCAGGGCTCGCTCGCAGCGGCGCCAAGCGTGACGAACTGAAGCCGGGCACCGATTTGTGGAAGTTCCCTGATGGACATGCCGTCATCGTGCTTGCCGAAGGCCGTCTGGTCAACCTCGGTTGCGCCACGGGTCATCCAAGTTTCGTGATGAGCTGCTCGTTCTCCAATCAGGTGATTGCTCAGATCGAGTTGTTCAACAACGTGGCGAAGTATCCGATCGGTGTCTACGTGCTTCCCAAGCACCTGGACGAGAAGGTTGCTTTACTACACCTCGGTGCACTCGGCGCGAAACTGACGAAACTCACCGACGGTCAGGCCGAGTATCTCGATCTCGACCCGAAGGGTCCGTTCAAGCCGGAGCACTACCGCTACTAGAGCGTTCGCGCATTCCAAAGCGGGGCAACAGCCACTGCACCAGTGGCCCGATACAGACGGCAAAGGTAATGGTGCCTGCGCCGACTTGGCCACCGAGCAACCATCCAACGATGAGCACGGTGAACTCGATCCCGGTGCGAGCGATTCGTAGTGGCACGCCGCGTGCGGCGAGCCCGGTCATGATGCCGTCACGTGGCCCTGGCCCGAGCCCGCTACCGATGTAGACCGCTGAGCCGATTCCGGTAACGAGCACCCCGGCAAGCATCATCGGCACGCGGGCCGCGAGCGTGTCGGGTTGGGGCAGCAGATTCAATGCGACATTGGCGACGAGACCAATCTCTATCGCATTGAGCACAGTCCCGATTCCGGGCTTCTGGCGTAGTGGAATCCACAGCAACATGAGCGCGGCACCTGTCGCGATGATGACCGTGCCGATGCTGCGGTCGACTCGTTCCGCAACACCTTGGTGGAATACGTCCCACGGCGGCACCCCGATTCGCGCGTCGATGATGAGCGAAATACCGATGCCAAACAGGCCGAGGCCAATCACACATCGAGTGATGCGTTCAACGAGACGATCAAGTGCCATCGGCGGAACCGCTGATGCTCCGCTTACTGCCACTGAGCCACCGTACTTCACGCGCCGCACACTCGATCGCCTCGTAGACCAGCTTCGCGTCGCGCGGGGCTCGCAACTTGGCACACACGGCGCGCACGACGCACACGACGACACACACGTCGGCACACTAGGCACACACGGCGGCGTGATGCACCGCCACGCTCATCATGACGTGCTCTCACTTGGCGCCTATCGCGGCGAACTTCGCCGGGCGATTCACCACATGAAGTACCGGAATGCACGCTGGATTGCTGCGTACTTCGGCAGAGCACTTGCTGCAATGGTGCGCGAGACCACCGAACAGCACACCGCGACAACCGATACGTCGGCTGACGCTGCGTGGCGCCCACACATCGTCACGTGGGCTCCAACTACTGCGCGGCGTCTCAGGCTGCGAGGTCACGATCAATCTGCAATCATCGCGTCGTCGTATGCACGTGCAACGCGCATTCGCTGCGTGCGGGCGCTTCGCCGCATTGACGACAACACTCAAACTGGTTCAACTCGCAAAGTGCGCAAGCGCGGCCCGCAGTTCGTAGTTCGTGCACGTGTGGTGCGTGGACGCAGCATCTTGCTGATTGACGACGTGATGACGACAGGCACCACGCTCGCGCGTGCGCGTGACGCATTGCTCGCTGCAGGAGCACACGAAGTGCGCTGTGCGGTCGTCGCACACGTAAGAGCGAGGCACCCCTCACGGGTAGGCTGAATGTCTCATGGCCGTGCTAGATCGCATTCTGCGTGCCGGCGAAGGCAAGAAAGTCAAGGCACTTTCGGCTGTCGTGCCCGAGATCAACGCCCTTGAGCCAACGATTGCCGCCCTCTCCGACGAGGTACTGCGCGGCAAGACCGCCGAGTTTCGCTCTCGTCTTGAGCGAGGTGAAGACCTCGACGACCTTCTCGTAGAGGCGTTTGCCGTCGTTCGCGAAGCAGCCAAGCGAGTCATCGGGCAGCGCCACTACGACGTGCAGTTGATGGGTGGTGCCGCCCTCCACGCCGGCTGGGTGGCCGAAATGCGCACCGGCGAAGGCAAGACCCTCGTCTCGACGCTGCCCGTCTACCTCAATGCGCTTTCCGGCAAAGGTGTGCACCTCGTGACGGTCAACGATTACCTCGCACGCCGCGACGCGGTGTGGATGGGTCAGGTGCACCGCTGGCTCGGCTTGAGCGTCGGTCTCGTGGTGCCTGGGTCGCGTGGATCAGCGGCCGAGAAGCGCGCCGACTACGCCTGTGACATCACCTACGGCACGAACAATGAATTCGGTTTCGACTACCTGCGCGACAACATGGCGGGCACGCTCTCAGACAAAGTTCAGCGAGGTCACA
>Ga0208084_1000293_pt1 | contig 12311 bp, 13 predicted proteins | sample LakMenEpi14Sep09_FD_150698 | JGI IMG/M metagenome (GOLD analysis project Ga0208084, IMG submission 150698) | Freshwater microbial communities from Lake Mendota, WI - 14SEP2009 deep hole epilimnion (SPAdes) | ecosystem: Environmental > Aquatic > Freshwater > Lentic | place: Lake Mendota, Madison... | reverse complement strand
TCCTTGGCGGCTCTGGCGCGAACGACGTCGATGTTCTCGGCCAACTCCGCGTTATCGGAAAGGATCGTCACATGACTACCTGAGGCTTCGACATAGCCGCCGTGCACCGCGACACTTTGCACCTTGCCACCCTCCAGGTAGATGCGTGTGTGATTCTCCGTCAGCACACCCAGGAATGACGTGTGGCCGGGCAGAAACGCGATTTCTCCGCCGCTCTCCGTGCGCGTGATGACCTGAGAAGCGGTGCCAGAGAACAACACGCGCTCTGGCGACACCACCTCCACTCTCATCGTCGCGCTGCCAGCCATCTGGTCGTCTCCTACGCTGCCGACTCTTGCAAGGCCTTGGCTTTCGCCAACACCTGCTCGACGCTTCCGACGTTGAGGAATGCCTGCTCAGGCACTTCGTCCAACTCACCTTTCACGATGGCTTCGAAACTTTCCACTGTTTCGGCGGTGGGCACGTATTCGCCCTTCACGCCGGTGAAGACTTCGGCAACGTAGAACGGCTGTGAGAGGAATCGCTGCACCTTGCGGGCGCGCGACACGGTCTGGCGGTCTTCTTCTGAGAGTTCGTCGAGACCGAGAATCGCGATGATGTCCTGCAGTTCCTTGTAGCGCTGCAGGATTTCCTGTACGCGACGCGCCACGTTGTAGTGGCGCTCGCCCACCACTTCTGGCGAGAGAATCGTCGACGTCGACGCCAGCGGGTCGACCGCCGGGTAAATGCCGAGCGACGCAATCTGGCGCGAAAGCTCAGTCGTCGCATCCAAGAAGGTGAAGGTCGTGAACGGTGCCGGGTCGGTGTAGTCGTCGGCGGGCACGTAGACGGCCTGCAGCGAAGTAATCGAACGACCGCGCGTTGAGGTAATGCGCTCCTGCAACTGACCCATCTCGTCGGCCAGCGTCGGCTGGTAGCCCACCGCCGACGGCATACGACCGAGCAGGGTCGATACTTCCGAGCCAGCCTGCACGAAGCGGAAGATGTTGTCGACGAAGAGCAACACGTCCTGGTTCTTCACATCACGGAAGTACTCCGCCATCGTGAGAGCCGAAAGCGCAACGCGCAAACGCACGCCCGGTGGCTCGTCCATCTGTCCGAAGACCAACGCGGCTTTCTCGAACACGCCAGACTCTGCCATCTCAATACGCAGGTCGGTGCCTTCACGCGTACGCTCGCCCACACCGGCGAACACCGACACACCACCATGCTTCGATGCCACGCGGTTGATCATCTCGGTGATGAGCACGGTCTTGCCGACGCCTGCACCACCGAAGAGACCGATCTTTCCACCGGCGAGATACGGGGTGAGCAGGTCGATGACCTTGATGCCCGTCTCGAACATGCGCTTGGTGGGTTCAAGTGTGTCGAACGCAGGTGCCGAGCGGTGAATGTCCCAGCGCTCAACATCTTTGAAGTCATCGTTGTTGCCGTCGAGCACTTCGCCCCACACGTTCCACACATGGCCGAGTGTCTTCTCACCGACAGGCACGCAGATGCCGCGTCCTGTGTCGCGCACTGCGGTGCCACGGCGCAGACCATCGGTCGGCTTCATGCACACGGCACGCACCCGGCTGTGGCCCAGCTGTTGAGCGACTTCGGCGAGAATCTTGTTCGGCTTACCGTCGACCTCGATAGTGAACTCGAGGGCGCGATTCAATTCGGGCAGGCTTCCGCGTGGGAACTCAACGTCGATCACTGGGCCGGCGATCGCGACCACGCGACCCTCGGCGGCTTTCTGGTTGCTCATCGTTGCTGTCATAGTTGCTCCTTTTTCAGATTCGTTCAGAAGTGGTGGTTCGTTTGAAAATGCAGGTCACGGTCATGCGTTCGCCATGTCACTCTCGGCGCTGAGTGCCTCGGCGCCTCCGACGATTTCCATGATTTCGGTGGTGATCGAGTCCTGACGGGCACGATTCATCGTTCGTGAGAGACTCTTGATCAGTTCTTCGGCGTTGTCGGTAGCTGACTTCATCGCACGTTGGCGGAATGCATGTTCACTCGCCGCCGCATTCAGCAGTGCCGCATAGACGCGGGCCTCTACGTAGCGCGGCAGCAACGATCCGAGAATGTCTTCTGCGTTCGGCTCGAATTCGTACGCACTGCCACCACCTTCGGGCTTGGCGTCACCGCCTTCAACCACCGCTTTTTCCAGCGGAATCAATGGACGTCGCACGACTTCTTGGGTGCCTGCAGAGACAAACCGCGTGTAGACGAGTTCGACTCGGTCAACTTCGCCTGAAAGGAACAGGCCGACAACGTACTGGCCAATCGCCTTGGCATTTTCGTACTTCGGCGCATCGGAGAACCCGGCAAAGCCGTTCCTCAACGAGTAACCGCGGAACTTGAAGTAGCTCTCGCTCTTGCGTCCGACCGGCACGATGGCGTACTGCTTGTTGGCAAGTACGTCAGCCTTGACTTCGCCTTCCGTCGCACGCAATACACCGGCGTTGTAACCGCCACACAAGCCGCGATCAGCGGCAATCGCGACGTAGCAGGTGGTCTTCACCACTTCGCGCGGCTTCATGAACGCCGATTCGGCCCCGGCTCCGCCAGCCGCGAGATCTTTCACCACGTTGGTGATGATCTCGCTGTACGGCACGGCGGCCTGCACTCGCTGCTGAGCTTTCACGATGCGGGATGCAGCAATCAGTTCCATGGCGCGGGTGATCTTCTTCGTTGCCTGAACGGAACGAATCCGTCCACGAAGAATGCGTTCTTGACCGCCGGCCATGGTGCTCGATTACTCCGTCGCCAACGTCTTCTTGCTTGCCGCTTCGCCAACTTCGCCGGCCGACGTCTTGGTCGGGTCGGCTGACGCCCCACCGACGGGTGTCGGCACGAACGTCTTCTTGAATGCCGCGAGGATGTCCGCGAGATCCTTTGGAACATCGGCTTTCGGATTCTGACGGATTCCCGAGAGCAGGCTCGAGTGGCGCGAGCGCATGTGCTCAAGCAACTCGTTTTCAAACCTGCGTACATCTGCCACCGGAATGTCGTCGAGGAAGCCCTTTGTTCCAGCGAAGATCGAGACGACCTGTTCTTCCACTGGCATCGGGCTATTGAGCGGCTGCTTCAACAGTTCGACGAGGCGATAACCGCGCTCGAGCTGTGCTTTCGAGATTGCGTCGAGTTCAGAACCGAATGTGGCGAAGGCCTCGAGCTCACGGAACTGTGCAAGGTCGAGCTTCAATGTGCCCGACACGCTCTTCATCGCTTTGATCTGCGCTGCGCCACCCACACGGCTCACCGAAATGCCCACGTCGACAGCAGGACGCACACCTGACTTGAAGAGACTGTCTTGCAGGTACACCTGACCGTCGGTGATCGAAATGACGTTGGTCGGAATGTATGCCGACACGTCACCAGCTTTGGTTTCAATCACGGGCAGAGCGGTCAATGAACCAGCACCCTTCTCGTCGCTCAGCTTTGCTGCTCGCTCGAGCAGACGGCTGTGCAGGTAGAACACGTCGCCTGGGTATGCCTCACGACCCGGCGGGCGACGAAGCAAGAGCGAGATCTGTCGGTAGGCCTCGGCCTGCTTGGAGAGGTCGTCGTACACGATGAGCGCGTGTTCGCTGTTTTCCATCCAGTGCTGACCCATGGCGCAACCGGCGTACGGCGCCAGATATTTGAACGGTGCCGGGTCGCTTGCAGGGGCGGCGACGACGACCGTGTACTCCATGGCGCCGTATTGGCGCAGTGTCTCCACCGTCTGTGCAACGGTTGAGCCCTTCTGACCGACTGCGACGTAGATGCACTTCACACCGAGACCCTTTTGGTTGAGGATCGTGTCGATGGCAACAGTGGTCTTTCCCGTTTTGCGGTCACCGATGATGAGCTCGCGCTGACCGCGACCAATCGGGGTCATCGCGTCGATGGCCTTGATGCCTGTCTGCAACGGCTCGTGCACGGGCTTACGGCCCATGATGCCCGGTGCCTGCACTTCCACGCGGCGCATCTGGGCGCCGACAATGTCGCCTTTGCCGTCAATTGGCGCACCGAGTGCGTTGACGACGCGACCGAGCATCGCGTCACCGACCGGAACCGACAGGATGCGGCCGGTGGCCTTCACCGTCTGCTGCTCTTCGATTCCATCCGCGTTGCCGAGCACGACGACGCCGATCGACTCTTCCTCCAGGTTGAGCGCGAGACCGACGCTGCCGTCTTCGAATTCGAGCAACTCGTTTACGGCGCAGTCCGGCAGACCGCTGACGCGGGCGATGCCGTCACCGATTTCGGCGACGCGACCCACGGTTCGGGCTTCCACCGACGGCGTGTAACCCTCGAGACCCTTCGTGATCGCCGCTGCGATTTCTGATGCGGAGAGTGTGAGCTCTGACATGTGACTTTCCTTTCGAACTTCGTTTAGAGACGCGATTTGACTTGATCGAGGCGGGTACGGACGGTGTCGTCAATGACTTCGTCGCCGACGGTCGCAACGATGCCGCCGATGACACTGGGGTCGACGACGACTTTCAGGTTCAGTTTCTTACCTGTGGCCTTGGACAACGCCTCTGCGATGCGGGTCTTCTGAGTGTCGTTCAACGCCACTGCGCTGCGCACTTCGGCAACTTCAAGTTGCTTCGCGCTGGATGCACGCTTGACGAGGGCATCGGCAACCTGCGGCAGCAACGACACGTGTCCGGTGCCCACCAGCATCGATGCCAGTTGGACGGTCACGTTGTGCGCCTTACCGCCAAGCAACTGCTCGACGATCTTCTGCCGACGTTCGGTCGGAAGCGACGAATCACCGAGTGCCGAGCGCAACTGGTCGTTCGACTCGTAGGCCCGTGCAAGACGGAACATCTCGTCCTCAACTGCGGCCACCGCATCATTGGCGAGGGCCACTTCAAACATCGCATTGACGTACGCGTTGACTTTGTCGGCGCTCATCGTGACGCACCTACCCGCGCAACGAAGCTGTCGATGAGTTCTTGCTGGGTCTTGTCATCGAGTGACGAACGCACCGCATCGGCGGTCGCAACGGCAGACATCCGGACGATTTCAGCCCGCAACTCGTCACCGATTCGCGAACGTGCAGCCGCAATTTCTGCCGTGGCGCGAGCCTCCATGTCCGCAACTTCTGCGGTGATGCGGGCACGACCTTCGGCGAGCAACGCAGCCGCCTGGGCGTCCGCCTCGGCCAGCAGTTTCGCTCGCTCACTCGCTACGTCGCCGAGTGCCTTGCGAATGTTCGCGGCATCGGCTTCAGCCTCACTGCGTGCGGCAGCCGAGTCATCGATCTCTTTTTGAATTGTCGCGGTGCGCGCCTCGAGTGCTTTCTTTGCTGCTGGCCAACCAAACTTGTACAGCATGAAGAACACCACGATGGACGCGAGTCCGCCATAGATGAGTTCGCCAATCTTCGGCAGAATCCAGCTGATGGACTGCGTCGGATCGTCGTAGGTCTTTCCGAGAATCACCGCGAAATTCACGACTTTCCTCCGTTCATTGAGGTCTCGACTGCTCGCTTGACGAGTGCGGCGTCCGGGGTCTTGCCCAACACGAGTTGTGTCGCGCGAGACACGACGCTGCTGGTCGCAGCAGCAATCTCACCGCGCACTGCTGCCCGAGCAGACTCAAGCGCCTTGTCGGCTTCGGCTCGCTTTGCGGCGATCCGAGCGTTCACTTCGGCAACTTGCGCTTGACGCTCTGCGTCCAGTGTCTGACGCGCTTTCTCTAGTCGCGCCGTAGCTTCGGCACGCACCTCGGCAAGTGTCGACTCGTACGAAGCAACGTCGTTCGCAGCCGCACCACGAATCGCTTGAGCCGTTTCGTGGCCCTCGCGAATCATTCCGTAACGCGCTTCCATGCCCTTTTTCACCTTCGGTACGAGGAACACTCGCATGACGAGCAGGAATACGAGGAACGTCCCCGCACCCCACAGCAATTCCTTGTTCTCCGGGGCGATGGGGTTGGGCCCCATGTCCTCGGCGGCAAGGAGGATGGTTGACAAGAGCATGATTCGACCTGAGCGTGATTAGGCGAACTTGAGGAGAATGAATGCCACGAAGCCGATGAGCGCGAGCGCTTCGGTGAAGGCGGCGCCAAGGAACATTGTGGTGCGGACCATTCCGGCCGACTCTGGCTGACGAGCCATCGACTCGATGGCCTTGCCGAAGATCATTCCGAGGGCGATGCCAGGTCCCAATGTGGCGAGACCGTAGGCGTAACCGGCCGACGCGGCGGCGGCAGTTGCCTTCTCAGCTGCTGGATCAGCGACCGCTCCGCCGGCTTCCGCCGCGATTCGAGCGATTGTTGCTAGTGCTTCCATTGTTGTTTCTCCTTGTTGTTTGGTTGGTATTCGTTTCGTGGATCAGTGTTCTGCGTGTGACGCCATATTGATGTACACCGCAGCGAGCGTGGTGAAGATATAGGCCTGCAGGAATGCCACCATCACCTCAAAGGCGGTGAGGAAGACAAGCACTGCAAACGGCAGGATGCCCACCGGGATGAGGATGCGGTCCCGGGCTTGGAACAAGGCTTCTGACAACAGCGAGAAGATGACGAGCAGCAAGTGGCCAGCGAGCATGTTGGCAAAGAGACGAATCGCGAGCGAGAAGGGTCGCACGACGAACGTAGAGATGAACTCAATCGGCGTGATGAGCACATAAAGAGCCTTGGGAACTCCTGGTGGGAACAGCACCGATTTGAAGTACCCGATGGGTCCTTGATGCTTGATTCCTGTGGCGTTGTAGACGAGCCAAACAATGATCGCCAACGCCATCGGAGTACCCATGCGGGCGGTGGCTGGCATCTGAATCACCGGAATCACACCAGGAACATTGGAGATGTAGATGAAGATGAAGAGCGAGAGCAGGAAGGGCGTCCACGCAAGACCCGATGGTCCCATCGTCTGCAGGATGATCTGCTTTTCAATGAACTCAATGATTACTTCAGCAAGATTGCGCGAACCCTTTGGCGCCTTCTTCGGGTCTTTGCGGGCGGCTGCAAGGAAGATTCCGATGCCGATCGCGGCTGCGGCGATGCCGATGAGTACGACCTTGTTGATCGTCGGCAACACATCGCGCCAGCGCAGCAACATGTTGATGGGCGGCAGTTCGAATGCGAACAGTGCGACGTTGATCATTGATGTTCCTCGGTGGTGTTGATGTTGGCAGGACGGAGTCCAGGGAACGTGAGCGACGCCGAAACGTACCGCATTTCCCAGAACAACAAACCGATGTGCGTGACGACGACGGTCATGCCGAGTGCAACAAGATCGACCCACTCAGCATTGCGCACGATGTAGATGGCAAAGGCGACGATCGCAAGTCGAATCAGATAGCCGAACAGCATCGAGCCAAGCATCAGCCCATACGACACTCGTGCCGACAAGGCAATGATGCCTGCCGCAAGGATGAAGTTGCAGAGAATCAGCAGTACTCCGTACGCACTCGACCAGGCACCGTCCCGCCCCCATACAAGTGCAGAAACGGCGACGAGCAGCGGAGCAACGAGCAGACCTCGCTTCACGATGTCCCTCGTGATTTCTGCCTCGGGAGACGGTCCGGTGTCTCGCATCGCCAGCACCGACGGATTCACGTAATTGGTCATCGTGCCTGAGTCATTTCGCGGCGCTGCGCTTCAAGCCGTGTCATCTGCGTGTTGTACACGTAATAGAGCTTCAAGAATTGGGCGACGAGCGCGACGACGACACCCACGATCATGAAGAGTGGAGTCGTCTCAAGACGGCTGTCAGCAAACCAGCCGAGCAAAAAGAACACGAGGGTCGTGCCCGCGATTTCCATTCCTCTGCTCATTGCATCAGGCTGCGTTGCCAACGTGGACACCTTTGTCTATTTGTCTGTTGTCGCGATTCACGGGGCTTGTGAACCGCTTAACAAACTAGGCGTGCGGCTGGTCGTCGACCAAATCGGATTCGTGAACTTGTGCCTCTTGTCGGCGAAGTCGTGGGTGCAAGACGGTGAACACACTGAGCGCACTCCCCACAATCACGAGCACCACAAGGGCCGAACCGGTGCTGTAGAGCGCAGAGAACAGCACGACTGTTGAGAGCAATGCAGCCCACCCCCACAAGATGACCACTGCTCGTCGCGGACCGTGACCCAGCTGGATGAGACGGTGGTGCAAGTGACCCATGTCCGCTTGCGCGAAACTTCGTCCGCTCGCGGTGCGGCGCACGATGGCAAACAGCACATCGACGATCGGCACCGCAAGCACTAGCAACGAGATGAAGATCGGCGCCAAGAAGAAGTACGTTTGGCCATTCGCCGACTGCGTGTCAGGGTCGGCGCGTCCGCCGACGACGCTCGTCGCAACCGCCATCAGCAAACCGAGTAGCAGCGCTCCGCTGTCCCCCATGAAGATTCGCGCCGGATTGAAGTTGAATGGCAGAAATCCCAGGCACACTCCCACCGCAATGATCGCCACGAGCGGACCAACGTTTGGCTGCGGCAAGAGGTTGCCGTCAGTCAGTTCGAGTGAATAGATAAAGAACGCACCAGCACCAATCGCCACGATTCCGGCTGCCAGACCGTCGAGTCCGTCAATCAAGTTGATTGCCTGGGTCATACCGAGCAACCACAGCACAGTGACGAGCGGCACCCAGTCGTCAGACAACACGAATACATCAAGGAACGGAAGTCGGAACTGAAACATCGTCACACCGAACCACACCAATGCGACTGCCGCCACCACGATGCCCGTCACTTTCGCAGGGGGCGAAACATCGCGAATGTCATCGAGGATGCCGAGTGCAAAGATGATGGCACTCGCCACGAGTACTCCGATGATCTCTGTGCTGTCTTGGAATAGTTCATCGAAGTCACCAAGCAAGCTCGCGGTCACTACCGCAGCAAGAATTCCGATGAACATGCCAATACCGCCGACATCTGGTGTCGGTGCTGGGTGCATGCGACGCTCATCAGGCGTTGCCATCCAACCCTGGCGATGAGCGACACGAATCACGAACGGCATCGAGCCAGCCGTCGCTGCCGCCGCAACCAATCCGATGATGATGTACGAAGCAAGGCTCGTCATACGTTGCGATTCCGCCTGTTGAGTCGATGGCCATTCACGGGCAGAACGACCTGACTGGCGCTCACTTCCCTAACGATAGGCGGGAAACGCCGCACACAGAGCCGCGACTTTGGCTCGCACCTCAGTGATGACGGCCGGGTCGTTGCGACCCTTCAGCGTGGTGACGATGAAGTCGGCGATGGTCGACATCTCACCTTCCCGCATGCCCTGTGTCGTCACGGACGGTGTGCCGATACGCACGCCAGAGGTGACGAACGGGCTGCGTGGGTCGTTGGGCACGGTGTTCTTGTTGAGCGTGATCCCCGCAAGGTCCAGCACCGCCTGTGCTTCTTTTCCGGTGAGTTCTGCATCGAAGGGCCGCAGATCGACCACCATCATGTGCGTATCGGTGCCTCCCGACACGAGTCGAAAGCCACGCATCGCGAGTGCCTCAGCGAGTGCCGCTGCATTCTTCACGATTTGGTGGGCGTACGTTCTGAACTCTGGCTGCAAGGCTTCGAAGAACGCGACTGCTTTCGCCGCAACGGCGTGCTCGAGCGGCCCGCCCTGCTGCCCAGGAAACACCGCCTTGTCGATTGCTTGCGCATGCTGCTTTGTCGAGAGAATGCATCCGCCGCGTGGGCCACGCAACGTCTTGTGCGTCGTGAATGTAACGACATCAGCAAATGGCACCGGGTTCGGATGCGCTCCACCCGCCACCAGTCCGGCCAGATGTGCGATGTCGAACATCATGTAGGCACCAACTTCGTCAGCGATCTTTTTGAACGGCTCAGGTTCGATGCGTCGCGGATAGCTGGTGGTGCCCGCAACGATCATCCGCGGGCGGTGTTCGTGGGCAAGTCGTCGCACTTCCTCGAAGTCGATTCGTTCGTCGTTGACACCCACCTTGTACGAACGGAAGTCGTAGAAAATGCCACTCGCATTGACTGGCGATCCATGGGTCAGATGGCCGCCATGGTCGAGACTCAAGCCGAGCACGACATCACCTGGCTTCAACATCGCTTGGTAGACGGCCATGTTCGCGCTCGCACCTGAGTGCGGTTGCACGTTGGCGTGATCGGCGCCGAACAACTTCTTCACTCGCTCAATGGCGAGGGCCTCGATCTCATCGACCACCGCATTGCCGCCGTAATAGCGCTTGCCCGGATAGCCCTCGCTGTATTTATTCGTGAGCACGGATCCGGTCGCGCGCATGACGGCAGGCGAAGTGAAGTTCTCACTCGCGATGAGCTGCAGGCCGGTCGTCTGGCGGACGCGCTCTTTTTCAATGAGGCGTTCGACTTCTACGTCGGGCGTCGAGTCAGAAGGAAACGGCATACGACCTAGCTTTCGTATCGAGCCGCTTCTTCGGCTTCGATCTCCCCCAATTGTCCCACACGTCGCGCATGCCGGCCGCCCTCAAATGCCGTTTCGAGAAACTTCTTGACGATTTGTTCAGCGAGTTCATTGCTGACAACACGACCGCCCATCGACAGAACATTCGCATCGTTGTGCGAACGTGCCATCTCGGCCAGCCACAGGTCGTTGCACAGGGCCGCGCGAATGCCACGCACCTTGTTGGCGGCGATTTGTTCGCCTTGTCCACTCCCGCCGAGCACGATGCCTACGTCGGCGCGGGCATCGCGCACTGCTCGCGCTGCTGCCGCACAAAGATGTGGGTAATCCACAGCCTCTGCGGAATGGGTGCCGTAATCCTCTACTCGGTAACCCTGCGATTCGAGCAACGCAATCAGGTGCGACTTCAGTTCAAACCCTGCATGATCAGACGCAATTGCGATTCGCTTGGCCCCGACACGAGTCATCGTGCGCCAGCCTAGGTGTCGCAGACATACGAGTGCCTAGCGTTGACTACATGTCGCTGCACCCTCGCACACCAGTACTGATTGGCCAGGGTCAGGCCATTGATCGCGACACAAGTCCGGTGACGGCGAAACATCCAGTCGCATTGATGACTGATGCGGTTGCAGCAGCGTTTAATGACGCATCAATTGGTGTACCGAGTCATGTCGACTCAGTGCGAGTTGTGCGCCTCTTGTCGTGGAAATATGCCAACGCCGCGCACGCCCTCGCAGTTGAGAGCGGTTTCACTGCACAGGAGTATGCGACTACTCCTCACGGTGGCAACATGCCCCAGACCCTGGTGAATCTCACCGCGCGCCAAATCTCCGCTGGCGAACTCGATTTGGTCGTGCTCGCCGGTGGCGAGTGTGCACGTACCCGCTCGGTCGTAAAGGACGCCAGTGCATTGCCGTGGCCCGACGCAAACAGTGCAAAAGCCTCGGTACCCGCCACCGCTCACATCGTCGATGACCTCTCGCTGCTCAACGACGAGGAGCAAGGCCTCGGCATCGTGCTGCCCGTACAGCACTACCCCATGTTTGAGTCCGCCATCCGCGCTGCTGCTGCCCGCAGCATCGCTGACCATGACCGACGGATCGCAGAACTCTGGTCGCGGTTCAGTTCCGTGGCGGCAGGAAACCCGTTTGCTTGGTCTCGTCGCGCGATGGCAGCCGACGAGGTGCTCGCGGTATCTCAAGACAATCGCATGATTGGTTTGCCCTATCGAAAAGTGATGAACTCCAACAATCAGGTGAATCTTGCGGCTGCGCTCGTGATGTGCGCCGCCGAGAAAGCCGAGGCGCTCGGCGTGCCTCGTGACCGTTGGGTGTTTCCGTGGTCAGGCACCGACTGCCACGAACACCAATTCGTGTCAAACCGTTGGTCGTTCGCCGAAACTCCGGCCGTGCGTCTTGGAGGCAAGCGCGCACTGCAGTTGGCTGGGCTCAACATTGATGATGTGTCACTCATTGACCTGTACTCGTGCTTTCCGTCCGCTGTGCAGCTCGGTGCTGCGTCGTTGGGACTCGATCTCACACGGCAGTTGACGTTGACTGGCGGTCTGTCGTTCGCAGGTGGGCCATGGAACAACTACGTGATGCACGCCATCGCAACCACGATGACTCGACTTCGCGAAACGCCCAGTGAACGGGCCCTGGTATGGGCGAACGGCGGCTACGCCACGAAACATGCCTTCGGCACCTACGCCACCACCCCACCGCCGAGTGGCTTCAGATACGAGTCACCGCAGGTCGAAATCGATGCCTTGCCGAAACGGGAACTGGCAGTAGGTGACGAGGCTCGCGGTGTTGCGAACATCGAGGCCTACACCGTGATGCACAACCGCGAGGGTGTGCCAGAGCGACTCATTGCTGCCGCACTACTTGAAGACGGAAGACGTGCATGGCTGAACGTCGCCGACAACGGTCTGGCGAGGGACTTTACGAACGGCGAGCAGGTCGGACGGC
>Ga0208084_1000287_pt1 | contig 12433 bp, 10 predicted proteins | sample LakMenEpi14Sep09_FD_150698 | JGI IMG/M metagenome (GOLD analysis project Ga0208084, IMG submission 150698) | Freshwater microbial communities from Lake Mendota, WI - 14SEP2009 deep hole epilimnion (SPAdes) | ecosystem: Environmental > Aquatic > Freshwater > Lentic | place: Lake Mendota, Madison... | reverse complement strand
CATGAAGAACGTCTACGTCGTTGACGGTGACGGCAAGCCGCAGTTGCAGCGACACACGAACGTGAACATCGGTCTTGCGGTCGATGTCGACAAGGGTGGCGGTCAACGCACTCTCGTGGTGCCCGTGCTGAAGGGGGCTGACACCCTCGACTTCCTGGGCTTCTTGCAGGCCTATGACGAGATCATTCGCAAAGTGCGCACGAACAAACTGACCGTTGACGACTTCCAGGGCGCGAATGTGAGTCTCACCAACCCTGGCACCATCGGCACCAACCAGTCAGTGCCACGCCTGATGGTCGGACAAGGTGTCATCGTCGGCGTCGGCTCCATCGATTACCCAGCGGAGTTTCAAGGCAGCGACGAGCGAACTCTCGTGCAGCTCGGCGTGTCGAAAGTGGTCACGATCACCAGTACATACGACCACCGCATCATCCAGGGTGCCGAGAGTGGGCTGTTTCTCAAGTACGTCAATGAGTTGCTGCTCGGCGAGCACGGCTTCTACGAGCAGATCTTCCGCAGCCTTGGTGTGCCGTACGAGTCGGTCAAGTGGCGCACCGACAGCAATGATGCAGAAGGCGTCGACGTGCAGGCGCACAAACAGATGCAGGTGGCGACGCTCATTCGCGTGCACCGAGTGCGCGGACATTTGATTGCTGACCTCGACCCGTTGCGCTGGAAAGAGCCGAAGATGCCAAAGGAGCTTGACCCGCTCACCTATGGCCTCAGTATCTGGGACTTGGATCGTGAGTTCGCCACAGGTGGTGTCGGAGGCGTGCAACGCTCGACGCTCGGAGCGCTCCTCGGCGTCCTTCGCGACGCGTACTGCCGCACGATCGGCATCGAGTACATGCATATCCAGAGCACAGATGAGCAGCGCTGGGTACAAGAACGTGTTGAAGGTCATCGCGACGACGACTTCGATTTCGACCCGATGGTGGTACTCGAGCGGCTGAACGCAGCGGAGGCATTTGAGCGGTTCCTCGCGACGAAGTACGTCGGCACCAAGCGCTTCGGGTTGGAAGGTGCGGAATCGGTGATTCCGATTCTCGACACGATTCTCAACCTTGCTGCCGACCACTCGCTTGACGGCGCAGTACTTGGCATGGCGCACCGCGGACGACTCAATGTGCTGGCCAACGTGATGGGCAAGAAGCTCGGCCAGTTGTTTGCCGAGTTTGAGGGTCACGTCGACCCGCATGCGGTGCAGGGTTCTGGCGACGTGAAGTACCACCTCGGTGCGAGTGGAAAATTCCAGGCCCGCAGTGGTGCGCTGTTGCCGGTGGAACTCGCATCCAACCCGAGCCATCTGGAAACCGTCGACCCGATCGTCATCGGGATGGTGCGCGCGATGCAAGACCAGATCGAGCCACCCGGAGCCTTCAGCGTGCTTCCGCTACTCATCCACGGTGATGCAGCATTCGCTGGTCAGGGTGTGGTTGCAGAGTGCCTCGCGATGAGCGATACGAGCGGCTATCGAGTCGGCGGAACGATTCACCTCATCATCAACAACCAGATTGGTTTCACTACCTCGCCGGAGTACGCACGCTCTTCGCAGTACTGCAGCGACATTGCGAAGTCGGTCGGCGCGCCGATCTTCCATGTGAACGGCGACGACCCTGAGGCGTGCGTGCGTGTCGCCAAGATGGCGTTCGACTATCGACAGGCCTTCCATAAAGACGTCGTCATCGACGTGGTGTGTTATCGACGTCATGGTCACAACGAAGGTGACGACCCGAGCTACACGCAGCCACTCATGTACAAGGCGATTGCCGAACGTCGCAGCGTCCGCAAGCTCTACCTTGAGACACTCGTGAAGCGCGGTGTGGTCACGATGGAAGAAGCAGAGCGCGTGCTCGCTGACTACCAGGCCAAGTTGCAGTCGGCGCTCGACGAGACCAGAGCCCACGCCCGCGACGTGATCAAGGTGCCACCTCCGCCCAAGCCCGCCGGAGTATTGCCTCACGTGATGACCGGTGTCGATCGAGAAACTCTCGATCGTGTGTATGCCGCGATGAATCGTTATCCCGACGGCTTCACGGTGCACCCCAAGTTGCTTCGACAGTTTGAGCAGCGAACCGAGATGTACGAACGCGACGGTCAGGTGGACTGGGCAACTGCTGAAGCGCTGGCGTTTGGGTCGCTTGTTCTCGAAGGCTCACCGGTGCGATTGGCCGGCGAAGACTGTCGTCGCGGCACGTTCAGCCAACGGCACGCCGTGCTCGTCGACTACGTCAACGAAACGAAGTATGCACCACTCGCCAACCTTGGTACTGGCGCGGCGCGATTCTGGGTGTACGACTCGTTGCTTTCTGAGTACGCAGCCCTCGGATTTGAATACGGCTACGCCGCCGCAAACTCCGCCGCGCTTGTGATGTGGGAGGCGCAATTCGGTGACTTCGTCAACGGTGCACAAGTGATTCTCGACCAGTACTTGGTGGCGGCCGAAGACAAGTGGGGTCAGCACAATGGCCTCGTGTTGCTCTTGCCGCATGGCATGGAAGGCCAGGGCCCAGAGCATTCATCGGCGCGACTCGAGCGTTTCTTGCAGATGTGTGCCGAAGACAACATCCAAGTGGCGTACCCGACGACAGCGGGGCAGTACTTCCACATGTTGCGCCGTCAGGTGCGCCGCGACGTGCGCAAACCGCTCGTCGTGATGACACCCAAGCAACCACTGCGCATGAAAGAAAGTCGATCAACCATCGACGAGCTTGCACGCGGATCATTCGAGGAGGTGCTCGACGATCCGTTCGTAGCCGACCGTAATGCTGTCACCCGCGTGGTGCTGTGTTCGGGCAAGGTTGCGTGGGATGCGATGAGCGAGCGCACCAAGCGTTCGGCACCTGTTGCAGTGGTGCGTGTTGAGCAGCTGTATCCGTTCCCCGAAGTGCAGATCAACGAGGTGCTCTCGCGCTATCCGAACGCCAAGCAAGTGCTGTGGCTGCAGGAGGAACCAGAGAATATGGGTGCATGGTTCTTCGTTGAGCACCGTATTTGGCGACTGAAGGATCGTGGCTACGACCTACGTCATGTCTCCCGTGTTGAGTCGGGAAGTCCGGCGACTGGGTCCAAGGTTGTGCATGATCAAGAGCTCGCCGAATTGATGGAATCGACGTTCGCCGCGTGGTAGCGGTGAACTCGTGACGGCTGCGCTCGGATGGTGACGACGAAAGGCAAAATCCCGGCTCGCTCAGTACCTGAGCATGTAGTTGTGGACGGCAGCAACTTGGCGACGGAGGGTCGCAGCAGTCCAAGTTTGAAACAGCTCAACGACGCCGTGCTGGCATTCATGAAGGAGTATCCCAAGACACAGATCACCGTCGTTGTGGACGCGAGCTTCGGTCATCGCATCGACAAGAAAGAGGCCGCCGAGTTCTCGGAAGCGATTGCCAACGGCGAACTCGTCACGCCCCCAGCAGGTGCTGTTGGGCGTGGTGACGGTTTCGTGTTGATGATCGCCGACAAAGTGAATGCAACGATCCTGTCCAACGACAGTTATCAGGAGTTTCACGATCACTACAAGTGGTTGTTCGAGCCTGGTCGTCTCATGGGTGGCAAGCCAGTGCCGCATGTTGGCTGGGTGTTTGTCGACCGCCTCCCGGTGCGCGCCAAGAGTGATACGGCACCGCGTCGCGGAGTGCCCAACAAAACCGCACCAATCCCTCGACCAACCCGCCCGCCGCAGCGCACGGCACCAGCCCGGGCTGCAGCCTCATCGACAACGTCGTCGGCGGTGCCATCAGCGGTGAATACGGCGGATCGCTATGAGGCGTTCGTCTCCAAGTACCCAATCGGAACGAAGGTGAAAGGTGCAGTCGAATCGTTCGCGTCTCATGGCGCCTACGTGCGAATCGGTGACGTTGCGGGGTATCTGCCGCTGAGGCTGATGCAATCGCCGCCGCCGCGCACACCGCGCGATCATGTGAAGATCGGTGAGCAACTTGCGCTCGTGGTCAGCGGCTTTAATCCGGCGCGACGAAGCATTGAGGTGAGTCTGCTGCCAGTGGAGAAGCAGGCGGCAAGCAAGCCGCTGCGCACCGCCAAACAACAAAGTCGCACCGCACGACCGGCGGCAAAGTCGGGCAGCGAAGCTGCGCGACCGGCAACAAAGTCGGGTAGCGAAGCTGCGCGACCGGCAACAAAGTCGGGTAGCGAAGCTGCGCGACCGGCGGCAAAGTCGGGTAGCGAAGCTGCCCGACCAGCGGCAAAGTCGCGCATCGTGCGCGGCCTCAGGCGCCGGCGTCGTCCGGACTGATCTCCTCAAGTTCACGGTGTGCGGTCTCAGGGAAGCTCACCAGCACCAGCACCGCCACGATGACGGGTGCTATGGCCAGTAGCCACATCACGCGTCCGTAGCTCCATCCAGTGTCGAGTAACTGACCAGCAGCGATCAGCCCGACGCTTCCACCGATCAGATTGCTCGCCGTGACCGTCGCCGCCCCGCCCCCTCGATGAGCAGTCGGAAACATCTCACCTCGATAGACGCCGAGTGCCGGATACGCGATGCCGAGGCAGATGCCACCAATCATCTCGGTAATCCACATCGTGACACCGCTGGTGGAGTACGCGGTGGCGACGAGCAGTGACCCAGCAGCGAGCGAAGCGGCCCCGGCGACCCGACGTCCTCGTCGATCGGCGAGTCTTCCCCCGATGATGATTCCAACTCCTGCTGGCAGGGCAGTGCCAATAGTGAAGAGACTGACGCCGAGTGCGTCGTAACCACGTACGTCACGCAAGTAGTTGACGAGATACACACTCGCCGACGCGACGAACACGCTCGTCAGAAATGCAGCCGCTATCTGCACAACGAAGCGCGAACGTGAGACGCGAGCAGCCTTTGCCGCATTGCTGATCGCGTTGATGCGCACGAATCGTGCGGTCTCTGGCACGTTGCGCTGCAGCACGTAGGCGACGGGCAGCCACAACAGAGAAAACACGTAGAGCAGCCGCCAAGCAGAATCCGCCACGTCCGCCAGTGGTAGTGCGGCGACGGCAGCCCCCGCACCGACGCTGCTTGCGATTGCAACCAACCCCAATGATTTGGCTCGCGACTCACTCGACATCTCTTCGGTGAGGATGACAAGAATCATCACATTGATGACGAGCGCCAGCGGACGCGCGATCGCCTGCGAGGCAACCAGCCAGGCATAACTCGGTGCGAGTGCGCCAAGTGCAGCCAAAACGGGTGAGGCCCATGCAGCTGCAACCAGGACTGCGCGCCGACCAATGCGATCAGCGACGAGCGCAATAGGTGGCACGATGAGCACACCCCAGCGCACGACCGCTGCACCGAAACCGATGTCTGCATCGCTGCGTCCGAAGTCATCGGCGGCAAACGACACCGTTTGTGTGAACAACGTGTTGACGTAAGCAAAAGGAATCGAAGCGAGTGCCAGCAACAGAAGAATGCGACGTTCACCACCTCTGGCCACGGCGCGAGCATACTGAGAGAGGTGAATATTGAGTCTCCGCGCATCGTGGTGCGCCGCAGCGGGCCCTTGAGCGGCTCCGTCAACGTGCCCGGTGCGAAAAACTCGGTGCTCAAGTTGATGGCTGCGACGCTGCTCGCCGAGGGTGAGTACGTGCTCACCAACGTGCCGGCGATCACCGATGTACAGAAGATGTCTGAAACGCTCAACTCTCTGGGTGTGGCGACGGAATGGCTTGGACCACATGAGTTGCACCTGGTGAACTCGGGCAACATCACACCAGAAGTGCCATTCGAGAAGTTCGACAAGATGCGGGCCAGCATCAACGTGCTCGGTCCGCTGCTCACGCACTACGGTTCGGCGCGCATCAATTGGCCGGGTGGCGACGACTTTGGTGGGCGCCCGATCAACTTGCACGTCGAAGGTCTCCAGAAGATGGGCGCGACGATCGAAGAGGGGCTCTACGACATCTTTGCCCACGCCGAGCGTTTGAAGGGCACGAACATCGAACTCGCGCTGCCCAGCGTCGGTGCGACGGAGAATCTGCTCACTGCGGCGGTGTACGCCAAGGGTGTCACCGTCATCGACAACGCCGCGCGCGAGCCGGAAGTGCAGGACCTCTGCAACATGCTCGTCTCAATGGGCGCCGATATCGAAGGCATCGGTACGTCACGCCTCGTCATTCATGGTCGTGAACGCGGCTCGTTGAACGGCACGCGCCATACCGTTGTGTCCGACCGCGTGCAAGCAGCCACTTACATGGCGGCGGTGGCAATCGCTGGCGGAGACATCATGGTTCGTTCGGCGCGCACCGAGCACATGGAAGCACTGCTCAATCTCTATGCGCGCATGGGCGTGGCCGTCACTCCGCATCGTGATGGCGTGCGAGTCACGTCACACGAGCGGCTTCGCGCCATCGACTTCATCACCGAGCCGTACCCGGGTATCGCGACGGACTACAAGCCGTTGCTCGTGGCGATGCTATGCGTCAGTCGGGGTGAGGGTTCGGTCACCGAGACGCTGTTCCCTGGTCGATTCAAGTACATCGAAGAGTTCCGTCGACTCGGTGCTTCAATCGCCATTTATGGCAACAAAGCGACGGTTCGTGGGGTCTATGAACTGATTGGCGGCGAAGTAAAGGTGCCGGATATTCGCGCAGGTGCGGCACTTGTTGTGGCTGGTCTCGTTGCCAGTGGAGAGACCGTGATTCGAGAGATCTCACACATCGATCGCGGCTATGACGACTTGGTCGGCAAGCTCAGCGGTCTTGGTGCTGACGTGACTCGCGTTTGACACGCGAAGTAGCACGCCACAGCAAGAAGACGATGACGGCGATAGGTCCAACAACGAGCAGGATCTCGTCCCAGCCGCCTTGGTGTGCAAGCACGCTCCTATCGTAGAAGGGGCTCGCGAGGACAAACCTCGGCGAGTATCACGAGGTGAAGAGTGTCGATACGCAGTCAAGTGGAAGAGACCATCGAGGTGATTCGTCCGGCCTTGCAGGCCGACGGCGGCGACATCGTGTTGCAGGACGTCGACGAATCCACTGGTGTCGTGAAGGTCACACTCGTGGGGGCGTGCGGCACGTGTCCTGCGAGTGATCAAACGTTGAAGGCAGGAATCGAGCGCATCATGCGCGATCGTGTCGACGGCGTCACTGAAGTCGTCGCTGTCTGAACAATGCCGAATCGCTCCGACGACCCACAGCAACTCTTTAGCGCTGCCGTCAACGGGGATCGAGGCTCGCTCGCTCGGTTGTTGTCATTCGTCGAACGAGGTGGAAGAGAGGCGCGTGAAGTTGCGCGTCTGGTGAGCCCGCACGTCGGACATGCATACGTGGTCGGCATCACGGGTGCACCAGGTGCCGGTAAGAGCACGCTGACGTCGGCACTCATTGGTGTGCTGCGTTCCCGCGGCGCTCGAGTTGGTGTGTTGGCGATTGATCCGTCATCTCCGTACACGGGCGGTGCGATTCTTGGTGATCGCGTGCGTATGCAAGACCACTCGCACGACGACAAGGTGTACATCCGTTCGATGGCCACGCGCGGTCATCTCGGCGGACTCGCGCTGGCGACGAGCGAAGCGATTCGAGTGCTCGATGCGACCGGACACGATTGGGTGCTCGTGGAGACCGTCGGAGTCGGCCAAGTGGAAGTTGAAGTGGCCGGCAAGGCCGACACCACGGTGGTGGTGGTGAATCCTGGTTGGGGTGACGCCGTGCAGGCGAACAAGGCAGGCTTGCTTGAAGTCGCCGACGTATTTGCGATCAATAAAGCCGATCGTGACGGGGTGGAAAGCACGCGCCGTGACTTGCAGGCGATGCTCGACCTCACAGAGTTCGCCGAGGGAGAGTGGCGCCCGAGCGTGACCGCCACCGTCGCCACAACGGGTGATGGGGTCTCGGACTTGCTAGATGCCATCGCCGCGCATCGTTCAGCCGCGCAGTCGTCGGGCGATCTCGCGCATCGTCGTGAGATTCGTCGCCGTGAAGAGCTGCGCGAAGTCGTCGAGCGCCGCCTCGAAGTGCGAGCTCGCGAGGTGTGCAGTGGCGACGTTTGGAACTCGCTCGAGCAACGCGTGATGCGCGGGGAACTCGACCCATGGTCGGCTGCCGACGAGATGCTCCGCGGTGTCTCGGCGTGACGGACGCTGACGTCAACGAGCGCAAGCGAGTAGTCAACGCCAGCCTCACACTTGGTGCCGCGGTAGGCGTGACGGCCTTGTCCTTTGGTCTCGCCGCCGTGTCGGCAGGTGCCTCCGTATGGCAGGCGTGCATGCTGTCGTTTTTCACATTCACTGGCGCTTCGCAGTTTTCGGCGATGAGCGTCGTTGGAGCAGGTGGTTCTGCGGCAGCAGCGTTCGGCGGCGCCGCACTACTTGCCGTACGAAACTTCGTCTACGGACTCGTGCTCGCCGGTCGCGTCGCCCATGACAACGACGGTCGCCGCCTGTCGCTTGGACGCCGCTTGCTCGCAGCACACTTCGTGATCGATGAAACGACCGCGATGGCGACCGCCCAGTCGAGTCCGCGACTCTCGCGAACTGCGTTCTGGGTCACTGCCTGGTCTTTATTCGTCACATGGAATCTCGGCACGCTGGTTGGAGCCCTTGCTGGTTCGGTGCTTGACACGGAGGCGCTCGGTTTCGACGCCGCGTTTCCGGCTGCGTTTTTGGCGATGCTTCCTGCCCACTTGCGAACAAGCCGCGGTCGCGCCGCCGCTGTGACTGGTGCGCTGGTTTGCCTTGCTCTCACACCGTTCGTGCCGGTTGGAGTCGCAATCCTCGTTGCCGTGGTCGGAATCCTGTTCGGGGTACGACCATGACCATGACGAATGCAGAGCTGTGGTGGCTCATCATCGTGCTCTCTGTCGTGTCGTATGGCTTGAAGATGGTCGGCTTCGTCGTCGTTGGTGGGCGCACGATGCCAGCGGTGCTTGAACGATGTCTTGGGTTGATTCCTGCCAGCCTTCTTGCTGCTCTCGTAGTGAAGGACACGTTCACGACTGCCCAGAGCGTGGTGGTGGATGCGCGCGCTGCAGGGCTCGTAGTTGCCGTCATCGCGGTGTGGCGCAAAGCGCCATTCATCGTTGTAGTACTGGCGGCGATGGCGGCCACCGCGGTGGTGCGCGGGCTTACCTAGCCGTTTCGCACAGCGCGGCCAGTCTGCGCAGATTTCCGCGCCAGATGGCGCGCAACACGATCTTGCCGCCAACGAGGGCGCCGAGGGGCCCACCGAGCCACCACGGAAAAACCAGTCGTTCTTCCCACACGAATCGCGTGGTGCGATCGTCGAGTGCTTCAAGCGTGAACACGCCCGTGCCCGTCACGATGCCAACGTGCTCGACCCCCATCGCTCGTTGCGGTTCCCATTGAGTGATTCGCATCTTGTCGGTGAGTTTGATTGGTCCGACCTTGGTGACGCACAAGAAGGAGGTGCCGACGCCGCGACGCTGGTCGGTGACGAACTCGATTGATTCAGCGTCGGCCATCCAGTCGACGTGGCGTTCGACGGGTTCGACCACTTGCCAGACGCGCTCGATTGGCGCTTTGATATCGGTCATAACTCGGATGCCAGCCATGGTCGTTCAGCGTAGGTTGCGATACACGCTCACGTGTCGCGGGGAGTCATCATCAAACGTGGTTCTTTGCCACGACCCATACCGCGCTACGAGCACCAAGCCCGCTTGGGTGCACATGTCGTCGATGTTCTCGGGTGTCGAGTACGTGATGGTGAACGGCCGCAGCGTCACGCGACCATCCTCGTGCTGGCTCGTGATGGTGCCTGTCACCCTGCCGCTTGCAGAGTCGAACGATGTCTCGGTGCGGAGGTGCCACGGACCACGCTGTTCTGAAGTTGCGCCGTGCGTCGGTTGGGATGACGCAGTGTCGATCACACACGCGTCAATGATGAGCAGGCCGCTTGTAGCTAACCGCGCCGAGGAGTTCGTCACACAACGACGTTGTCTATCGTGGCCGATCAAGTTGAAGAGTGTGTTGTACGAGATGAATACCAAATCAAACGGACCACTCGGCTGGTCATCCACCATGTCGCCCCGTACCGCGTGAATCAGGCCGTGCGTATCGTTCGCGGCGAGACGAGCCAACATCTCTGGTGACTCATCAAGGCCCGTGACCGACGCTTGGTTGTCCGATGCTCGCAGCTGCGCAGCGAGCGGTATCGCGATGCGACCGGTGCCCACCCCCAGTTCGAGCACTCGTCGCGGCGATGACCCGGCGAGCAATCCGACGACATCGTCAAGGTCGTCGATGTTGCCGTACCACTCGTCGTAGATGTCGGCGAACGCCGCACCGTAGGTGACGTTGTGTTGCATCACTACAAGTTGAGCACGAACGAGTAGGACCGCACCCGAAGTAGTGTCGGAGTCGGAATGAATGCGGGTTCGGCCGCGCTGGCCTACTTCGATCACGCGGCGACCGCCCCGATGCGGCCCGAAGCCATCGAGGCAATGCGACCGTTTCTCGACGAGCAATTCGCCAACCCTGCCGGCAGTCACCGCTTCTCTCGTTCTGCGCGCCGGTTCGTCGATGAGGCACGTGACGACGTCGCCGACGTGCTCGGGTGTGCGCCAGGTGAGGTGGTCTTCACGAGCGGCGGCACGGAGGCCGACAATGCCGCCGTCTTTGGTGCAGTTCGGCGAAGTGGTGGGGTGGCGGTCTGCAGCGCAGCCGAGCATCATGCGGTGTTGCATTGTGTGGAGCATCTGCGTGGCGAAGTGGTCGGTGTTGATCGCAATGCAGTGATTGATCTTGACGCACTTACTGCAACATTGGCTGCCGTTTCGGCACGCAACGAACGAGTTGCTGTGGTGTCGGTAATGGCGGTGAACAACGAAGTGGGGAGCATTACGCCGATGCGTGATGTTGCGCGAGCAGTGCGCGCTGGAGCTCCGGGAGCAGTGCTGCATTCTGACGCCGTACAAGCCGTCTGCTGGCTCAACGTGCGCGACATCGTGCTCGTCACCGATGTGGTCTCACTGTCGGCCCACAAGTTCGGCGGCCCCAAGGGGATGGGGGTGATGGTGCAGAAATCTGGCATCAGCCTTGAGCCACTCATCATGGGTGGCGGTCAGGAGCGTGATCGTCGTAGCGGCACCCTTAACGTCGCAGGAATCGTGGCAACGGCTGCTGCATTGCGCACCACCGTGACGCACTACCAATCGGAGCAGCAACGAGTGAGCGCCCTGAAGTCGCGCTTGGTGGAGGGAATCACTTCCCAGTTGCCGGATGTGATGCAGACCGTGCCTTCCGATGTTTCCGTGGCGGGCATTGCCCACTTCTGTGTTGCCGACGTGGAGAGTGAGGCATTGCTCTTTTTGTTGGATGAAGCCAATGTGTGTGCTTCGGCCGCATCGGCGTGTGCCAGCGGAGCGATGGAGTCATCGCACGTGTTGCGAGCCATGGGCGTCGACCCACGTTTCGCAAAAGGCGCATTGCGTCTGAGCCTTGGCCATACGACCACCGCTGCCGAGGTGGAGCGCGCCGTCGAAGTGGTCGTGGCGAGCGTGCGCCGCCTGCGTCGCACCACCTAGCAATAGCCTGCTCATCGTGAAGGTGCTCGTTGCGATGTCGGGCGGGGTTGACTCGTCGGTTGCCGCTGCCGAACTGCGCCGTGAAGGTCACGAAGTCGTCGGGGTCACCATGCGTCTCTGGGGCGGAGAGAGTGACACCGGCTGCTGCTCGGTCAGTGACGTCGATGATGCGCGCCGCGTAGCGCAGCAATTGCGCATCGATCACTTGGTCTTCAACTTCTCGGAGGAATTCAACGAGAACGTCGTGTCGCCGTACGTTGAAGCGCACCGTAACGGCAGCACACCGAACCCCTGTATCGAGTGCAACCGTCACCTCAAGTTTGATCGCCTGGCGCAGCGCGCTCGATTGCTCGGCTTTGATGCCATCGCGACCGGACATCATGCACGCATCGAACGCCAACCAAGCGGCGTCTGGCGAGTGGCACGTGGTGCAGATGCGGCAAAGGACCAGAGTTACGTCGTGCACATGCTCGACCAACGCGAGCTTGCCTACACGCTCTTCCCGGTCGGACATCTCACGAAAGCCCAGGTGCGCGAGCGGGCGAGTGAACTCGGTTTACGTACGGCGTCGAAGCCCGACAGCCAAGACGTCTGCTTCATCAGCAAGACGGGTGGTCGCGAGACGTTCCTCGGACATCGGATTCCCTTTCGTCGGGCCCGTGTCGTCGACGAGTCGGGCGTGCAGGTGGGTGCTGTCGACGCAGTGGAATTGGTGACCATCGGACAGCGTCGCGGTCTGCGCCTGCCCGGTGGATCGCCCAAGCAATTTGTGCTGTCGGTCGACGTGGAGGGTGGCACGGTGGTCGTCGGCGATGAGTCACGACTGTCGTGTGACACCGTTTCGATGCACAGCACGATGTGGAGCCATGAGCCTCCGGCTCTCGGTTCGAGCGTGATGGTGCAGTCGAGCGCCCACGGTGCAGCGCGCGAAGCGGTGCTGGAAGTGGCAGTTGA